>Ga0208022_1000177_pt1 | contig 23732 bp, 19 predicted proteins | sample ColrivemetaGS747_FD_187622 | JGI IMG/M metagenome (GOLD analysis project Ga0208022, IMG submission 187622) | Estuarine microbial communities from the Columbia River estuary - Freshwater metaG S.747 (SPAdes) (version 2) | ecosystem: Environmental > Aquatic > Marine > Intertidal zone > Estuary ...
CTAATGACCCGAGGCATGAAGGGCTGTTATGTGTGGAGCAGTGATGAGGAGACTTTGGAGTGGATGAGGGGGCAAGTGCAAACAATCGTTTGATCTAGTTATAATGGACGCCATTCTAGTATTTCAGAAAATTATCGAGCAAGAAAGCAAGACCTCTACCTACAAGTTTGCCTTGTTGCGCGCCATTATTGATATCATTTCATCACAATCACCACATATCGAGCACCGCCAAAAGGAGGTTGCTATTCCTGTATTTTTAATCACAGACAAGTGGTTGTTTTATTATTGGGATTTACTTGCCAACAACTATGCGCAAATACATCAGAATAGAAGCTTAGTTTTTGAAAATCGCTTGCGCGAGATACAAAATGACCATCAATTACAGAACTACTGGGACTTCAATAAAGAATTTCATCAACGGCAATACAAGATTGATTTAAAGTCCGTTTTTATTGATTTGGGGAGAAGTTTGAACGACACCATCATCAAAAATCCAGTCAAGTACATCGGAACTTCTATGGGGCAGGGCTACAATGCCTTATTTCAGATTGAGTCTGGGAAGGCAGTACGAAGTTCATCTATCAATGGCTACCTCGACTTGCTTACCAATTCTCCAAAACTGCTCATGGACAGTTCTTATTTTGAGGCCCTCAAGATTTATGGAGGTTTGCTTTCCGGTACCAATTCCATCATCATGAACTGGGTAGATTTCATGGAAAAGCAGCGCTTCCAAAACACCATAAATTCATCGGGTGAACTTCAAGAGCAAGCAATGCATTACGGCAAACCGAGTCCCTTAAACATTTTGCTTCAAAGCGAAACAATTGCACGCGACACAGACCAAATTAGAAAATTTTGGTGCGCTCAAATTGAATTGGGCCAACCCGTCTACTGCACATGGTCGGGCCAGCAAATCAAAAAAACAGATGATCTAGCCATAGACCACGCCATCCCGTTTTCAGTCCTTTTCAACAACGACTACTGGAACCTGCTCCCGGCCAAAAATGCAGTAAATGCCAATAAAACCGATAAAATCGTCTCAAAAACACAACTTTTAGCCTCAAAAACACGCATTTTGACTGCTTGGCAACAATATCTCCAAACGCCCGAGCTAGCCGATACTTTCGCTGCCCAATGCCAAATCTCCCTCACTAAAGCACCAAATTTCACCACCGAAGACCTCTTAGAAAAATTCCGAGAAATCAATGATGGCTTTGTTACCTATCGCGGGATGGAGAGTTGGGGGATTAATCGCTAAATATTTATTCAGATTCAACGTTAATCGTCTTTTTTAACGAACTAATCAAACATGATGGATATATTAGTCAATAAACAAGAGGTTGACATCCAGAATGCGGGGAAATCGTTACAAAAACTTATAATTAGTTTTCTTACTAGGAAGAATGTTCTTTATCTGATTATAACAAAGGCCAAGTATCTAAAGACCAATTTAATAGAAATTATAAACTAAACTTTAAACTGTCAAATTCATTCAGAAATTTCTGGTTTGGATTTAATCCAAACCAAAACAATATTTTACAAAATTGTGAGGCTTTTATTTCTGGATAAAGTCAATATGGCCTGTAACGTATTCAAGCTTTTATACCACTCAAGAATCAAAGATATCTATTTACGTTTGTGCTAAAAAATTGCCAACTTCCAAATCATGTAAATTACAAATTAACTTTAATTAACCTGTTTCTTTTTTCATATTTTCTATGGTAAATTGGGATTCATGAGTATGATGGTACCCTTGCTGTTCCCGGCAGCATTAATCCATTCCACACGGATTTTTAATTGACTGACCTGATCCAAAAACGGTTTATAGATTAATTTTTGTTCAGTTTTATCGGATAAACATTTTGTAACAATTTTTCCTATCTCTTCTGTAATGTTATTCTCATAATCATCGAGTATAGTCCACGAAGCTACTTTCATTGCATTGTAAGGCCGCGATGTTTTAATAATAACAGGGTAATCTATTGATGGCCACTCTGTATCTGATATTATTTCTACATCAACATCTTTTGGCTTAGCCAACAAGCCCTTGCCTCTTTCAGAAAGTATTGAATTAGTCATCACATCATCGTAGCCAAATGACTGTCCTCCTTTAACAGCGTCTTCAATCCATACTTGAAATGGTCGTCTTTTACTTTCACCCCCTCCTTTAAAAATTCTTAATTCATTATCCTTTGCTAACCAATCACACCATTTTAAAGGTTTCAGGACCTTTTCGAACACTTCAACTGAGATGATTTCCTCAGGATTATTAAGTATTTCGTCTATGTAGCGATCATATGCCAGTGCATGTATTGTTCCATATAATTCTAGAACCATCTGAAAATGTGCACTTCCTTGAATTAAACTTTTCGATGCACCTTCTAATATCCATCTATCTTTCCCGTCTTGCCAGCCATCATGATTGCAAGTATTAATCAGTGCTTGAAAGAAATTATTCACTTCAGTATAAATAATTTCTTCATCAGTTTTATCAGAATCGACATTGTAGGGGGCAGCAGTAAACCACGATTTTGTATAAATTAACCACTGATCAGCTTTAATAATTGTCGAATATCCTTTGTTTTGATCCAAAATCTGTATTTTTTCGAATAATGCCGAATCTTCCCGAGAAGCTAATCTGGCTGCAAGTTCATAAGAGAGATGATTGGCTCGAGAATGATAGGTCTTTCTATCTCGAGCGTCCCACTGTCTAAAATCTCGATCTTTTTTAATAGGGTGTGCAATTTGGAAACGGTGCATTAAAAAAAGTTCGTGAAGTGTATCAAGTGGCGTTTGTAGCGTATTGATTTCGGTAAAGACCTTAGCAACCATTGATAACGGGTTCAGTATTGTTCCTTCATCATGTTTATTTGATATGATAATAATTGGAATACGCATATCTGAACCTTCTTCACTTTGAGATAATCCTCTGATTCTGTGCTGCCCATCTATTAACCATAGAGGTCTTTTATCTTTGGTGTAAGTCTCTCCTTCCGTTTCATGATCAATAAAGGTATCCTCTCCGTCATATTTATACTCTCTTAAAAACACTGAAAAATCGGCCTCTAATGAATAATGATCATTTCCGTTGTCCGCAATTTTAACTGCGTTATGATCATTTATATATAAGATTGGTGCATTAGTAATAATATTATCCTCTTGATTGATGAAATTATGAATTGAATTCACTCTCTTCCAATTCACTCTCCTCTGCCATTCATCTTCTGCCCTAACTTTATTTAATACTCTCAAACCTGCTTCCATCACATCAACTTCCTCAGGTAAGGCAGGAACAGAGCACAAGGATTCAATTTCCTTTACCGTTGCAGTCGTTGAAAAGAACACATAACCCTTTTGATTAACCATATCAAGAGGCCACGAAATTTTAGGAGGTATCATTGAGTAGATATTAATACTACTCTGTGCATCTGATGGTTTGATGGTTTCCTTCAAATAACCGGTTGTGTAACCATGACGCCTCACAATTGTCGTTTCTAATCGCCATTCTCCCCATTCCAATACAACTTCTTTCTTCTCATTTTGAAGTTTGAACTCGTACGTCTCTTTTAATTCGGGCCATATTTCTTGTAATTGGTCAGAAACTTCATCTATTGAAAGGCCATCATTTTCAAAGTTTGTTAAACACTCATAAAGTGTTGTTATTAGCTCATCAAGTTGTAAAGAAAACAGTTCCTCTCCTTTTTCTTGAAGTTCATGTTTTCTTCTCCCCAGTTTATGAATTGTCCATTTTATTGAATTAACAACGTCGCTCTTGCTTCTAAGTTTCTCTAGCATAAGTTATTGATTTAATTGATTCAATATTGATTTTTCTTTCTCTAATGATATAGTATCAATTTGTTCAAAATCGGTTGTCCAGGATACATCAACTATAGAATCTTTGATTATTGGAATGTCCAATTCCGACATGCGATAATACTTTATTCCATGCTTTGAAAGTTTAAATCGGTATAGATTATCCTGTGTTTCCATTCCCCGGATTAAACATCTTTCATCGTAACTCTTTAATGAATTAACAAATCCTCTTTTTAAGAGTAATTCGCGTGTAATTTGAACGAGGTCCAAAGCAGAGAAACCATGATTATCTTCAACCAACATTATACTGCAAACATATCCTTCGTCATTCGATGCATACAATTCAAGCTGCTCTTTGCCTTTAAAATGGTGTAGTCGAATACCATTCGAAGAAGTTTTTATCTCGAAATATAATGACAGGTGTTCGTAATTAAAATCAATATTGGTTCTTCTTGCTGAGCTTTCCCATCCATCAATCAGGTATAGTGCATGATCCTCATCAGTACTTTCTTCAATTCGTTGGTTCAACCAATATAGCTCACCAATTACTCCGACTACCTCTTGCCTTTGACTTTTTTGTTGTTTCCAAAGGTCAATCGCAAAGAGTACCGCATCTTTCAAGTGTTGGGAAGTAAAATCAATGCCCGAGCAGAACTTTGTCAAAAGTACCTCTATAGTTTGTTGAAGTATCTCAATTTGTCCCTCGTTATCTGCTCTCAATAATAGATTGTCGCTCAAAATTTTTTCCTCGCCTGATTTTAAATAAAACCTCTTGTTTCCTAATATTCGAAACTCGAGATTTTTTAAAAGAGGCATCTTTATCCTTGTATCAACATGCGACAAAAGTACACCACCTCTACCCATAGAATCCTTTACTAAGTATAGATTTTTTGATATTCCTTTAATGGAATATTCTCCTTTTGCCGGCACCACTAACTCATGGAATTTAATACTATTTGATTTAATTTTTTTCATCGATTATCCAAAATTTTCTTCTTCTTCTTTGATTACCTCTGTCACCGTTGAGTTGGTTCCAACCTCCCAAAGAGGACCTCCTATCGGCGTCACAATCATTAAAGTAGGCATTCCTATTTCTTTACCATCAAGTTTGTTATCGATGTAATGCTCATCACCAGCTTCCAGATATATCGCTTTTTTAGCCCTGTCTTTTAGAGCAGTATTACCCAGATAATTCGGATCCAGCATATAAAATACTATCAAAATCTCCTTACGTGCCTTCCATCCTATCTCTGAAAGCTCAGGCCCTTTTTTATCCGTATTCTCAGCGTGCCACTCAGAAGAAAAGTCAAGGTATCTATCACCTAGAAACGAACCGTCTTCTGAACGTCCACCGACCAGAGATTGAAGCTTAGGTTCACACATCTTTTTTACATCTTCTAGGGTATGTTTTGATGCGTCTATTTCAGGGGTAAATCTCCTTTTACGTCTCCCAATACTTGGCTTTTCTTGAACACCCCAAATCGCAACATTTATCTTTGGAAGTTCCCCAAATCTATCTGATTGTTGCCAAACTTCAAGATAATTAGCATAATCGCCCGGTGAAACATTAATTGCGTTATCCTTACATTTGAATTTCTTAAAAAATTCTATTACCAGTTCAGGGTCAATGTCCCGAAATAACTTTGCTCTATTATGAGAAATTTCAAATCCGTTAAGATTACATGAAGCTAAGAAATCTTCTAACAGTTTTGCATTCTCAAAAATGCTTTCATGCTTAAAAGTAGGCTCTAGAAGAGAAGATACTGTTCCACTGAAGGCTTCATCTTGACTCCCTTGAATATAGTATGACTTTTCGGCACTAGTCGCTCGAAAGAATGCAGAGTTTCGTATTCCTAATAAAATATTCTTTGGATTATATCCTTGTTTAATACGCTTTTTTATATCCCTTCTTAATTGATCATCAGCATCGGCAATATCCCTATAAATTCTAACACATTCTTGTAAAGTGAATAATTTGATTGCATACATATAGGATTTTTTATGCCCAAACCAGCGACACATTTGCAAGTTGGTGTCCATTTTGGAATCATTCTGGGTTCTTGTGAAAAAACTTACAGATAAACCTTCGATTGTCAAACCCATGGCTAAAATATTACCACCAACAACAACTGCTGATTTTTTAACCCTATCTCTATCGTTATACTCCTTACCATAATTCAATTTATGGTTTTCACTATTAACTTGATACACAGCCCCAGAGTCTCCAGGAATTTTCATAAGGGCAATTTCGAGACATCGATCAATAAAATAGAAGATTGCTTTCCGATTAGCGTCTGTACCATCAATACCAGCCCTTTGGAATATTTCGTTCACCACAAAGTTAATTTCAGTCTTAAAATCTCCAATATCGGTTCGATATTCCTTCCAGCGTTTTTTTAATGCCTTCAAAACTTTTTGTTCAAGAACCTCAGCAATCTTTCTATGATTCTCAGTAACAAAAGACATATTGAACATAATTGCGTGAAAAGGAAATTCCTTTTCTATATTTAAAGACGCATCGGGTATTTTTTTTTGAATTATATCAATTGTTACATCCTCTACATTTTGGTATCTATCAACGTTTTTGAAGAATTTGACATAATGTTTCCACCATCTTACTCCTCCTCCAACAATAAAATGTGTTGCCGCAGTAATCAACTCCTCAGGAGTTGTTCTGTGCCCGTTAATAATCTCATCCAAATAACTCGATTCCGCATCAACTAATCGCATATCGACGTAATGTCCTTCACCATTGAGACCAGGAAAATAAACCCCGGGAATATTTGCGCCATCCCAATCTTTGCGATTGTGGGGCCAAACGTTTTCGCCTACAACTTCAAGTAATTCACCAGAGTTAAGGTGATAAAATTCATTGCCGCCAAGATAGCTTGATGTAATGCGTCTTGCGTCATCAATGTATTTGGGCTCTAGCAGCCATATAAAATCACTTGGATAGTTATATTCTCTTTCATTTGAGGCAATCACACTTTGAGGGGTAGCTGTATAGCCAATGTAGTTATGCTTGGCTAATTTTGAGCAAATAGCTTTGATAGACCGATGAATAACCGCTTTCTCATCTTCCATCCTTGTTGGATTAACATCGATACTCGCATAGTGACTTTCGTCATCGATAATTAAAGTTGGTAAATCTTCTTCGAAGGATAATCCAATATTCGTATCGTTGAACCATTGTTTAAAATCGTCTAACGCGCGCAACAATTCTTCTAACTGATGTTTTTGCTTTTTCATTACAATCAAGATATGCCAATCTTCACCTCTGGCATTCTTCTTCACAATTAGTTTCGTGTTAAAAAAATCTAGTGATCTAAATGTCCCATTGCTGTTTCTGTAGGGCCCACTGGTAAGGTCTTCAAGTGATGTCGGACATTGGATTCCAACTCTTTGGTTGTTTACTCCTATTTCAAAAGAATCATTGAAACGGTCTTGCCCTTGTGCTCGTAAGCTGTTCTTATCCCCAGCAAGAAGAATTACCATTCGGTAGCCGGTTTGAAAAGCCTGATTAACTACATTAATCATACTTAGAGTTTTTCCGCTTTGAACCATACCAAATACAAGACCCTGACGAACCCTATCCCAATTCTTAGGATCAGTACATCTAGCAACAATTTGCCTTCCACTTTTCTCTACCTCAAGACGAATATTATCAGGCATACCTTCAGTAGAATTTATCATAACCCGCTTGTAATATGGATTATTTTTGAAACTATTGAAGCGATTATTGTCATACCAAGAATTAATCGGTTCATCAACTAATTCTCCAACATCAAGAGGGTCTTTTAATACACCCTCGATGACTTGGTCACCTTCAACGTCCTCTTCCTCGTTGAGGAAAGTGTGATTATCTGGGAACTGCTCGATTAATTGCTCAAGAGTAAAATCATTTTGCCAAGACAGTTTAATTGTTTCAAGAAATTCTAGAAACTCACTATAGCTGGAGCCTTCATTAATATTAAGATAATAAGATCGAATTAACTCGAGTATTCCTTTTGACATTTTTATAATAAATTAGTATGGTAATATTTTGGTTCCTAAAGAATTAGGTTTGCGCAATTTCCTTTTGCAACAAATAATTTAATTTAAACTTAAAAATATATTTTTTAATAAAAAAACAACTAAAATAAGTATTCATAAAGAAAAAAAGAGAAAGCAAGAAATTTGTCAAATCAAGCTGATTGTCGGAGATTATAAACTCAAAATTGAGTCATAGTGGGATGACCCTAGATTTTCTTTTGCCCAAGCATCTTGACTCTCAACGATTTCCTTCAGAGTTAATGCATGTTTATTCATATACGTAAGTACTAATTCTGACAGCTTTGCTCCATTAATTAAAATTATTGGAAGCTTGTCGTCTTTAATTTCATGCTGAGCAGGTACTGAAAACACGTCAAGTGTTATAACAACGCCAATATATCCTCTTGTCATTCGAGAGGCTACTCTTGTCAATCGCTCACCAGAAATTGCTGATTTATAACGTTTTGATTGCCCTAAGACTATTATAGAAGTTTTAGATAGAAAATCGTGTCCAATATCTAGTCGACCCACAAAATCTACTCCTCTGTCACCTGTTCCTACTGTAATCCATCCACGTTCGTAATTAAATTTCTCGAAAAATAGGGTTGTTACAAATGATGCAAAAGCCTCGAATCGGATGCCGTCTACAGTTGGGTTTGGGTAGTGCACATTGAGTAATTCATCAATAATTTGTTTGTTTTGAGCGGGCAACTTTCGTTGATTAACTTCCGATATCGTTTTATAGGATTTTATTTTTAGTTGAATCTTTGGTATACTGGAAGTACCATTTTCTACCCATTGAATCCAGTTTTTAGGAGCAAAGGCCAGTGTTGATTCATCGCTTAATTCATTATTTCTTCTGTCATCAATCCATTTCCAATTTATAAAATCATCAGGTGCGAGAGAAATTAATGTTACAGTAAATTGATAATTTGAAAATACAGCTTTTGATTTTTTTTCATACTGATGAACCAGTTGAGGACTTTCGTTTATGAGACCAATACCAATTATTTCCCGGTAACCAGTTTGCGCACCAATCTTTACGGTTCTGGTCACTAAAATTGGAGGAGCCTTCAAGCGCTCTGCTTTATCTTTTGAAAAGTATAGTGGTAGAACATCAAGGATTTTCTTATTGCCAACAGTTTCATGCGCTTTTTTGTCTGAAGTTTTGTTATCACCATTGTAAATGACGATACCTTCATCTTGAAAAACTAGATCTCGCCAAGGGGATTCACTGTTCTCTTCTTTGTATGGATTGATATGAAAATTGATCAATGGTATTCTACCTACTACCTCCGATAAATAAGGCATCCCCTTATAGAGATTCAATCCACTTTGATAATCACCAGTAGTTAATTTTACCCAAGTTTTGTAATCTTTATGTGGGGAGGTGGATAAAACCTCGTTGAGTTTTATTTTCATATCTAATTTATCTACTGATTCCTCCTCAACAAATCCTGAATAAAGCTCTTATTGAACCAAAAACAATGTTTAGTAATTTCTACCTTGACTGAAGTGTCAATATCCTTTGCATCACGTGCGTGGGGCCTCATATGGATGAATTTTGTTCTTGCGGGTAAATTACTTTCCCTTGTATAGCCATTTTTATTTTTGGCTGCTCTACGGGTAACTTTTAGTTCTTTAGCACGGTCTCTAAATCCTTCCCATTCTTCCTGGATCTTTAAGATTGTTTCTTTTTCTGGATAGTAAATAAAGGCTTTTCCAATTATAGGATTAGGGTCTTTTTTATCTGTTTTATAGATAGGTATAATTAAAAACCCTTGTAAATAGTTGTAAAATTCAGATTCATCAAAACGACTTTCTTCAACTAGTTCACCAATTGGTTGATATGGAAAAGACATTGCTTCGAAAGGCATAAGATCAGTAGCCCTGCATTGTACCGTTTTGACTATAAGGCCTAACTGTTCAATTTCTTTGATGGGCTTATTGCCTTCAAAGCCAAGTGCTTTACGAATAATTTGTGCTGTACTATTTTTTGCTTTTGAGGGAGTAAATCCAAGCTCACTTATAAGTTTGTTGTAGGATTTGCCATTCCAAAACTGCAGTCGACCAAGTATGAAATTTTCAATTCCAGTGGTAGTTTTGTATTTCTCAATGGATCTTATGGTATCGTATGAAGTATTTTTTAACTCATTCCAAATTACATTCGTGTATGAGGGCTTCAGACTAAAAGATCGTTGCGGAGCGTGTTTTTGAAAGATAGTATTGGGCTGCGTAGGGTTTTTGTGTTCTTCTAGACCTCCTGCGCCGCTGCGAGACGCTGCAAGAATTTTGTTTTGTGATTCACTAAGCTCGTGTGCTCTTCCATCTGACACGATTTGTTTGGTTCGGTGCCAATCGGTTTGAATGATAGGTTCTTCAAGTTGATTTTTGAGTTCAAATAAGTAGTAATCTTTGATTTTAGAAGCTAGTTTATTTTCCTTGTTGTATTGATAGAAAACAAAAAGCACATGATTTAATTTCTCTTTGGCATGAGAGTTTTCCCAGGTTGATTCTATAATCTGATGATAATTAATAAGGCAGACTTTAGTTCTTTCTTTAACTGAAAGTTCACCTTTGGATGATTCTTTTAGCGGGACAACCTTGAGTTCAACACCAATTTCATGAAAATCGGGTCTTGACTCCGAATTGTTCTTTACCCCAAAACCGTATTCTTCAATGATTTTACCAATTGCACCTTTGTCTTTGACATCAAGTGTTGGTTTCAATTCAGATATAAATTTGTCTTTTAAAGATTCAGCACGGTTACGGAGCTCATCAATGGTTTTCATCACATCCTTTTTTTCAATTCCTCACCAACTTTTTCCACCACTCCAACAACTAGTGCATTCCCCATGAAAAAGGCGCGTTTGGCTGGGCCAATTGCTACTTCTTTGTCATTTCCGGTTCCGATTGCGGTGTGGTTGTCTGGGAACATGTTGAGGCGTTCAAGTTCAATGGGATGTAAACGGCGGAATTTGCCGTCTATTTCGATGAGGTGTTTGAAACGAGAGGCTCCAGGGCCGCCTTCGCTGGTGATGATGGTGCGAGATGGTTTGTTGAGGTCGTCTGTGAGGGAGAGTGGGCCTTCTTTGTAGTAGAATTTACCTTTCGATGAAATTCTTTCCTCGGCTTTGCGTCCCTTTAAGTAAATCCACTTATCGAGTTCGGTGTGGAGTTCAACTACGTCACCTTGTCTTTTGAGTCTGGCGTCTACTTCAAAACCTGTTTGCATGATTTTGAGTAGGGGCTCTTTGAGCTTTTTATTGGCGTCGATGAAGTAGCTGGGTTCGTCTTTCATTTCGCCGTTGAGCAGGATGTCTCCTAATAGTTGGTATTTGAGGCTGTAGTCTTTGAGTGCTGTGCGTGGGCAAATGGCTTTGAAGTCCGACATCAGTACTTTGGCATCTTTCATGACACCACAATTCAGGAATTTACCTTCGTTATATTGATCTGAAATGAGTTTGAGGTCTTTTTCTAGTTGAAGCTCTTTGATTGGGCCGTGAAATGAACTCGGAAAAGCTGTGGCAAATATGCTATCGGTCTCAATCCATTGTAAGAGGTCTTTGACTTTAATACTCGATTTTTGATACGCAAGAATGTACACGCGTCGGCGACGTTGCGGCATGCCAAAGTCAGCGGCATTGATCGCTTTCCATTCAACGGTATAACCAAGATCATTTAGTGTGGCGAGCATAATGGCAAAATCTCGGCCTCGGTTATTTGTTGGTGATTTGAGAAGTCGGTCTACGTTTTCTAAAAAAACGAACTTTGGGCGCTTCACCTTCAGAATTTTGTGGATATTCCACCACAATACGCCTTTTCTTCCTTCAATTCCTTTGGTATTGACGCCCGCAACCGAGTAATCTTGGCAGGGAAAGCCGCCAACCAGCATGTCGTGGTCAGGGATCAGGCCATCCACTTTTTTGTCGGTAAAATCAGGTGAAGCCACCGTATTGAGGTCGTGCGGGTAGTGCTTAGAATCAGGTGTGTCTGGCCAATTGTGATGGTAAACCATGTTAGCTTCTTGAAGCTCACCTGAGCGCGCAGAACTGGGTTCCCATTGGTTAGACCAAACTACTTTATACGGAGACTTAAATGGTTTGGTGTAGTGACTAGAGGCGCTTTTTCCTTGCCATCCTTCAAGCCCTAATCTAAACCCACCAACTCCTGCAAATAGTTCAACTACCCTAATTTCTTTCATGCTTTAAAGGTAATAATTGCTTTAAAATCAAAATTAGGTCGGATAAAAAAATATAAACATTCTCCTCACACCCCCAACCTCACACCAAATCTTCCTTCGCCATCAGGCCAAAGTACGCTAAATCTGTAGATTTTTCCTTCGATTTCGATGACAGGTCTGTTGCCGTATGACCCTGCGCCGAGTTTGCTCCTCGCGACGCCGAAACTATAATGTTGGCCGTCGATTTTGCAGACAAAGTGGTGTTTGTTGTGGTGGAGGCTGAATTCGTGGCGATGCGAGAGGTAGAACTGGTGCCCCTTGAATTGGAATTCGCAAGAGGCACTTTGTTCTGAGGGGTTTCTTTCGATGAAGACCTCGTTGGGAAAGATGTGCACCCTCATCGCTTGCCCTCGTATTCTAAAATGGCGAAATCTTCCTCGAAAGTGGTGGGTTTGTCGGGGAGGTAGCGGAACCAGATGACGTAGCCATCTTCGGTTCGGGTGACGTAGGTGATGTAGACATAGTCTGCTTCATTGTCGCGATGAAAGTAATTGAATAGGGGTAGGTCGATGTCTTTTTTATCGATGTCTAGGGTATGCATCTTGGCGCCGTTGTATTCCAGCGTGTTGAGAGCGATGGATAGGGCTGTTTGCATGTCGTGGGCGGTGGTCCAGAAATTGCCGTCGTTCAGGATTTGGTAATCTGCTCGGTCTGGTCTCCATTGGGCATTTGAGCTACCGCTGGCGAGTAAAAAAATCAAAAGGAACTTTTTCATGGTCGTAGTTTTAAAGGTGAGTAGTTAAAGAGAAGCTTCTACACCTAATAATACACAATGATGAAAATGGTAACACTTAAATTCAATTTGAATAGAACTCATTTTTAGAACATGTTCTAATTTATCTGTTCCAACGAACAACTTCTAAACTTTTGATAATCTGATGTGTTATCTTTAGACTAAACCCTAAAACTAGTCTTTATGAAACGAAATAAAACTTTACTTGCCCTGCTTTTCGGCTCCATGCAGTTTGCAGCTTTTGCACAAAATAATTACCTCTATGGTCTTATTTCTACGCCGCCTACGGTTCCCATGAATACTTCTACGGCAACGACGCGCCTCGGTAGAATGGACCTAACAACAGGTGAGCTTGTTGCTGTGAGTCCGAATAGTTTGTCTTCGATCAGTAATGGAACGGGTGCGGCGCTTGATCCCAACACGCAAACCTATTTTTACGAAACCCAGACCGAGATGATTTCGGTCGATTTGACGACTGGGCTTACAACAACACAGGTGCTGGTTACCAACCCAATTGAACCAAGTTATTTTGACAATTACCGCTACAATACCAGTGATTCTACCATTTATGGTTTGGCCAGACGCTCCACTTCTACTGGGCTTGGTCAGGTAGATGGCGAGATTTATTTGGCCAAGATCAACCCATCGACAGGAGTCATTACCCAAATTTCTCCACAATCGGTAGGAGAAATGTATACGGTGGCTGGCAATGCCATTGATCCGCACGAAATGGTCTATTACTACTCTTTATCGGGTCACATAATTGGTTTGGATATCTACACCGGATTGGTCTATTCCGATCAAGTAATTACTTATCCAGAAGGAGGGATGTTTTTTGAGAATTATACTTACAACTGCGCAGATACCACTATTTACGGTCTTATTCGTACCAATACAGCCCCTCCAAATGAGTTTTATCTAGGCAAAATTGACCCAAATACAGGCATCGCCACGCGGGTCTCGCAACAGGCTATTCCTTATTTTACGTATTCTATCAATGGCAGCTCTACCATAGACCCGAACAACGGAGTGTATTATTTTGCGGCTAAGTCTACTGCGGTTATCCCGGCAATTAATGTTGTTGTTGGTGTGTCTTTGGCAACAGGCGCAGTGGTTTTTGAGCAGTGCATGACCCTTCCTACCGAGGCCGTTAATTCGCGTTATTTTAACTTGATGCGTTTCCCGACAGATTGTGCCGAAGCCTTTCCTACGCGCGTAAACCCAAACAGTGGGTCTGCAGGTTTGGCAGCTGCTAACAAGTCCACACTCAAAGTAGCGCCGAATCCGTTTGAGCAACAATTTACCGTTACTTCAGCTGAGCTCATTGAGGCCATTACCCTTCGCGATGCACAAGGTAAAGTGGTTTTGCAACAAGCAGCGAGCAGCAACACACTCGAAGTAGAAACGGGCTCATTGCAAAGCGGTGTGTACTTTTTGGAAGTACAGACTGCTAAAGGCATTGAGTTGGTGAAGGTGGTGAAGTAGGGATCCTTACTGCATCTTCCCCAATTCATCAAACTTCTGCTTCATGGTGGGGTTGCCGTGCGTCAGTTTCTTGATCGTGATTTCATCGGCTTTGTCGTTTGCCAATCGGAGGTTGTTCTCGGAGCCGATGAGGTTTTCCTTGACTTTCATGAGGGCGGCAATAGACTTGTCGATGTCTTTGATGGCGGCTTGGAATTTATCAGAAGCCAATTGGTAGTTTCTGGAGAAGCCATTTTTGAACTGATTGAGGCGCTCCTCAAAATTCGTGACGTCGATATTCTGAGCTTTGACCAACTCGAGCTCTGTGCGGTACTGTAAAGAGTTGAGTGCTGCGTTGCGCAGTAGGGTAATGATCGGGATAAACGCTTGCGGGCGCACCACATACATTTTGGGGTAGCGATACGACACATCTACAATGCCGGCATTGTATAATTCGTTTTCGGGCTCCAGCATCGATACCAAAACGGCATATTCGCAGCCTTTTTTGAGGCGGTCTTCGTGGAGTTTTTTGAAGAAATCTTCATTCTTTTTCTTGGCGCCGCCATCTTCTTGTTCGTTTTTCATTTCGAACATGATCGAGATAAACTCGGTGTTGTTGTCGTCGGCTTCTTTATAGATGTAATCACCTTTTGTACCGCCCGAGGCATCGTTGTCTTTCTCGAAGTAGACATTTTTGTTGAAGGCTGTGGGGCGCAACTTATTGAATTCGATTTCGCAGTGTTGCTCGAGGGTTTCGCCGAGCATTTTGGTCGAGAGCCTTGCCTTGAAGTCGCGGAGGCGCTCAATGGCTTCGTCTTTGAGGCGCAGCTCGTCGTTTTTGCGCTCGACCTCTGAGCGCAACTTTTCTTCGAGCGCTGTTTTCTGACTCAAAAGTTCCATGTCTTTGAGTTTTTTCTCGGTGTCGAGCGCTGCAGCCAGTTTGTTTTTATCTTGCTCAAGGGCACTCACTGCTTCTTTAACGGCGAGGGTCTTTTGGAGTTCAAAAGTACTGAGCTGTGCTCTGAGTTCTGAAACTTCAGCACCTACTTTGCTGCGCAGTTCTGCGAGCTCTGCATCTTTGGTGCGCAAAGCTGCTTGTAGCTTTTCATTTGCCTGGGCATCTGCCAACTTGAGTGCGTCTTGGCGCTGGCGCTCGAGTTCTTTCTCTCGCTTTTCGAGCTCAATTTCAAACTCGTGGTTGCGCACCTGCTTAAGGATGTCGGCGTAGCCGGCGTCGTCGAGGTTAAACGTTTTTTGGCAATGAGGGCATTTGATTTCGTTCATGGTTTTCAATTGAAACCCTAAGTTACGATTTTATTTATCCTCGACCAATGTCGAATTGAAGCTCGTTAGGACACTACTCGTATTGACCGCAGGGTCGTAGACCAATTGGTGGAGATCTTTGCCCTCTACAAATTCAAAATGGTGGGTGAGGACATTTTGACAATACAAAAAGAATAAATCATAACCTTCGCGACCCCGAACAGCATGAACGATATACACGAAGCGATCGTCAGAAGGGTTGACGTAATAGCTTGCAAAATAAAGGTTCTTTCCTTTGTTGAAAAGAAGTTCTTGCGTCGGGAAGCGGTGTGATTTGAGAACCGAAGTAACCGTTTTTTTGACTTCAGCTTCTTTGTCGAGGTGTATAAAATAGTTGCCGGCGCCAATTTGTAGGAAGTCGTCTTCCATGAGTTGAAATTGATACTGCGCATGGATTGGTGCTACTGTACTGAGTAGCAAAGCGAACAAAATAAGTTGCGTTTTCATGGTTTGTAGTTTGTGAAGTGAGGGATTAATCTTTTTTTGCACTGCGGCTTTGATTAGGGCTTACATCGAGCACAGCCGGGTCATGGATGACCGAAACCCGACCGTTGATTTCTTCTACATCATAGAAATAGCGGTATCGATTCTCCATGTAATAGCAGAAGATGTGGTAGCCGCTCACGTCGTTTTTTCGGCCCTTGATACTGTGTACGACATAAACATATTCATTGTTGAGCGGATCTACGAAAGAGTTAGAGAGAAGGAGGTTCTTTCCTTTGCGAAACTCAATCTGATAGGGCAAGCGATTGTCTTGTAGCGTTTCTTGAATGATGCGCTTGGCGTCTGTTTCTCGCGGTACGAACATGTAAAAATTACCAAGCCCAAATTCGGCATATTTATTCATAACGGCCCATTGGGCATTGGCCGTCCGAGAGGAGAGTAAAACTGCGGCCAGGAACAGCAGGAACACAACGAGTGCACCATAGGGGTTTTCTTGTGCTTTGTTGGCTGCACGATGGCGAGCGGGGAGAGACAAACGTTTCATTTCCGGGAGTTTATAGGGTGAGTAAGAAAGTGTGGAGAAGCTTCTATCCCTACAATGGAAAGGCGTTGGTTTGGTTACTTTATTTATATGAAAATTTGTATATTGTTAGCTATTAACACTTTTGGTGGGCACGCCACACCAGAAATAAAAACCTACTACGATGAAAAAACTGACTCATTTTTTAAACCAAGTTGAGGAGCGAATCCTCATTCGTTATGGTCGCCGGATCTGGCAAATCATAGGATTTATATCCATTTTGGCTTTTGTTGCTTCACTTTTTTTAGTGATCAGCAACCTAATGCCAACAGACCGAAATGAAGTTCATATTTCTAAACAAGAGTATAAGTCTAACAAGGTCGACAGAGACTTTGATGAATCTAATAACATAGATGCCTGTACAAAGTCAGCTTACAAAAAAGCACTTGACAGCCTGAAAAAACAAATGCCTTTGTCTGAGTGGAAGCAACTCACGAAATCTGAAAGTGTAACACGCTATCGCGAGGTATATCGCTACGATCCCTGGTACGGTTCTTACTCTTCGTATGAGCCATACACCGCATTAGAAGAAACCAAAAACCACGATGCTATTCCTGTGATTTTAGAAGGGATATATTCATCCAAGGGCATTGACTCTACGGAATATTGCGATCAAATTGAAGTCGTGCGCGCCATTACAGCCCTCATGAAGCAAACCCAAAAAAGAGTGGCAACCAAAACATTGAAAGAAACTTACCGCTACCTCATCAGTTATAACGACCTAGAAAAAGGAGATGTAGATCGCGCTATAGGTATGTACAAAAGTGTCAATGGTAAAAAACCATTTGTGGTGAATCCAGACAGCGAAAAAGATCCTTGGACTTATTTTTCAGGTTATTTGTATGCGTATTCTGATGACTCAGATACCATTTCTGAAACAAGAGACGAGATTGCAATAGATGCAGCAAAAAAGCTAAATGCGAAACGAATCAAAAAACCAGAATATAGAAACAATATGGTATTGTGGGTGCTGCGTAACGAAATGGACGACGAAGCAAATGAAATAGCTTGCGCAGATTTATTCGAGTCTAAAGCTTTCAAGTTCAACGAGAAAAATTTCTTGGAAAGAGTCAATAAGTACTTGCAACTTTACGTCGAAAAGTACAGACTGGCAGAGTCCCTTAAAGCTGAAGAAGAGGCCGAGAAAGCTGAAAACGTAGAGCTCTATGGTTCTTCTGGTTTGGCTAGTTTTGGTCTGATTCTAGGCATTGCCTCGATCCTGATCTTATATTCAATCAGACAAATCTTAAAAGACAAAAAAGACTAAGCAATTCGAATCAAGGGCCGGGCAACCGGCCTTTTTTTATGGCTCAATGACCACAACACGGCTCAGGGAGTCGGCGAGTTGCAACGCATCTTGTACTTTTTTCAGGTGGGCCTGATTGCGCTTTTCGAGTTCGCGTACAGGAGTGAAGGGTACTGAGGTGAGTGGGAAGTCTTTGAGCATTTCGCCACTGTAATAAAATTCATAGCAGAGGCCGCCGAAGGTGTATTCTTTGTCGCCTACTTTGAAAGAGGAGCCCCCGACTTTAGGATTTTTACTTGGTTTGCTCTTTTCAAAACCTAAATTAAAGAGCGTCCCGACGATTTCTGGTCGGTAAGATAAATCGTAACCTGCGCGTTGCCAATGCGCTTGATACTGCCTGATTAAAAATGCAGTATAGAGGTAAGAATAAAAGTGGTCGCCACCTTTGATGAGGCGTTGGATGGTTTTATGTTGGTGCGCTTTAATGCTATCGATCACCAAGCCAGGAGCAGCATCAGTGGTATTGAGGCATTTGTAGAAGTAGTCTCCGGGATAAAACGGACTGTTTTTGTCGATGAGCTGGCGCTCAATGCGCAAAGCGGTATGCTCTAGGATACTTGTGACGCCATAGCCACGGTTGCGGGGTAAAATAACGCTATTGAAAGGATACACATACTGCTTGAAGCGCTCGCGGTTGGCATTGAACATGCGCACTTGTTCGCCCACCAAACACATGACAATCATCCGCGATTCAACGCCGGTAATGCGCGCGGCAGAGTCAATGGCAGCTTTGTCTTTGCGAACGGCGTCACAGAAGGTTTTCCAGACGCTGTAATTCGAAAATTCAAAAAGTGAAGTGCGGTCATTTTTGGCCTTGAGCCCGCGCAATTCTCGTTGGAAAGCTTTGTTTTTTTTGAGTAATAGTGCCGTTGCATCGAACATGCGTTGCGCAATAAACAGATCTTTGGTTTGGTGGTAGGCCTTGCTGATTTTCAGTGCGTCTATCGGCTTGTATTTGGCGAGCAAACCGATGTGTTGGAGTAGCAAATTTTCTTCGTTGTCGAAATTTTGTTGTTTGGCCTTGAGGTCCTTGCCGTACTGATGGGCTAATTTGGAGAAATAGCGGTTGTTGATGTCGATGCTGCCTTTGGTGTTGGTCCATTTGAATTGAACGGCCAGCGCTACAAAAATCAAGACCACTGCAAATGCGGCCAGTAAATGTAAGACAATCGAGTAGGCGACTTTGAAGAATTTGCGTTTTTTGCTTGCTTGTGCTGGTGTGGCGTCTAGAGGCTGCTGCGGATCCATTCGGTCGGTCAAAAAATGTTATATTCGTTACAAATTTCTTAAGGTGGCGAAAATTACAACATTTCTCTTGATTTTCACAATTGGCTTTGCGTTCAGCGCATGTTCGCAAAGTAAAAAACAAGAGCAGCAGCAAACTGCGCAAACTCCTTCAGACACACTTGGTAAAGCACCTGTGGTTTCAAATGGGAAGTTTAAAGCGCTGGTACTAAAGCGCGTTATTGAAAGTAAAGTTCAATTCCCCAAAGATTCAAATTGGTTTTATGAGCCAGCGATCAATTCGCCGAAATCAGCGATTTATTCGCAAGATGGCAGTAAGTTTTACATCAATTCGCTAGAGGGCTATACCACTGCAGTTTTCGATGCCAAAACCCTCGAGAAAATCAAAGAGATCAGGCACGAGTTTACGGCCGCAAATAACCACTTATTCAAAAACAATGAAACTACTGTTTTTGGCTACCCATACAAACAACAAAAGGCGCAATACAACCATTTTTTGGGCAAGCCCGTCGAAAGTTGTTTGTCTCATGACGGCAAATACCTCTGGGTAACCTATTACCGCCGCGACTGGGATCCGAATGCAGAATCGCCCTCGGCAGTCGCTATTATCGATACCAAAACCGATCAAATAGTCCGAGTTATGCCATCAGGGCCGCTGCCCAAAATGATCGCTTGTTCACCAGACAACCAGTTCATTGCGGTGACGCATTGGGGCGACAACACCGTTGGCCTCATCGATATCTCCAGCGCCGACCCCATGGATTTTAACTACGTTTCCCACATCATCATTGATCATCAGGTAACAACCAATTTTTCTGGCAATGTAGATCGCGATAACAATTGTAGCAACTGTCTTCGCGGAACCGTTTTTACCGAAGACAATAAACATCTTTTGGTTGCAAAGATGGGCGGCAACGGTATCGCTGTGATCGACCTCCCTGCCAAAAAATACATGGGTACCATAACCGGCTCTTACCTGAATTTAAGACACATCGTGCTCAACAATGGTTTTATTTACCTCAGTTCGAATAAATTTGGAGCCGTCCAACGCGCCGAGCTCTCGGCTATCCTTAAGAAACCCTTCAACGACCAACAACTCATCGATTTCAAAGACTGGCAAACCGTCATGGTGGGCCCCGGCGCCCGAACCATTGATGTCACCGCCGACGGCAAATACACCTTCGCCTGCGTCAACAACGCCTGTAAAGTCGTGGTCATTGACAACGCCACCATGAAAATCATTCACGAAGTCAAGGCCGAAGCCTTCCCGGTGGGCATGGCACTCTCCCCCGACAACAAACAACTCATTGTCACCTCCCAAGGCAAAGACGCCGTCCCGCAGTCCGGCAACGCCGTCATGATCTTTGAGCTGGAATTTTTGGAGGAGTAAAAACTGCAGAAAAGCAAAAACCCTAAGACATTGATACATCTTAGGGTTTTCTAATTCCTACAGCCATATAGGACTTGTCTTTATACAATCAGACAGCACATTTTTTTAAGAAAATATTTTATTTTTCTAAAACAAAATCAGAGATCTAAAGGATGAATTATCTTATTGTTCATACTTTAATTCCCATTCATAAGTGTATTTGTCTGTATTATGATCCCAAACAACCTTGACGTCAAACGTCTGAGTCATGTCATTATATTCTGTTTTTAACACTCCCGTATAGATGTTGTCGGATTCTTGTACAAGTGTATATTCTTTTACGTCAATATTCGAACTACTTATATCCGCAGTCTCTGAAATTGATTCGATAATGGCTGCTTGCGTTTCAGTTTCAATTTCTTCAACTGAAACACCGCCACAACTCAATAAAACTAAACTCAGTAGAGTTGTAAAAAAAAGTCTTTTCATAAGATTTGGTTAAATTATTTAACCAATATATACATATTTAAAATAAAAAGATGTAAAACTGTTTGGAATTTTTTTTGTGTCAATACTTTATAAAATAGGAACATAAAAAAATCGATCGTTTTTTTCACTTTCGCTTTAAATTAATATTCAATGAATTGTGAATTGACAAATTTGAAAGTCCCTGAATAATCCTTATCCTCAAAATACCAGTCATAGGTTATTTCTTTTTTATCGAGATTAACCGTGCATGTGTTGTATCCTCCATTGGAATAAATCCAGACAACATATGCGCACTCCTCCGTATTAAGTGGGTCAGAATATACTTGCGCAATGGTATCAACATTGTATTTGTCGTCAGCAACATAGGATACTGTTCCATTTTTAAAATCAAAAAAGATGTTCTGGAAATAATCAACATGTTCAACCAAAGAGTCCTGAAACACCCACTCATCAATTTTTCTGCTTGAAAGCCCAGTTGTATCTTCTCCTAATGTCAAAAGAAAATTAAGTAGCTCTGGATTATAAGCTGGTATACTATCGCCTGTTGGTTTAAGTACACTTGCAAAGGTTTCATAACCAGTCGAAATGATAGAAAAATTTGGTAAGCCTATCGTGTCTTTAAATGGTTCAACAGCATCCTGGCTATAAGTTTGGCAGGTGAATGAAAGGAAAAGAAATTTGACAATGGATGTTTGCCCCCAGCGAAATAGTTTCATCTTGTCGTAGTTTGTGTGGATGAATGAACTGTAGGTAGGGGTGTTTCAAGTCATTGGGTTTAAAGGTTAGGAATTAAGTACTTGGAAAAGCATTTATCTCTTAACACCCAAATCTTAATAGGTAACAGTGAAAATCAAATAATTTTGTAATTCAATGATTTTTCGCAATATTCGTCGTTTAAAAATCATGTCATTATGGGAGCTATAAGTAAATATATCATATTATCAATTTTTTGTTTCCTTATACAAAATACTTGGTCACAATCAAAAAATACAGTCATAGAAAATTTGACAATCAGTCTTGATAGTGTTCAAAAATTACTCGATTCAGAAAGAGAAGTATTCACAAAAAAAATGCAAATCACCGAACAGCGCAGGGATTCTTTGTCTTTAGTTCTTCAAGAGAAAATAATGCAACTGGAGCAGGCCGTTAAAGTAAGTAAGGGCTTAATGGAAGATGTTCATGCCAATCAGGAAAAAATTTCTGAATTAAATAGAGCAATTGAATTACAAAATAGTGAGATTAGGATATTAAAAAGTGTAAGGATAAATGATTCTTTATTAATTTCCTCCAAGGAGGAAACTATCGAAAAGTTGACTCTACAGCGCGATCAGGCACTTGCCAGTGTTGAAAAGTTTAATGAAGATTTGATGGCTGCTAAAAATCTTTTACCTGTTGAGAAAGTTATTTGTGAGTCAAATTCCTTATCAAAGACTTGCACATATCGCAACTATGTTTTTGCAACTACGAATAAAAAGCCTGAAGATTTTTGGGGGAATAATGATGTCCGAAACGGTGTTTACACTCAAGTTTTTCTTAAAGAAGGAAATCTATTGAAAAATATTGACAATTATGAACTAATTAACTCTTTGGATAATGAATTGGTTGCATTGGTCAATGGGAAAGCAGTGCAGGATTACCAAAAGCTGGTAGTAAGTGGAAAAAAACCAGCATGCTTTAATGAAAGAGAATTTACGCCTCTGAATCTATATGATTTGGAAATAACGATGGATCAATCTGGCATGATAATTTATTATTCATTTTTTGGTGATAGATACACAGAATGTGATGAGTTTTGGAGTTCATACACCTTAACGTTGGATCAAGCCAAACGATATCTTAGATAAAAAGGATTTAGCTTTTAACCTTTGGTTTTCAGCTCTACAAAAAGTCTATAAAAACAAAAACCCCTGTAAAGTTGATACTTACAGGGGTTTTCTAATTCCTACAGCCATATAGGACTTGTCTTTAACGTTAGCGTTTTGCGGTCTGGACGGGACTCGAACCCGCGACCCCCTGCGTGACAGGCAGGTATTCTAACCAACTGAACTACCAAACCAATTTCTTTCACTTGCGTGAGCAACGACAGTTGCTTGAGAATTGTGTAATGCTTTCGTTAAAGCGAGTACAAAAGTAAGGGCTTTTCTGAAAAGAACAAATAAAATGGACGATTATTTTTAGGAAAATACCGAATTATCTGGGCTTTTCTTGGAATTGGTCTGATTTTGGTAACTTTGAGGACATGAGAAAATCCGCGCTCCTTTTTATCAGTTTTTTCTTTGTTTTATCGGTTCATTTTCAGTTTTTGGCTCAAAATCAACCGCTTGTGCAGGTGTTGGATACCCTTATTCCGCCCTTTGCGCTGATCAATCCCGATACCTTGAGGCTAGGGCCCCACGACGAGCTCGTTTGCGATTCGTATGTGGCGCTCGGCAAGCCGTCGGCTTATGATGCGCTGCATTCTTTCAATTCACGGCGCGCAGATGGTTTTGGGGGTTACCTCAATGTCAAGGTAAATCAGGCGTTGGAGGAGATTCGTAAAAAGGGCTTCAATTCTGATGTCAAGGCACTTTATGTTCAAATCAATCCGCTTACTTTAACGGTATATTGGATGGCGGTGGTGGGGCCTAGCGAAGACGGCAATTGCTATGTCAGAATTGATAGTCGAGGTTCTGCCGGTGGGGGCTTGGGTGC
>Ga0208022_1000178_pt1 | contig 23623 bp, 46 predicted proteins | sample ColrivemetaGS747_FD_187622 | JGI IMG/M metagenome (GOLD analysis project Ga0208022, IMG submission 187622) | Estuarine microbial communities from the Columbia River estuary - Freshwater metaG S.747 (SPAdes) (version 2) | ecosystem: Environmental > Aquatic > Marine > Intertidal zone > Estuary ...
TTATATTTAATTTTTTTTATATTGTTTAAAACAAATTATTATATTTGAATAATAGTTTTAAAGAATAATTAATGGAAGTAAATAAAATATATAACCAGGATTGCATCTCTGGTATGAAAGAAATTGAGAGTAGTACAGTTGATTTAATCGTTACTTCACCACCTTATAACCTAAACATTAACTACGCTGATTATAATGACTCTATGAAGCTAGAAATGTACTATAATTGGTGCAGAGAATGGATCACAGAAAGTTTCAGAGTCTTAAAAGATGGGGGTAGATTTTGTTTACAAATTGGTGCATTCCAATCACAATTGAATGAACCAAGTTATGCAACTTTTACAAATATATTTCAAGAAATAGGATTTACATTTAGAGAATTAATTATTTGGAATAAAAATCAAATACCTAAGAGAACAGCATGGGGAAGTTGGATGAGCCCATCCAATCCAAGAATTCTACCACCATTTGAAATGATTATTAATTTTCACAAAGGATCTCCTAAGATATTGGAAAAAGGAACTACTGACTTAACAAAAGAAGAATTCATTAATTGGACAAATGGCTTATGGGTAATGGCTCCCGAAAGTGCTAAAAAAAGAAAACACCCAGCTCCTTATCCTGAAGAATTTGCTTATAGATGTATAAAAATGCATAGTTATATAGAAGGTCTGGTAGTAGATCCATTTAATGGTAGTGGTACAACAACTGCTGTTGCTAAAAGACTTAGTAGAAAGTATATCGGATTTGATATAACAGAAGAATATTGTAAATTAGCCGAAGAGAGATTAGATAACACCCAATCTAATTAAATATTCTTTTCCAAATCTTTATATCATTACTGACATTCTTATTGAATTCGGACTTTTTGGAAGTAGTAGACATTTTGGTAAATATTTTACTTTTTGTTCTATAACTCCACTGTGGTTTATTTGTTTTTAAAATCCAATCATCACCATATCCAATCTTTAAACTATTCGGTATATCAATCCAATTTTCTTTTTTACAAAACATTAAACATCCCCATCCACTACCGGGTATATATAAATTTTCAGTTAATAAGTCTAAATCATCTCCACTATAAGAGTCCTTATGAACTCCAAAACATCCCAATTTTTGATGGTTATCTAAAACAAATTGAAATACTTCATCTACATTAAAAAGAATATCATCATTACAAATAGAAATAAGATTATTTTTAGCTAATTCAACTCCCCAATTCCAAGCAGGATTAACATAAATATTTTCACCTTTACTAACCAATTTAACTTTATCTAAATTGAAGTCTGGTTTTTTACTAGGCAAATTATCAATCAATATAATCTCATCTATTAGAGAACAATTATTTAATCTTATAAGTAATTCTAAAAAAGTATCTGCTGCCCACATTGTAGGTATAATAACACTAAATTTATCATTTGATGTTATATTAGATTTTACTTCAAATAATCCCCAATCAACCTCTAAATTATTTTTTAAATATTCACTTCTATAAAATTCAATATCTTCTAAAGATAGTTTAGAAATCCAATTACAATAATTAGCACTATTTATAAATGAATATCTAAGAGATATGTTAGACGTGTTATAAGCACCTTCAAAAAATAATTTCTTTGACCAACTCATATCACCTGAATCAGGTAATATCTGTAGAACATTTGTTCCTATTTTGGTTGTTGTCCAAGATTTAGAATCTAATTGATAAAGATTTATATGTTGATTTGAGAATGCGTGATTGATAAATATATTAGTAGAGATTGATAAAACATCATACTTGTTAAATCCAGATTTTAAAAATTCCTCACTATTTAAATATTTAGTTAGTATTATTTCAGAAATAGAAACTATTCCTTTAGTAACTGCTATAACATCTGATGTTTTTCCATAAAATGACTCACCAATAGAAGTTATATTACCTTTATTTAATTTAATTTCAGAAGCCAACCATTTAATAAAATCAGATTTTAATTCATCATTTACCCAATTACCTTCACCTAAAGTTAATTTAGAAGGTGTCCACTTTTTTAGATTCTCTGTTAAAAAAGAACTAGAATCACATTTTAAAATATATTGATATTTTAAAATTTCTTTATCACCACCCTCATTAAATATGTAAAACTTATTTAAGTATCCATAAATATCACCTAATCTAATAGTTGGTGATTCAATTAATTTAATACCATTAAACACTTTTAACTTATTTAAAACATCTGGGTGTGAATAAACAACTAGATCATACTCATTATCTAATGACCATAATCTCCATGTTTTATAAACCCATGAAAATTCTATATCTGAATTTTTAGAATTATCAACATAAACTACTATAGCTTTATCCATATATCTATTTATTAAGGTATAAGAGGTCTTCTCTCAATATTAAACCAATTCTTATACATATTTCTATACTGATCTATGTTTTCAATTGTATCATATATCGGAACTTGTGCTTGAAGAACCTTTTTATTATCTCTATCTATTGTAGAAAAAGATCCCTTAAAAGATTTACCAGGTTTAATTTCTTTATCTAAATAACTCTCAAATTCCTCTAATTTATCTAAGGAGCTAATTATATCATATTTTAATAATTCCTTTAAAATATTATCATATGTTAAATCTAAATATCTAGACTTTTGATTTGCTTCAACAAACTCTAAAAATAATTTTATTTTCATACTATTAAATTTTTATTTATGTATATATTCAATTTTAATACTGAAAAATTTATATATATACTCTATGATAAATTGGAAAGGACATAATTGGATTCAAAGTGAAAGATGGGGTATAATACACCCAGAAAAATCATTCTGTTGGTATGATCCTTCTGCATCCTTTGTCGATGATAATGATTACTTAAATTTAATCACACATAAAAACCCTAAATATTTTAGAGATTTAGATAAGACATCTACGGTTGGAATAGGATTAGTTTCTTGTGAAACAAAATTTAAATGGGGTGAATTTGAAATAGAAGCAAAATTACCACACGGGGATAACTTATGGCCTGCTTTTTGGATGTGGTCTTGGGATGGATGGCCACCTGAAATTGATGTTTTTGAAGGATATTCAGATGATAATCCAAACTATTTTAAATTTAGAATACTTAAACCACTAGGTTTTTGGAATATTCAAACTAACATACACTATAAGAAAAATGGAAATAATAAAATGTTAGGATCAAAAACACATTTCTTTGGGTTTAAAGATCCAACAAAACATTTCTTAAAGTATTCAGTTATCTGGACTCCAGATAAAGTTGAATTTAAATATAACAACAGAGTTGTTAGAAAAATAACTGATAAAGAAATATTAGGGCAATTAAATTCAACAACAATGAATGTTATTATAAATAATTCAGTAACATCAGAAGTTAATTTAGAAAATCCAACTAATTCTAATTTTATAATTAAAGATTTTAAATATAAACCACTCTAATACTCTTTACTAGTAAATCCCCATATAATTAAATAAACAAAAAACCAACCAGTTAAAACAAATCCTATTCTCCATACAATAGCATCTATACCAGACCACTCACCTAATCCTTCACATACACCACCGATGTAACCACCTTTTCTTTTAAACTTTTTCATAAAATTGTAAATAATATTTATATTTGTATTATATTAAAATAAAATATACATGTTTAACCTTAAAAGATCTTTTTACATTCTAACTGGAGTATTAACACATTTACTAATACTACCATTGATTTATGCTATAGTAAGTAAGAATAACCCACCAGGAATTGGTCCAATAATAGGAAATATTATTATATTCTTACTTATATTAGCCCTATATGAATTTATTCTACACTGTCTTTCATACTGGCATCGTGATAAGGATTCTGTTATATTCTACTACTTTTTTAAAACAATAAAAAGAAATTCTAAAATTGTTAAACATGAACATCTAGGTGATTTCCTCTTAACAATATCAATGAATAGTAATAGCAATCCAGTTATCTTCTATAATCAAAATTGGTTTGGATGTGAAATAATTGGTGAGTGGGGTATTTATGAAGATTTAACTACTAATATAAATAAAAGATTAGATAATATCTATAAACAAAAACTCTATGATATAGATCAACAAAAAAGAGAAAATGCTAAAATTAGTGAAATAATGAAGTGGGATGGTCATTTGAATAAAGTAACTAGGAGAGATGAAAAACTTGATAAATTGGGAATAAAATGATTTGGATATTAGGAATTGTATTAGGGTTATTAGTAGTTAGTCAAATTCACTTATACTCTATTATTAAAAAAAGTGAAAAACAACCTAAAATTGAAAAGGGTGGTATTATACTAAAACCATTACCAGAAAAAGTTGATAGTGACTTAGTAGAAGGTGCTGAAGAAATGCTTTCAGAAGTACTCGAAAGTGTTAAGTTAGAAGGATGGGTGGTAGATATAACAGATAACAGTATTTATGGCGAGGCTTACAATATTAATATAAAATCACATAATGAAGATATAATTATAGACTCTGTTATAAGATATAGATCTTATCTTCATGATGATTTTGAAGCAAGACTAATTCGTTTTAGAATATTAACAGATGATATTAATGGTATTAAATCATACTCTTTTACAGACTCTAAGTATAAAAATGATATAATAGTTTTTCTTTGGGACTTTATCTTAGAAAAACATTTAGAGGAAAATAGAATAGAAATTGAGAATTGCAAATCCACAATTAATACAATTAGAAAAAAATTAACTGGGTTAAGAAGAAGTGAACGATTAAATCAATTATTAGATGAGTAAAATTTGGAAAGTAGAAATCTATTATAATACACAATATGGACCAAGCTGGTTAACTATTGGATCATTTACAAATGAAAATGATGCAGAAATAATTAAATCTAAATGGGAAGATTTTCATATCAATTCAAAAGTGATATTAGAAGAACCAGAGAATTGGATTGCAAAAAATGACGATTGGTATGATGATAATTATAGATATGGATTTAATTGGGAAGATTCAAAAGAGTATTTTATACTTACAGAAAAATATAAAACACTTCTAGAATTCCAAGAAATAGTAATAACAGAAACTAAATTAAATGAAGATATCTTTATTAATACTATTAGTAATCCATATAGTGGATTTGTTGAACCATTTCAATTATTAGCCAGAGAGTTTGATAGAGATTGGAAAATTAAAAACCTATTGAAATAATAACCGAAGGTTTAAAAATTTTTTTTTATTATTTTTATTTACTCTTATTTATATTAACCGAAGGTTTAAAAAATTTTTTTTTCATTTTTCTTCTTATTTACTTTTTATTTTTTTCTGACTTATTATAACCGAAGGTTTAAAAAATTTTTTTTTGTTTTCAATTACTCATATCATATTCGACCGAAGGTCTTAAAAAATTTTTTTTCATATTATTTCATCTTTTTTAATGGATTTTTTTGTTTCTAGGTGGATTTTTTATATTTTTGTTAAAAAAAGACAATGAATGTAGGAGATAAACTAATCTGTATTAACCAAATTAATAATGGATGGGGTTGGCCCCTATTTGATAAGGGAAAAGAATATGAAGTATTAGATATAGACTATGATGAATTAGGTGAAATAATATCTGCTACCTTAAACCATAATCTATATGGTAATGAATATGTGGAACGTAAATTCGACTTTATCAAAAAAAACTTTAGAACTAAAGAAGAATTTAGAGAAGATAAACTAAATGAATTAGGGGTATGATGTTTGCACCAAAAGGAGACGAATATTATATAAAAGTAATTTGTGTTAAGAGAATAAGACAAAAGGATAAAATATGGGGAACTCTCGAAGCAAATGTTGGTGATATTAGATGGGCTCTTAAAGATCATACATGGGATGGATGTCATTTAATAAAATATGATAGTGGTTTATGGCCAGTTGATTATTCCGACTTTAAGACATTAGATGAATTAAGAGACGATAAATTAAATGAATTGGGAATATGAAAGTAGTTTGTAAGAATAACCAAATAGAAATAATAGATGATGAACCTAAACAACAACAACTTTGTGGAGACCATCTAATAATAGATAAAATCTATGAAGTATTAGATACTGATGTTACTGATTTTAAAGCACCAACAAACCTATTACATCTTATAGAAAATGAATTAGGACAGAGATTTTGGTATTCATCTAACCGATTTATAAGAATAGAAGAATCTAGAAATAATAAACTAAATGAAATAGGAATATGAATATAACAGAAATAGAAACTCTAATCACCACAAAGTCTGTGGAGTATTTAGAAGCATCTAAAAAAGCTAATAAACTAATGCTTGAATTAAATAGTTTAAAAGGCCAATTAGAAGAAACTAAAAAGAGAGAGTTTGTAGAATACCTACAATTAGAAGAAGAAATAGAAACAAGCACTCGTTTCTTTAACCATAGTGGAACTCTTTTAAAAGGTAGTGAAAATTTCAAAATAACAAATCAACATTGTTTGTTTAATGGAGATACTTTTAAAGTAATTAAAAAGAATAAGAAGTCTATTGTAATAGAAGTAACTAGGTTTAAAAGAAACTCCGGTAATATAGATATAAATAACCCAGGTGTAAAATTTAGAATTGATTTAGATGTATTCTATGGATATTACCTTAGTGATGAAGTGAGAAAGAACTCTTTTAATACTTATATAAAGAGAAAGATTGCACTACAACAAATATTAGATTAAGAGATATAATCCCTATGAAGGAATATAGTAAAGAGGTTTACCCTAATATCGAATCACTATCAAATGCTTTTAGTACTAAACCTTACGGTTTTAAAGAGAAAATTAAGTGGAATAGTGGCGAATACTTAGTATTTGTAAGAGAAGATAAGAGAGGGGATTTTGGAACAGAAATAGTATTTAGAAAACTTTTAACAGAATAGATTATGATTACATTTTTAGCAATCTTATCCTCAATCGGTGTATTGAGTGTAATGGCCTTATTAATTGGCGAATTCTTCGCTGAAAGGAATAGAGAGTCAAAGTTTTCCACATGGTGGAGAGATAATGTTGTAGGGAGTTATGAAGATAGTGACTTTTAGATGCGGACTTTAGTAGAAATAGAATTAGATTATATAAGAGATATTATTGAATACTTTTGTAGATACTATACTACAATGTATATTAATAATCCAGAAAGTCTCGAAATTACAAACCTAATCTCAAAGCAAATAAATGATAGGTTATTAACAACAAATCTAATTATAGATTACAAAGTCAAAGTTAATATCTATCCAAAAGATGAAAAGAGAGACTCAGTAATCAATAACATCTTAGAAGATAAGAGTATTTTAGAAGATAATATAGTAGTTTACTACCAACGTAGAAGAGGTGATAGTATTAAAGAATTAAAATATAAAATATAATGGGGTGTGATATTCATGTATATATGGAAAGATGGACTAATTCAAACAAATATGATGGTCCTAGAGATTTAGCAGAAGATAGAGATAATAAGCTAAATGAATTATTAGAAAATGAACCTACTAAATATAGATGGGTTTCTGCTGATAAATGGTCGTATGACGAGGGATGGGGAACTAATTGGGCAGATAAATACTATGATAGTAGAAACTATCAATTATTCTCTATATTAGCTGGTGTAAGAGGAGATTATTCTCCAATTGTAGAACCCAGAGGTATTCCAGAAGATGCTTCATCTGGGTACAAATATATGTGTGATCAATGGGAAGGTGATGCTCATACTCACTCATACTATACTCTTACTGAGTTACTAAATGTAAATTGGGAAGAATATGATGATTGTCATTTAGATAGTTTCTTACAATCAATTGAAAGAATGAAAGAGATTGATGAAGATACTGATAATGTTAGAATGTGTTTCTTTTTTGATAACTAATTATGATAGAAGTTGGTGATATAGTTTATTGGGAGTCATCCCCTAATACTAAATATACTATAGAAAAAGTAAGAGAAGATGGTTGGATTTGGAGTAGTGATTTCCAAAATCCCTATTGTAATGATGGTACTTTAAATTACTATAACCCAAAATGGAATGGTGATAGATTGGTTAATCCCTATGAAAAGATTAGAATGAGAGAATTAAAATTAAAAGAATTAGGTATATGATAAATTGGATTAAAAGTCTTTTTAAGAAAAGCAGTAGAGTAGTTAGTGAATCAGTTAGTGAAGTTAGAGTTAAAATAAAAGAAAAGGTATTAACTGATAGAGAAAAACATCTTCTACATTTATTAGAGAGAGAAGGTAAATATACCGATTGGAAAGACAAAAAAGTTTATTTAGGGGATGGATCTTATCATCAAGTTTTGGGTTATTATTCTTACTATGATATTGAAACAACTAAACATGGATATGTTATTAAAGATTTAAGAACGGGAAATATTACCGAATACACTTTAGGTTGGTTTGGTGGTAATTTCTTTTTCAATAATAAACCACATACATGGTTTAACTTACTACAATATGATGATAAAAGAAAATATCACGATGATGTGGATCATTTAACTGGTGATGAATTATTTGATAAGTATTACAACAGATTACCAATAGACGTAAAAAGAGAATTAAAATTAAAAGAATTAGGAATATGATAACAATTAAATTTTATAGTTTTACTGACGATAGAGATGAAGGTAGACTAATTTTTGAACAAATAGAATCTAGACTCCTAGATGAATATACACTCTTTGAAACAGAGTTTAACTATGATGAAGATGAAGAAGAATTCTCTTTGACTGTAAAGATGGAGTTTTCTGATCAAATTGTATGTGAAGAAATCTGCCATGAGTATGAAGTCTATTGTGAGATTTCGGATGGTAGTGGTAAAACAAATAATTACTACTATGATGAAGATGATGAATGGATTATTAAGTAAGTTAAATAAAATAATAAACTTTCTAAGTCATAAATCATAAATTAAGTATAAATATTAGTATTGATGAAAAATATTATTTGTATAAAGGCCAGATCACACACCAATTTTGAACTCTTTCTTATTGGTGAAAAGTATGATATACCTTATAACTTCTTAATCAAATACAAAGAAGATAAGACTATTAATAAATTCTGGACAGAAGTTGGATCAGGGAAAATAATGGCACTCGAAGAAATAAGAGGGGCTAAAAAAGAATTTGTCCCTATTCTACCACTCACACCAATTGAAGAGAAAAACATAAAAGCAATGACACCTATTTTAGCAGGTAAAGTTATTTCTAAATTTGATGGTGATATTGATTCTAAAGAAAAAGAATTTAAAGAAATGTTAGAAGAAACTGAGAGATTTAAATCAGAAATGCTAACTAGGAAATATGATCCAAATAATATTATCTGTATTAATACAAAACTAAACTATGAACAACTATTCTCTATATCAATTACATACGATTTAGACTTTGTTGAAATTGCAGATTTTATTGAGTCTAATATACATATAGATATTGCAAAACTTTGGTTTGAAAGAGAAACTACTCTATTAGTTGCCTATGAAACAGAAGATAACTATTTTGATGTTAATGAAGATGCCCTTATACCAAAAACTGCAATTTATAATATGAGTAAAAAACCAATCAAAACTCCTAAGATTAAAATTACAGATGAAAGTGTTGAAGAATATTTTAGAATTAAGTCATACGGGTTTGACCTAAATATTCCTAAATTTGAAAAACACGCATCACATGAGAGTAGTGAAGTCGACGTTGATAAATTCTCTATTGAAGATTTAGAAAACTTATTGGAAGTTGCAGTAAAAGATGAAGATTATGAGTCAGCTGCTGAATTAAGAGATGCTATAAATGAATATAAAAAGAATAAAAAGTCATGATACAAATTAGAAAATGTGAGAAAGTAACGGTTTATAACACAACAGAGGTTGCTAACTTAAACCCTGAAGATTTTAGAACACTATCAGTTCCTTTTGAAGGAGAAACAGATGAAGATTTCTTATCTTATTTAGAAAATAATAGATATGAATTAGAAGATATCTATGAAGAGATTGATGAAGAGATTTTATCTGAATTAAATAAAATCTGGGAACCAGAGTGGACTGAATATAGTAATTCAGCTTGGGATGGTGAAGAGTCTTGGCTAGAGTCAGGTGAAGTAAATGAAGAATATACAAAAACAGGTGGATTTCAAGTAAAAAATTCTACCTTTGTTTATTAATTAATAATTAAAACTAAATGTTATGGGAAAGAAATTAGTATGGTTTGAAACTTATGAAACAGTTTGTAAGTATTCAGTTGAATTAACAGATGAAGAAGCTCTTCTTTTTGAAGAAGATGAAGATAAATTCTTCGAAGAAGTTGACTATCAAAGTGATGCATCGTTAGAGTGGGAAGAAGTTAAAGATCCTAATCTGGATGATTTTGAGATAGAAGAAGATTAAAAAATAAAAAGTAATGTACGAAGGAAAAACAATAAGACATATTGGTGAGGGAAAGTTTCAAGTCCATATGGAAGATGGTGAAATAAAAGAAGCCGGTGAAAACTTATCTGGCATGATTAGATACACCTATTTTGAAGATTATACTTTACCCGAAATTGGATGGGAAATTACTTGGAGTCAACTAATGACAGACTATATGCCTAAAATGCAAAATGATGTCCTTATTGGAAAAATTAAACCTAATAGAATTAATTATTAAGAGTGATATTTTATCACTCTTTTTTTATATATTTGTATTATGAATTTACTAGAAATATATAAAAGCCGAGAAAAAACAATTCATATACCTTCTTATGATTATAAAGAATATGATTATATCTATGGTGATATTGCAGTTAAACCAGGACAATTTTTTCTATACGAGATAATTGATGATAGTAATAATCTCTATTATCCGAAAATTGGAATACACTTAAACAATTTACCTTGTGATCAAACATTTGAAGTTGAGTGGGTTGAATACCGACGAAATTGGGAATGGCGTGTTGAAATAGATGTTGAAAATACAGACGCAGATGGCGTTACAAGAAAGTTTTCAAATTTAGTTGGCGAATATCCAACTATGATTAGAAAATTAATACTCTGGGATGATTCTATGAAAGTCTATGGTGCTTGGTGGGAGTTACCCGATTGGAAAGAATTAAAAAGAGCTTATGAAAAAACCATGTGGTTTAAAACCACAAAGGAAGAAATGAGAGAAAGAAAATTAAAATCAGTATTAAATGGAAAGAGATTTGAAGATTAAATTTTGGATGACATGGATTAAAAACTTTATCATAGTAAATCCTGTTAGATCTATTTTTTTTGTAATGGCTGTTACAATTACCACAACTGGACTACTACAGAAAGAAGTAATCCTTTTTAAGGAGATTATTGGATTTTTTCAAGACGAAAAGAAATGTTATTACCAATTAGATGGGAGTAGAAGTTATATTGAATATAGTTCACCACAAAAGGTTTATCAATATGATGGTGATAATTACTTAAAGGTTATGGGATATAGTGAACAAAAAATGTTTTTTCTCACAGCTGGTACTGTCCTTTTTGTAATTTTTATAATTTCTTTATTTCCAGAAGATTTGGAATTAAAACAAGTATTGAAAAAGACTATGAAGAGTAATTATAAAGAAGTCTTTGTAGAAGATCCTAATAATACGGATTTATATTATTCAATATCATATAATAAAGTATTTTTTAAAAGTCATTTTAGTAAAAACTTTTATTCAAACTGGGAGGCATCTGCGATATCTAATGTTAGTGATTTTTTCAATTGTGAGGATTACTTTACTAAATCAGAATTAAGAGATATAAAACTAAGTAAACTCGGAATAAAATGACACATGAAGAAATTGATTATCTATTAGAAAGATCAAAGAAGTATCTGGGGTTTGGTAAAATCCTAAAAGTCTCCGTTCAACAATGGCCAGTAAAACCATTTGAACCAATTGATTATTATGTTGATTTTTATATGTATGATATAAACTTATATGCTTCTGAAAAGTTAAGTGAATTGAGTTTTGAAAAATTCTTTGATACAATTGAACGTGGTATATTTAAGAGTTCTATTAATGAAGAATATTTAAGATGGAAGAGAACGGAGTTAAGAAGCTTGAAACTAAATCAGATTTTAGAATAAAATCTTCATGGAGTTTTTTAATGGGTATAATAATATTAGATGTGATCACGATGAATTCCAATTCATAAAAGAGTATTTATGGAAAGATGGTTGGCGGTGGTATTCTGATCCAGATGATTATAACCCAGATGATTTGGCGCTAATATCAGTTAGAGATAAAGATAATAAACTAATTATACCATATTTTTTAGATGAAATAGAGTATATAGTTTGGGCTAAAGATGTTAAAGATATAATTAGAGAAATTAAACTAAAAGAATTAGGAATATGAATATAGTTGAAGTTAAATCAATTCTAAGTGACTTAGAGAACATAAATGATAATTGGGATGGTTATGGTGGTTCTAAGCCATTAGAAGAGATTATAGAGAGAACAAATAACTTTGTAACTACAAAGTTAACCACAATCGAATTGGATAAGTTAACAGATATTTATCCAAATCCAAATGGTACAATCTCATTAGAGTTTGAAAAAAATAAATCGAGAAGAATATCTTTAGAAATTGGAATTAATTCCGTATGTTGGTACTTTAGAGTAGAAGAAAATAATGTCGAATTCAATGACGATATGGACATTAACGACAATAAACTAATTAATGATATAAAATTATTATAATGGATAGAGAATTAAACAAAATAGTCAATTTACTAAGATTTACAATTCTATTTAAGGATAATTTATATAATCATAGTCCTGATTATATCATAGAAAAGTATGATCATTTTATTGATAAGTCCAGGTCAATTGATACAAAAATGGGATGTAGCAACTGGTGATGATTATATTAAGATGATTAATATAGTTGGGGATTCGGAATATAAACAAATCCTAATAGAAGAACTAAAAGAACTTAGAGAACGGAGATTAAAAGATATTGGAATATGATTAAATTAAGATTAAATTGGTTATTAAACTTATTTTGGTTTAATGTGACTAAGATTACACTAGCAATTGTTATATTTTTTTCAATTTATATAAGCAATAATTATAAATTTGAAAAAAGATATGAAAGTCTTAAATACCTAAAAGAAGTAGAGGTTAATGGAGATTGGCTTTATATTTCTAAGAAGATTGAAAATAGCGAAGAGAAATATGTTATAAACTCATTTGATAAAAAACAAAAAGTGAGGGGTAATATAATTTATTATGAAGCTACTAATGGATGGGAGATCTTAACATTTGTTATTTTAATAATTTCTATAATTTCAATTATTGTTATATTTATAATGAATTGGATTAATGATTATGGACCATTTGGATTAGATAGGGTATTCCAAAAAACAATTGAGGATAATATTACCTGTGAAATTGAAAATGATACCTACCACTATTTTATTTTAGGGAGACTAATTGTTAAAGGTAATAGTAGTATGAGATTGAGTGATATTGTTTATAGATTAGAAAGTAAAGATATAAATAGAATTAGTAAAATAAAAACCTTACCCATTTATAAAACTAAAACAACCACTAGAAACGAAAAATTAGAAAAGATATTATCATAAAACAATTAGTAATTTTATTTATATAAAAAATAAAAAGAAAGATATGAAAAATTTTAAAATGATTTATATAATTCCAATTATGTTGGTATTATTAGGAGTAGTATTCTTAACTTCATCAAAAAGTGAAAAAATGGACAACTTAAAACCACTAAATGAAGAAGAATTAAAACCATGGTCAAATCATGGTGATACAATATTCAGAAATAAAGAAGCAGTTGCCATATTTGAACACTATGAATATGAGTATAATCCAAATCACAGTAAGAAAGTTATATTGGCTGAATTATGTTTTATTCAAATTGATGATAACCCAGATAATACAATTGGATTAATTAGATACATCTATACTTTACATGGTACAAGTAAAATACAAGTTGAATTCAAAGATCAATACGATAAAATAAATTATTGGAAATCTAACCTAAAATAAAAAAAGAAATAAAAGTTTAATATATACTCTATGAAGTATATAAATTTCTTTCAACAACAATTTATTTTAGAAGAGTGGTCAAAAAATGAACCTATCAAAGAAATAATAGATAAGGAAAGTGGATTAGCCGTTTTCCTTATCGGTGCGCCTGGTATTGGTAAATCATACTTTGTTAAAAACCATATAAATACAAAGAACCCTAATATAAAAGATTTCTCAACAGATGATGTTTCACTTCTTTATACTGGAGATCCAAACGTTTATTATAGAGGTAAAGAAAAACCAGAAGGGGGGATGACTAAAAACGCATCCGAACTAAACCTAAGTAAACTAGAAAAATTCATGGAAACTGGTCAAAACTTTATCTATGATACGACTGGTGCTGGTAAAGAATTTACAGATAAAGGTTATGAACACGTTAAAGAAATATTTGATAGAGCAAGAGAATTCAATTACGAAATTATTTTTATACACCTTCTTTCTACATTACAAACATCTTTAGATCAAGATAAATTAAGAGATAGACATGTTGATCCACAATATATTAACTGGGCTTATGCTAAACAACAAGGTGGTGAAGTTGATGGCATCAAAGTAGAAGGTAATATTAAAAGATATAAAGAATTAAATCCAGATTCTTATTATATTGTAACTTCAATTGATAAGAAATATAAGTTTTATAAATTTATAGGGGATAAATTAGCCGTTAAAAAAGGCGATGAATATATTATTAAATAAGATGAGATATATAAAATTATTTGAAGCATTCCAAAGTGAAGTTAAATTTTATCGCTTCAACAGAGAAGACCTATTAAATGGTCAAGAAGAAGGTATTTATACACCTAATAAAAGAATAACATGGGGAGATCAATTGTATAATCAAATGCTTGTTAACTTAGGTTTTCCTGATAGAGAGAAGTGTATTCACTTTATGGATAATAAAGCTTTCAGTGAGTCATCATCTTTTAAGAGTATATATGGTGAATGGGTCTATGAAGTTGAAGTTGATGATGAATCAATATTAGGATGGACATTTTGTTTAGTTATAAATGATTGGTATTATGATTACTATAAAAATAAGTTAGGAGATAACTTAATAGTTAAAAGTGTTAGAGATTATGCAGAAAGTTTAGGTGATATCGACTATAAAGAAGCTAATGATCTTAGAATAAAATATCTAATCGATAAAGGAATAATTGGTTATGGTACTTTAGAAGATCTAAAAAAATCTCCTTTCTTTGGAAAAGAAAATCTTTTTGCTTGGACTTGTGATCCAGTGAAAGTTAAAACAATAAGCTCTCCTCAAAAAGTTGTTAAAGAACCCAAAGCTTATAAGAACCAACCACTTTTAACACCAGAAGACTTTACATCTAAAGAAGAAATGGCTAACTTTTACAAAACAAACGGATCTACATTGAAAAGATTAAAAGATGTTATGGATGCTAAACAATTAGATCATAGTGAAGTTAGAGAAGAAGCATTATCAGTATTAAAAAAATGGAGAGAATTATGAGAATAGTATTTTTTGATTTCGACGATACACTATTCCACACACCACTTAAAAGTGATTGGGAAGAAAAATTTGGTGAGACTTTCGAAAAGGGTGTTGATTGGTGGAGATCACCAAAATCATTAGACCTCAATCTATTCCATATAGAACCAAACGAGTGGACCTTATTGGAATATAAAAAGTGTAAGATAAATGGTGATTACCTTATAATGATGACTGGTCGTGTAGAGTCATTAAAAAATGAAGTTATAGAAGTATTAAAGTCTCAAAACTTAGAGTTTGATGAATATATTTTTAAACCAGAAGACGGTGTAACTCTGGACTATAAAATAAAGACAATTGGAGATAAAATAAAAGAGTTTAATCCAAGTGAAGTAGTTTTCTATGACGATAGGAGAGATCACCTTCCAGAATTTGTTAAATGGTCTAAAGGACAAACTACTGATATAAAAATAGTTGATGTTGTTACTAAAAGAGAATATCCTAATAAGGAAGGAATTTTATCTTATAATGAATTTCTAAATTGGAAATCTTAAATAATATCCATATCTTTATTTAAAATTAAAGATTATGAACGAAGAAATTAGCATCTATCAATTAATAGTTAAGGCAGTTGCCTTAGACGCAGTTATTTATTCAATGGAATACCCTAATTAATATGTATTACAAATTAATTGATAAAAGAGTCGTAAAGTGTCAAAAGGGAGAAGTTCCTGATTTTAAGAATAGGAGTATATTCCGTAATAACTTTACTATTTATGGTGAAGAAGTCCAAGTATCAACTGTATTCTTATATATGGACCATTCCTTTACTGGAGGACCACCACTCTTATTCGAAACTATGATATTTGGTGGATTACATGATAATCATCAATTGAGATATTCTACATGGGAGGATGCTGAAAAGGGACACGAAGAGTGCTGTCAAATGGTATTAGAAGTTGTTTCTAATGATAGAGAGGAAAAAATAAATAAAATTTTAAAATAATGTCTTATTATTTTATAATATTACTTTCTTTAATATCATTTAATCTTTTTTCACAAGATTACAGTGACTCTCTTTTAATTGTAAAAAATAATAAGATATGGAGATTTTCAACAAAAACTGTTGAAATAAATTTATTAAATGAACTAAATTCAAAAAGAAATAGTAATTTAAAAAATGATACTACCATGTATAAGAATGTTAAAAAGCATTCACTCTATATGTTAAAAGTAGATAAATGTCAACATTCTGATCTAAAAATGGATTACATAGAATTTATTGGACATAATAAAATAAAAACTAATCTTAAAATAAAACATAAAGAATTAGCAATTGGAATATTAAATGGATTTTTACAAACTGAATTACATAAATTAGTACTAATTGATACTAAAATAAAAAAAATATCAGTTGCTGTTAGTAGCAATTTGTTAAAACAGAACGAAGATTATTACTATAATATTTACACAACAATACATATAGAACAATGAATATAAAATTATTTATCAAAATTGGTATTTTACATAACTTAACATTTTTAAGTTTACCATTTTTTATTTTTCAAAAAACAGATGTGGCTGGAATTATTATTTATTATGTACTTTTTATACTTTATATGGTAGTTTCTATGATTATTTCAGTTGGTAGTAAGAGAATACCTGTTAACCTCTGGTTTTTTCGACCTGAAAAAAAGATTTATACTGAATGGGGTGAATATTGGATTGAGATTTGGGATAAAAGAGTTATGTATAAAGAAAAAAAATTTGTTTATATTTACAAGTTAGGTTTATTCTCATTTAATAAAGTTGGTGAATTAGATTATAAGGATAATTTAGAATCAATGAAATTAGGAATTAAAAATGTCTTATCTGATATAAACTATAAAGAAAAAACAGTATTTGATGATTGGGATGGTTATTTAGATAAACAATCAGAAAGGGAAGATAAACTAAATAAATTAGGAGTTTAAGATTTTAATAATAATGAAAAAGCCTTAAACTCACCAGCAGCACTTTTTAATTCATTAATTATATCAGTAGACTTTCTTAAAGCAAATTCTCTTTCTAAAGAGGATGCATTAGCCAGTAAATTACAAATATAATCAGCCTTCTCTTTTAAAGAAGGCTTTATTTTTTGGTGTAAATTATCAGTTAAAACTCTCATAGCACCACAACTCTCATGTGGATATTCATCATTCTCTAACTTTATAACCACATCATTTAATAGATTATGTATATCCATCATTAGTTCAGATATTTTTAGATTCTTTTCTTTATTTGATTTAATTATATCACCAATATAATCACCAATTGTTTTAACTATTTCTAACCACATAAAGATATATATTAAACTTTTTATATTGTGATTATATAAACCATATAACATTTAAATTTAATAAATATGGCAAATTATTGTAGTTGTAACATCGTTATCTCTGGAGAAGAGACAGATGTTAAAAGATTGTTTGATAAGTTAAACAGTGAAGAATTAAAGGGTAAAAATTTACATTCTGATAACATTCCCCTATTATTTGATTCAGTAGATGAAAATTATGACTGGGGTTCTAAATGGCAAATAATTGACTCTATGGAATTTGACGGGGAAAGTCTGTATTTATATGGTGACTCTGCTTGGAAACCTGCTGATGGATTATGGGAAAAAATCTCTAAAGATTATAATGCAACTGTTAGTTGTGAATATTCTGAACCAGGTTGTGATTTTGCTGGAAAAACTATTTGGGAAAACGGTGAAGAAACATTTAGAGAAGAAGATTCTTATTTAAATTATATCTATCAAAGTGATAGAGACTTATTCTGGGATGAAATTGGATACATTTGTGAGTATGAAACAATAGATTATGTTATTGAAAGAATTGAAGATATTTATAATAACTTTAGTCAATCAGAGATTGATAAACTAAATGAAATTCATTCTCAAAATTATTGTGGAGACGAAGATGAAGATTAATAAAAAAATCCACTCAATGAGTGGATTTTTTTATATATTTTTTTTAATAAAAATTTTCACTATATCTATAGTAACTGCGTTAACAACACTTAAAGATTTCTTAAAAAGAATATTACATAAACACAAATGGGATTTCTATTCAGAAAGTTTAGAAATAAGAGGTAGAGAAATAAAAATTAAAAATAGGTTTTGTCCAAAATGTGGTAAAAAACAAATTCGTATTTCTAACAAATGGTTCGACACAGAAATGACAAAAGAAGAAATGAGAGATTTTAAATTAAATCAATTATTATGAAGTTAGAAGGATGGTGGGTTTCTAAGACCGAAAAAGAGAATTTAACACCTGGTAAGAAATACCTTATTTATAAAAATAAATGGGGGTATATAGAACTTATAAATGATAAAGATAAAAGGGTCGTTCTAAATAATGAAGAAGATATGAATTGGAACCAATTCTTTGAAATGTTCCAATCTGTTGAAAATTGGAGAGATACTCAACTTAAAAAAATTGGAATAGTATAAAATACTCTTTTATGAATAAAAGTATGATTGATAAGATAAAAGTTATATGTGTTAAAATTGGGAATTTTAAACACCATAAAAAACTAGAAATTGGTAAAATTTATCTTTCTAAAGATGTTGGAAATGCAACATTATCAATCTATAATACTGAAGATAATAAATTTATAGGATACTTCCATAAAGATATGTTTGAAGATTGGATCACCAGAAATAGAGAAAATATTTTAAATGATTTAGGAATATAAAATATTTTTACTTATCTTTATATTTAGATAGAGTAATACGTAATGGCAAAATGGCATGTCACCCCCTGTTGGTTGTATCGTTGTGGGTTCGAATCCCATCTCTATCTCTAAAAATATTTGGTAATGAAGTTTTACTTAGTTAAAAGAAGTGGTGGTGTTGATAGATGGTTTACAAAACAATCTGATCTAACTAATTTTTTAATCAATGTTATTGGTGATGAAGAATGTCAAGTTATTACTTTAGATTCTGAACCACAAAGCGAAATAAGTCACAAAGAATTCCTAAAACAATTAGGTGATGAAATACAAAGAGACTCCACTATAAATGTTGTATTGGGTGATGAATATTCAGAGAAGGTTAAACTCTTAATATCTAAATTTCAAAAATTAGCTAAAAGATCTCCACTTAATCCAACTAAGTTAACACCAAATGGTGAAAAGGTATTAGAGAAATTAATGACTACTGAACAAACTAAAGATGAGTTTTCTAAAGTTATTAAAAAGAATTCAGAGTTTTTACTTTATAATGTATCGGATACTATTGAATGGTACTCTACTCTATTAGATGTTTATCCATTTAAAAAATTAGATGAATGTTGTAGAACAGAGTTTGTTAGTAAACAAACCGGTGGTGTTAAATGGAACGGACATCGTACTCCAGATAAAATGATAACTAACTTTGAAAAGGCTAAACTAAAAAAGAAAAAACCCCAACTTTAAAGTTAGGGTTTTTATTTTTTATAAATTATTTTAAACTGCTCTTCCTAAAGCTGTTTGATATGCTTGAACCGCATTATAGAATGCTGTTGCTTCAGCATCTGTTAAACCAGAACCAATTGTAGCAAACGCATATTCTTTATTATCATAATTTAATCCTGAATATGATTGTGAACCATTAACAGCACCCAAATAAAGTTTATCACCTGGTTTATTAACTGACCATGATGATGTTGTATTTTGTGCAAGTAAAGTTGTATTTTTAGTTAATTTCAATAGAGCTTCTGATTGTTTATTAATCATAAATAAACCTCTTGAATCATCTAATGCACTTGTATAACTTGCCCATTGTGTACCAATAAGTCTACCATCTATAGTTCTTGTTCCTTTTCTATTAACAATTAAGACAAAGTAAGCCGCTGCTGCATAATCACTATCAACACCAAAACCTCCTGATAACCAGTTAGTAGTTGGTGCCTCGACATTAGATCTTGAGTAGAAAGACATATGAGCATTCCATGTTGTATTATCATAATTACTACCAGGTCTAAAGAACGTATCAGCATATCCATTAACACCACCAAATAAAACACCAGTTGATGAGTGAGTCATACCACCTGAGAATGTTAATCTAAATGCTGCGTCAGCATCTCTTGGATCTTTTAAATTAAACTTATGAGATTCAGCAGTTCCACCAACAAATGGATAAATAGCCTTCATCTTAGTCCAAATACCAGCTGCTTTTAAAGCAGTAACTAATGTATTAATAGCATTTGCTTGAGTTGTTGACGTGATTCCGGCAGCAGTTACGAATGCATGAGCATCAGAGTCTTCTACGTAAGTTACATTATATCTGTCTTTATCCGAATCAAAATTTTGTTTAATTTCTGCTGTGGTAAGTTCTCTATCATAAACATGGAAAGCTCCAAAAATTCCTCTATAATGATATTGTCCTACTTTAGAGGCATTTAAAAGCCAACCATAAGATCCATTAGGAGTTCTCAATGTTGTGTGTGTCATAGCATTAGTAACTTGAAGTACACCATTTATGTAATACTTAATGTAAGAACTTGGCTTCCAAACACAATATATGTTATACCACACATTTTGTTTAAATGTAGTTGCTGCGACCGCAGTTCCTTGAATAGCACCACCACTAGTAACTAAACCTATACCTAATTTTCCACCACCTGAACCAGTTAATTGAATAGACCATGCACCACCACCCCATTGAGAATCTTCTCCTCGGTTAATAGAAAAATAATTATGGCGAGAATTCATTTTTACCCAACCACCAAAAGTATAGGTACCAGTATCAGATCCTTTGTAAGCAGTAGTTACCGCATCTCCATTTGATCCATATTGATATAATTTAGGTAAAGGAGATGTATTATCATGATCTCTAAGTCTAATCTCAGCTACACCAAAATCATCAATAAAATATTCAGCTGAACGATTTTCATACAATGTGTTAGCCCAAAATGTACCATTATTTCCATTTCCACTTTGATCAATCCATACATCATTGTTTCTAAAATAATTACCCGGAGTCACACCCCAATACCAGTTACCACTAGTTCCTAGTGCACCTTCAGTAGGCTTTGTAAGAGTTCTTGCATCTAAATTTACTTTCATTCCTGAGGTTACAATAGTTTGTGTAGATTGAACGGTTGATATTACTACCGGAGAAATAGCGGTTCCTACTTGACGATTTAAAGTAGAATTATATCTCTGAACCGCAATATAAATAAGGAAAGTCTGTAATGAATCAAGTGGTTCCGAAATATAAGCAGTTGAATATCTGTTAGTAGACGAAGATGATCCAATATACACGTTAGAATTTGGATTGTATCGAGTAGTAACTGTTACGTTACGAGTACCTTGAACTTCATAACCATCTTTAGTCCAAGTGTAATAATTATCTTTATAACGTTTAAATTCATTAAGACCACTTACATCTGAAGGTGATGTTAAATATGTAAACCAGTTATCAGAAGATATATTTCTAAAGAACATTTGACTCGCATTATTGACCCACGCATCAATAACGTTTGATGACGCATCACTTGCACCTATATCATTTCTGAAACCTCTAACACTGAAAGACTGTATTGGATTTTCATTGATATAAATACCAATATTATGTTGACTACTAGTTGCTCCAAATACCGTTCTTAAATTTAAAAATGTATTTGCCGATGTATTAGATCCATTAGTCTTAATACCCATTGATGTGTGTGTCCATCCACCAGAAAACGTTAATCTATAAGCAGAATCGGTGTCTCTCGGATCCACTAAGTTCCACTTATGACTATCAGCAGTTCCACCAACAAATGGATAAAACGCCTTAATTTTACTCCAAAGACCAAATCTCTTTAAGTCTTTAACCAATGTGTTAACTGCATTTCTCTGTGTCGTATCCGATAAACCAGATGCTGCAAAAAATAGATTGGCACTTGGATCAATTCCTGAATCCACCCAAGGTCTAACACCGACCCTGATTTGTCCTAAACCATTTATATATACCATAAATAAATTATTTTTCTTTTATATATTAAAAATCTCAAATACTTTTTATATCTTTACAAAAAGAATTAAATGATATGATAAGATTTTTATTGCTATTCGCCATAAACTTTCTAATAGAAAATTGGAAAAAAAATCTATTAATTATACTCTCTATATCCCTAATATCACTATCCTATCACTTATTCAAAACTGATAGAGAACCATCCTATATAAACATAGAATCTATATTTAATGATAATGGTAAATGGACTTATGTCACATTTAATGGTAGATCATACCATTTCAATGGGGAACAAACAACTTATAACGATAGACTAAATCCAAATGATACTTATATTAAGATTAGTGAACCAGGTGGTTTATTTATTGTATTCACAGTATTTGCTATAATTTCATCTATATCCACTATTATTATTTCATTTTTGGATAATTGGGATGTTGGTTATGTAACACGTAATTTAGTAAATAAATGTGTGAAATGTGATGAGGTAAATGGTCTATTTAACTATTATTCATTTGGTAAACTAATTGATACGAAAGATTATATTCACAATTTTGATAACTACTATCGATATATTGGTTTTATTGAGTTTATAAAACTACCTAAGTATACTAGCAAAGTAGATAAAAGAGATAGGAAATTAAAAGATTTAGGAATATAATAAAAAAACCCAACTTTTAATTGGGTTTTAAAAAATTATACAGATTGACCACCTGAATTATTATTTGGATTATCATTACCACCTGAACTGTTTCCAGGTGTTGCAGAATTTCCACCAAGATTATTCCAATTAAATCTTATACCAACTCTAGTCGGTACCGGTGTTGGTGGAGGTGTTACCAAATCAACACCAATTAATGTCCATCCTCTACTAATTAAACTATTATAAGCAGTTGTTCCAGCAGATGTTCTACCATTTGATGTTCTAAACGTACCACCATTAATATTATTTGAATTAATTTTATTTAAAATAGAATTATTTATTGTAGTTGTTATTGGGTTATTAAAGATATATAAACCATTTAAACCATTTAAACTATCAATACCACTAAATGATGATATTTGATTATTTCGTAAAGAAAAATTACGTAAACTAGTTAAACCAGTTGTATCAATTGATGTTAATTGATTATATTGTAAACCTAA
>Ga0208022_1000186_pt1 | contig 22963 bp, 31 predicted proteins | sample ColrivemetaGS747_FD_187622 | JGI IMG/M metagenome (GOLD analysis project Ga0208022, IMG submission 187622) | Estuarine microbial communities from the Columbia River estuary - Freshwater metaG S.747 (SPAdes) (version 2) | ecosystem: Environmental > Aquatic > Marine > Intertidal zone > Estuary ...
AGATAGCTTTAAACGATGCAAATATTGCAGATCAAACTACCAGAGCTATTGTAGCTGCTTTACAAAAGTCAGACTTCCAAGACAATATAGATGAAGTATTTAAGTCTGTAAATCCCTTCACAGATTCTCTTGAAAGATTAAATACTGCACTGTCAGATGCTAAACTTCTGAAGACCATTAACGATGAATTTCCAAAATTAGGTGGGGCGTTAGCTACACTTGCTAATCAATCTATCGAAACAGTTAAAAGTTTTGTTTTGTTATCTGGTGGGATTCAAAATCTTCAAAATTTACAATCAGGTTATATTTCTTCAATTTATTCTGAAGAAGAGAAATTGGCTCTCGCAACAGATAATCTTAATAAGGCTTTTGCTGCTTTAGGTTTATCTGTTCCAGAATCGACTTCTGATTATAAAAAACTTGTTGAAGCTCAAAATTTGTCAACAGTTGAGGGTCAAGCAACATATTTAGCTCTACTTGGATTGTCTTCTGCTTTTGTAGAAGTAAAAGATCAAACAGAAGCATTGAAAAATGCAGAATTAGAATCTCAAAAAGAACAACAAGAAGCAATTGAAAAGACTATAGAACTTCAGAAACAACTTTCTGAAAGTATGCTTGAGACTGCCAACAACATTAGACAAACAATCAATGATATTTTGTTTGATGATGCTACTCCTGTAAATCAGCTTGCTAGTTTACAACAAGAGTTTGAAAAAGCAGTAAGTAGTGCGCTTTCTTCTGAAGGTCAAGCTTTAATTGAAGCTGGTAATTCTGTAAATTCTTTGATTAGTGAAGTTTTAGGATCTGCTAGTGAAATATATGCCAGTGGACCTGAATATCAAAGATTGAGAGATTTGGTTTTTTCACAAGCCGGATTGGTTGCTGAAAGATTAGAAGACTTAGCACCTCTTACTTATCAACAAGAAACAATTAGTTTACTTCAAACAATAAGCTCTGCTTCAGTTTTGACTGCACAGTTGTTAGGTGCAGAACAAGGAATAAGTTTGACACCTAGTTTTTCTGGTACGGTACAAACCGCAGACATTCCTTCCTTAACCACTGCTAACTTAAACACCCTACCTGTTCAACAAAACAATGTAGACTTGAGTTCTGTAGTTGCTGAACTAAGAGCACTTAGACAAGATGTTGTTGAAAGTGGAGAAATATCTATAAAAGTTGTTACTGAAAGTGGTGAAGTAATTACTGAACAAACTTTAAAACAAATCAAAGATAGAAGTAGAAGAGGTGAACTTGTAGTTTACGCTAGTGGAGTAAAATAAAATGGCAATACTTGATTATTTTCAAGAACCTGATGCGGAAAGATTTCTTTTAGTTGAAATACAAAGAAATGTAATCCCATCAAAAACTTATTATCTCGCTGACGGATATTACATAACCGAACCAGATGACACCCCTGCTAACACACCTTATATGAGTATAATAGGTGGCAGGGGGTTGCCTGAGTTCAGAAGGACACTAAACGATCCTTTTACTGGTAATGCCAGTACTTCTTTTGGTAGTCTAGAGCTATCTAGTAATTTATGTTTTTACAAACAAGGTGCTTCCAGCGGTGAAGAAGAAATGCAAACACCTAAAGGTGCTGTTGTGTCTTGTTTTCTTGCAGCACCTGTAAAACTGTTTCCCAGAACTGATGCGATACCTTTGGCTGTTGGAACTGTACAAAGATTTTCAGGAAGCTCTGACGGGTCTTATAGTATAGAAATAACAGATAATAGGGAAAAAGTTTCAAGTAAACTTTTAGAGATTGGTAGTTATCCTTTTTGTTATGGTTTAGTTAGAAACATGACTCCGGTATTGGGTGATCCAGCTACAAGAACTTATTATGTAAATCAAGGTGCTATTGAAAGTATTGACGCTGTTTATGATGATGGTGTTACATTGGCACCTGCTCAATACACTGTTAATCTTTCTACTGGATCTTTTACTCTTGTAAATAATCCAGTAGGACAGGTTACAGCAGACGTAAAAGGGATGAAAGTTGGTGGTACTTGGTTATCTAATACACAACAAATAATATCCGATATTTTAACAAAAGCTGGTATTTCTGGTTTTTCTATAACTTACGATTTGCCTTCTGGAACAATTGGGTATTTGATAACTCAAACAATCTCTTTAGATTCTATTTTGAATGATTTGTGTTTGGGCTGTGGTTCATATTGGTTAGTTGATAGACTTGGGAATTTAAACTTTAAAAAGTACCCTGTGATTTCCGGAATGGGTGAGTTGTTTACCGAAAGTGAGCTACTTAGTGAACTGACTTATGAAACAGAAGAAAATCTTTTTGATTCTGTAAAATATACTTACAAAAATAATTGGACAGTTTTACAACCTAGAGTCGGTGCTTCTACTCCAATTGCTATGTTTGTACAAAAAGAAGCAGAAGAAGCAACTTTGAATTTGAGTTCTCCGGATAGTGAATTAATCTACACAGATAGTCCTATTTTAAAAACTTATTTTGACAATCAATCTGATGCTCAAATCGTAGCTCAGAATGTATTAAATTTATTTTCAGTACCAAGAAGATATTATTCTTTTGTGGCACCATTTATTAACACGTTGGATTTAGGTAACACTGTAACTGTAATATTAAATGAACTAGAAGTAACAGGAATTGTTACTGAAGTTTCAGATGTATTTGATGGTTCATATCCAACTCAAAAAATTAAAATTTTAGTATGAGGTAACATGGGTAATAGTATATTTATGTTTTCTAATCAACTCGATACCGCTACTCTTACCGCTAGTTCTGCTGCTTTACCTGTTACAAATTTAACAAATCCACAAAGAAGTAAAATATGGCGAAGCACTTCTAACACTGCTTGGGTTTCTGCGCAATTAGATGCTGCTAATGGTGCCGATTACTTGGCTATTGTTGATCTTAATCTAAGCACCTCTGGAATGATTAGAGTCCGTGCTTGGTTAGATGCAGTGGATGGGGCAGAACTTGAGTTTGATCAGTATTACGATCCTAATGTATTTTCTGTAAATACAGAAGTTGATGTTGATTACGGATTAGGTGACTACGGGTTAGGAGCTTTTGGAACTAACTCTCCAATTTCTGCTACAACTAGAAAAAACGTACAACTACTTCCTTTTGGTCAGACTTTGATTTCACCGTTCTATAAGATAGATTTCATGGATGAAAACGTAACTTATGTTCAAGCAGGAGTTTTGTTTTTAGCTGAAGCTAGAGTATTTGAAATTAATTTATCTTATGATTGGAACATAAGGCAGATTGACAGATCCGTTAGTAAAGAATCAATTGCAGGTCAAAGGTATATTCAACCTAGAGATACAAGATTAGAAATAAGAGGAAAGTTTGGTGCTTTAAGTGAAGCAGAAAGAACTGACATGATTGTACAAATCACTGAAGTGGGTAATACCAGACCTATAATATATTCGGTATTTCCTCTAAACAATAATGTAGGTTTGACTACAACGATTTATGGATCTTTTACGGATTCAGATATAACAAATAAATTTGAAAATAGAAATGAGTTCTCATTTACCGTTACTGAAGAACTATAAATAATAGGAAACAAAATGGCAGATAGTACAACAATTAATTTTGGCTTTGTTAAGCCTGAAGTTGGAGCTAGTCGAGGTACTTGGGGAACAAAGATTAACCTAAACCTTGATGAAATTGATGATGAAATTTTTAAGAGAGCTTTGTTGAGTGGTGCTAGCTTTACTGGCCCAATAAGTACGACTAATTTTACTTACACAGGTACTCTTACTGGTGGTACAGGTGTTATTAACATCGGTTCTGGGCAGATTTACAAATCGGCTGGTGGTAACGTTGGTTTCGGTACTGCAACACCTACTTACAAAATTGATGTTTTTGATGGTGCTGTGTCACAAATTTCAGCTTCTCGAACAGGTGGTCAAAGGGTTGTTTTAGGCACCGATACAAGTACCGGAGCATATGTTGGAACAGTAGACAATTCACCTTTCGGGGTAATTACAAATTCAACTGTAAAGTTCATTGTTGACCCCGCAGGTAATGCAGGATTGGGGGTTACGCCGAGTGCTTGGAGTCAAGGGAAAGCATTATTTTTTCAAGGTGGAGCAGTTGGCGGAGATTCCACGTTTATTGACTACACTCAAAACGCCACTTTAAACGCTAGCTGGAAATACCTTTCGACAGGTGCAGCCGTTAGATATGAGCAGTTTAATGGAACTCATGCATGGTTCACCGCTCCCAGCGGCACAGCAGGCAACCCGATCACGTTTACTCAGGCGATGATGCTTGCACAAAACGGTAACTTGACTCTTTCGACCTCTGGCGCAACGCTTGGGTTTGATGGGACTGCTGGGTTTAAAAGAATCGGACAAGCCGACGCTATTGTGTCTGGTGGGGGAGCTACTGATTTAGGTATTCAGGCGGGGAATAACATTTTGTTTGCAGCGGGAGGCACAACAGAAGCCGCCCGAATCACATCGGCAAGGTACTTCAAGGCGAGTAATACGGGGACATATGGTGGCGTTGCTGGCATTGCCGATCAAATTGCAGCTCAAAACCATGTAATTCAGAGTAATAGCAACGCAGCTACATTGGTTACGATCAACTCAAATACAGGATCAAGCGTCATAAACAATGTTTCGGCGTTAGCTACAGGATCTACAGGTTTTCATTACCAAGGTCTTCTAAATGCAGTTCCAGTTTATCAAGTTCTCGCAAACGGCTCCGTTGAAGGTCAAACCGAAACAGCAGGAACAAACAATAATAGACTAGCTTCTACAGCTTTTGTACAAACTGCTGTACAAAACGCAGGTGTAGGTAGTGGTCAAACTTGGCAGAATTTAGCAGCAAGTCGTGCTGTTGCGACAAATTATACAAATACTACAGGAAGGTCTATAATGGTGTCTGTTTCCGAAACAACTACGGCATCTTCAAGTTTGACCGTTGGCGGTGTAGTAGTTGCAAACAATTCAGGGACAAATCATGACACAACCCTTACGGCAATAGTCCCAAACGGAGCTGTATATCGTTTCGATGGGGGCGGTTTTACTCATTGGGCAGAATTGCGTTAACAAGGAGATTAAATGAAATATTTTAAAAACGAAGAAACAGGTGAAGTTTTTGCTTACGAAACGGACGGTTCTCAGGATGAGTTTATTCCTGAAGATTTGGTTCAGATGACTCAAGAAGAAGTTGACTTGCACTTAAACCCAGAGTTAACTATACCTCAAAAGATTCAACTGATCCAGTCTGAAATCCAAAAACATATGGATGAGGTAGCAAGAAATTACGGTTACGACGATATTAAGTCTGCTGTAACTTATGCAGAAGAACCTGCTGTAGTAAAGTTTCAAGACGAAGGTAAAGCTTTCAGAGCTTGGAGATCATTAGTTTGGGCAAAAGCTTATGAATTAGTTGGTGAATTTGAAAGTGGTTTGCGCCCCACAATGACTACAGAAGAAGTTCTGTTAGAGTTACCAAACTTAAACATTATTTATACAACAACCACTGTCTAAGTATTGACAAAGGTACGAAGACAAGGTAGAATTAAATTTTAAAATAAAGGAGAAATTAAATGCAAGAAACACAAAAACAAACCATTGCTTTAAATGGTAAAGAATACAACCAAGATGAACTGACTCAGGATCAAATTAATATGGTTAATCATCTGATTGATATTGATAATCAATTAGGTTCTTTAGAGTTCAAGGCTCAACAACTGCAAGTTTGCAAACAATCTTTTCTTATCCAACTTGAAGCTTCACTCAAACAATCAGAGTTGATCAAAAATAAGACAAAAGAAGAAGATAAAAAAGAGTAATAACACTTGACACGTTGCTGGTTTAGTTGTATTTTTAAGACTGTACTTTAACAAAGGAGGTTTTATGAAAACTAAACTGGCAATTTTTATTACAATTTTTATTTTAAATGGTTGTGCAACCGTAACAGAAGGTTCTTCCCAAGATATTACTTTTAACAATTTACCAGAAAGTGGTTGTCAAGTAGGAGAATCTTTTGTTACCCCTCACTGGAAAACTGTAACAGTAAAAAAGAGTAAAAATACCATTGAAGTGATTTGCAAGGACAAAACAAAAATAATCGAGTCAAAAGTTAGCAACAAAGCTTTACTCGGTGCTGCTTTACTTGATTTTGGAATTGTAGATACAATAACTGGAGCAATGTGGTTTTATCCCAATGAGGTGAACGTTGGCGAGGTGTCTGATGAATAAGGTGCTGAGGTTGACTTTTGTGTTTTACCTAGTATTTTTGACAGGTTGTGCTGCATTGGCACCAAGAGACTCGGAATATACTTGGGTGAAATCGCAAAGACCGGAATTACCTATGCAAATACAAGTGGTTGAACAATACCCTGAAGAAGTTCATAGACTTTGCGGTCATGGTATTTTTCTTTGGGCTTGTGCTATTTTTTACGTTGAAGATTTGAGTGCTTCACAATGGAAATATACATCTTGTGTTGTTTATACAATAATTAAAGACTTACCTCAATTCATAGTAGACCACGAAAGAAAACACTGCGATGGATGGGATCATGTTGAAAAATAACCTAGATAATTAAGGATCATTTATGGGACTATTAACAATTGCTGTTGCATTTACTGCTGTAGCTAAAAAGAACGATAACCTTCTGAGAATTCTTTCAGAAGAAATGATAAATTATGAAATAAACACCCCTCTTAGAGTTTGTCACTTTTTAGCTCAACTTTCCCACGAATCTGCTGGTTTTACTCGATTAACTGAAAATTTAAATTACTCAGCAGAAGGTCTTTTAAGGATATTTCCTAGATACTTTAAAAACGGTCTTGAAACTCAGTACGCAAGAAACCCTCAGAAGATTGCTAATCGAGTTTATGCTAACCGAATGGGTAACGGAAATGAAGCTTCAGGAGATGGTTGGAGGTATCGTGGTAGAGGCATCATACAATTGACTTTTAAAAACAACTATTCTACTTATAGTAGTCTAATTTTTGGTGACAATCGTTTGGTAGAAAATCCCGATTTAGCTTCCGATGTCTCTGTTGCTTGTAAAATAGCTTGTGCTTATTGGTCTGTAAATAACCTTAACGATTTAGCTGACAAAGACGATATCAGAAATATCACCCGGAAAATTAACGGGGGACTGAATGGTATACAACATAGAACTGAGCTTTTAAACAAAGCAAAGAAAGCAATAGGGATATGACAAAATATCCAAGGGGATCTAATATGAAAAAATACTTTCTCTCGAAAACAGTTTGGTTTAATACTTTAGTTGGTATTCTTGCTGTACTCGAAACGCAAACACAAATCTTTGCTTCTTTTGTTGGTTCTGAATATCTCCCTTATATTGCTTTAGGTATTACTTTTGTAAATATATACTTGAGAAGTATTACTACAGAAGCTCTTGAGGATAAAGTAAAAGGAGATCAAGATGATACTAGGACTTAAAAATACGATTGTAGCAGTGCTAATTACTGCGGTTGCTGGATACGTTTACTCCAACTATCAACTACAACGTGGTATAGAACTTGGTATGGACTCTCAGAGAGCTTTACAAGCAGAGGTTGATACGAAGGTACAAGAAGCTAAGGAAGAACTCACCAAGGCTGTTGTAGAAGGTTTAAAAGGTATTACTGTAGAGAACAAGACAATATACCAGAAAGCAACTAAAGAAGTACTGACCAAAGAGATTTATAAAGAATGTATCGTACCTCAAGAAGGTAAGGACATTATTAAGAAAGCAATGGAGCCAAGACGATGAAGAGATTACTTATTTGTCTTTCCTTGGTGTTAGTTGCCTGTACTACACCTCCAAAACCTTCTCAAGATTCTTTTAAACAAGACCCTCTGGTAGTTTTAAACTGCCCGGATTTACCTGAATTTGATAACACACAAGAAGTAAATATGGGCGATCTTATACTGATCATCGTAGAGCAATCTAACCAATATTACCTCTGTCAAGCCAGTGCATTAAAACTTCTACCTAAACCAGAGATTAAAAATGATACCACAGGAAAACCAAAGGATTGATTTACTAGAAAAAGAAGTATTAGGAATTGGGTTTCAATTAAATACTCAAAGTAAAGTTCTTGAAGATATAAAGAATATTCTTGTAAAACAATCAGAAATATTAGCAGATGTAAACGCCATTAGGCAGAGTGTAATTCAAATACGAGAAGACGTAGATGAATTGGAAGAGACTTTTGAAGATAGAAAGCAAGTAACCGATAATAACAATAAATCTTTTTCAGATTTTGTAGCTAAGTTTAAAGGCGGTTTGGCTGTGACTTTGTTTTTCTTTACAATTGTACAAGGTTCTGTAGCTTTCGTATTAAATGAGAATTATAACGATCATAAACAATTTACAAAAGAAATTCAACAACTACAAGTAGAAAACGCAGTAATAAAAGACAGGTTAAAACTTCAAGGTATTAGTAAGACAGTTCAAAAAGCTGTAGAGTCAACACATAATTAAAAGTAATATAAGGAATAAAAATGAGTCAAATAAGTAAATTTGAAATGGATGAAGCCACAGGTAAGGTGTGGATAAAACTTACAGACGGTTCTTCAGGGGAGGGTTTTTTAAGTGACATGCCAGTAGTTGTTAGGGATGAATCTGGTAATGTTACTGGCATGCAAACTTTGGCTGGAGAAACAATCCAAATGGGTGGCGGCGCTAGCAGTGCTACAGCAGAAAGTAACTGGGGTACTCGTATCGCCACCCTAGGGAGCACTTTTCCAAACAGTCCCGCTAGTATTTTTCTTGGAGGTACGTTTCTTGACAACGGCACGGACAGCGGCACTGAGCACGTAGCAATTGAAGTTGGTGAGTACGATGCAATACAGTTAATTTATCAAAACTCTTCTACAACTACACCTCTGATTATTAAAGGTGCTCGTGCTGTTGCTGCTGCCGACTACTCTGACAAAGTTCAGGATGCTGCTTTTGCAGCTTCACCTGTGGTCGTTACGTTTAACGGTGGTGCGACCGGAGCATATCTTCCTCCGGGTGTTCAGTCCAACCTTTTGTTTAGTGATCCAATAGCCTTATCTTCAATCCCTCGTAGTGATGTTCCCGGCGCTTTGGATGCTCTTTTTGCTCGTACCGAATTTGATCTACCACAGGGTTCGCTGTCTTTGATATCTTCTTGGGATCCGTCCGGAGCAGATTGGACAAGCGGTCAACGTAAGTGGTTTACAGCGGGGGCTTATGGTAACAAACTTACCACATCTTTGGGTAGAACACCTAGCGCAACAGGTCGAAGAGTGTTGGTTGGTATTCGTTACCTGAGTCCTTATAAAGTAATGACTGTTGCTGTGTCCGGTACTAGCTTAACAAACAACAATACAAACACTTTAGCCCGAAATCCCGGAGGCTGGCACCACAAGGTGGCTGTTGCTTTGTCTACTCCAACACGTCCTATTGAAATTGCTAACTTTGGTTTTTCTACTCAAACTTCTACTCAGTACAGGGAGAACTTTGAACGGTTGAGTCAACAGATCTCTGCAACACATTGTTTGATTGAGGCTGCAAGTGTAAACGATATGTCTGTAGGTGAAGTTGCATGGTCTTTGGGATCCACAGATACTAACCTGCGAAACGTGACAGCGATTGCTCAACGTGCCCAACGTCTTTGGAGAGCTAGGGTTGGTATGTGGAACGGATACCCAAGAGGTACTCCCGGTAATCCTAGTGTTAGTGCATTAACCGTTAACAGCGACACCCGAAGACTTGCGTATTTGGATAAGATTGCAAGCCTAGGTTATGACTTTGTTGACACTAACTCACTGGTTACGGACGGTAATCTTCCAGCAGCTTTCCAGACAGTTGCGGGGGGCTTTCCAGCAGACTTAACCGGATCTGATGCAATTCACCCGAACGAGGCTGGAGATCTGATAGTGGCAACACTAGGGTTCCAACCGCTTTTCGAGCAGTGGGCTAATGATTACTTTACCGCTCAATAATAAGGAAATAAAACATGGCAATTATTCTAACTAGTGCAAGTCGCCCAGATCCCGCGGACGAAAGGATCAGGGAGTACAAAGGTGTATTCTTCAATGACGCTACCGCTTTAATTTCAACAACCGTAAGTAGTGGCGGGGCTTTGGGTGCCCGAACTGTAACCGTAGCCTCCACCACAGGCTTTACTAACACATCCGCAATCAGCATTGCTGGTGGTGGTAACGCCGGTGGTACGGTGCCCTTAGAGACATTCATCACAGCTACACCTTCAGGTGGTGTTTTAACTTTCCGAGATAAAGTGCTACAAACAGCAGGTTTGACCGCTGGCGCAACGGTACAACAAATGTTAAAGCTTTCCATGCCAATCAGACCAAGAAAACTTAAACTTTTGAACCTAACTGATGGGGTAACTTGGGAGTGGTTTGATGGAATGGTTCGATCAAGTGCAGTTAAAACGGTCTGGTCAACAGGTGTTACAACTTTGGAAACTTCTGGTGGTCCGCTTGTAATGTCAGATGGAGTTTGGTTACCACAATCTCTAATGAGTACCAGTAAAACTTTTGCTTTTGAAGCTGAAGCTTAAATAAATAAACAAAAACCCCGTAAGGAACCTTGGAGATATCCTTGGAACCTTACGGGGTTTTCTTTTTGTATCTTTACATTTTATCCAAAATTTGTTCAGGTTTTTCTTGGGCTTTGAATATTACATCTTCCGAAAAGATTGTGGTTACTCTTTCCGATTCTGACCACTGAAAAGACCCAACCTTATCGAAGTTCAGGTAAAAAGTTCTACCTTGTTTATCTGTAAGTTTAATAAAATTCATATTCACTCGTCTCCTTTTTCAACATCGTATCTAAAACCTTTCCAATCACAATCCCCGCACTCTACTCTAGCATCAGCGTCAAAACTCTTTACCAGATGACAAAAGAATTCGTCTGTATTTAATTCGTACATTGTTTCTTCTATGACGTATAAATCATCTGAACCACAATCCGGGCACTTACTCTTTTTCATATTTACCCCTTATTACCAGTCTATTCCGTAACTTTCAGTTACGTTGTAATCTTCTTGAGGAGTACTTGGTCTACCAAATGCTCCAGTATCTTCTGTATTTGATCCCATCGTAAAATAAAGAGCAGGATCATCTTTTTTGTAGACTACTTTAGTTTGACCACTCGGTAATCTCCACTCTACATATTCATCGGTAATTTTCATTGGTTCTCCTTTACGTTATCAACAGATAAAATAATACCTCAAGACCTCAAAGAAGTCAAGGGGTTTATTTAATTATTTATTACATGCAAGCTATGTTCCGTGTCTTTCTGTGTAACCAGCACCTTGTTCGTTCAGTTCGGCAATCTTTTGTTTGCGCCATTCACAAGCTAAACGGAAGGCTTCTTGTTCTCCGAACTTTTCTAAGCTAAAACTTCTTGATACTCTTTTACCATCTAAGTCTACTATTCTTGCTAAGTAGCTGTTGTACTTGTTTGCTGAACACAACAAATATACCCCGGTAACCCCAGTAGAATTTGTAGCAAATTTCTTTTGATTTCTAGCGTTTTCGTATCTGTCCACTAATCTTAAATTTTCTAACCTATTATTTAATTTGTTTCCGTCAACGTGATCTACCATCTTTTTATTTAAAGCAATATCATGTAAAACCAATACGACTCTGTGTACTTTGTACTCTTTGCGTTTAAGTCTCACTTTTAAATAGCCATTTTTATCAAAACATCCAGCCACATCGCCTTTACTGTAACTAAGTACCTTGTGATCTTTCCCACTAAAAATATCTTTGTTCCACCTCAAAAATGTAGGACTTGTTTCATCATAATAAAGGTGCTCTTTTAGTAATTCTTTTGGATATTCTTTTGTTTTTCTCATTTTACGTTCCTCATAAATTGTCCAAATAAAAGACGGAAAGCCCACTGGACTTGTGAGCCTTATCGGTTTGGTTAATTACTCCAAACCTATCCTAAACCTATTATTCACACGCCAAACAATGTCCCGTTCTCTCTGCTTTAATTTCTGATGAACTGTACACATAGTATAAACTTAAGATGTTTTCATCCAAGAATGCCTGTTTATGTACAGCACTAATATAACTTTCGTCATCATCGTGAGCAAAGAATAAGTTGGTACTTTGCCCCTGATCGACATACTTTTGTCTTACCGATGCAAACCGAATCAGCAATTCTTGTGGCAGTTCAAAAGCTGTTTTATACCAAGATTTTTCTTCTTCTGTCAACCAAGTTACTTTCTGTACACTTCCAGAATCCTTAAGTATGTCTTCAGTACATTGTTTAACATCTAGACCTTTCTCCTTGATTAAATCCAAGAGAACAGGGTTCAATCGGTCAATATCTCCTGCTGCACCTGATGCTACAAAAGCCATAGCAGGATCTGGGTTAATACCTTCAGAGAAACCTCCCATCAGCAAACTACTACTCTTTGTCGGAGCAATAGCAATCCGGTGGGTAAATCGTTCGCCTAACCCTTTACACCACTCCGGTTCACCTAACTCTGTAGCCAACCATTTAGATGCTTCTAAAGATTTATCCCAGATGTGTTTTGCAACCTCTAAATTGAGTCGGTGAGCTTCATAACTCTCAGCATCAATTTTACGTTTCTGAAACAAACTAAACAAACCCATCTGACCTAGGCCAATTGGCCTACCTAACTTTGTAAACTTAACAGCTTTTTCTAGGTGTCTAATACCTTCAGCTTTTTCAATAAACTCTGACACCACACAATCCAAGAAAACCGTAGCGGTAAATACAGCATCAGTATCTTTCCATTCGTCGTATCTTGCCACATTCATTGAAGACAAAGTACAAGTGTAAGTATAATCTTCCGAACTGTGCAGCATAATCTCTGAGCAAAGTTGACTAGCTTTAATATCCAAGTTCAAACGTTTGTATGCTTCTGGACGTTTACGGTTAGTCTTGTCAATAAAATGCAGGTAACCTTTTCCTGAAACAAGCTTACATTTCATAATTGCTTGATATTTCTTAAGTGCTTCTTCATCACCCTCTTGAAGAGATTTAACGAAACTATCTTTAATAATCCAACCAATGTTTAAATCGTCCGGATTAGCTTCTAGGTAATGAATAACTTCCCAAAAATCACCATGTTCTACATCAAGGTATCCAGCCCATTGACCTCTTCGAACGTTCCCTTGAGATACATCGCGGGTGCTTTGTACAAACATTTTAATTACTGGCATTACACCAGAGGACTTACCTCCAGTTGAAATCTTAGACCCTCGTGGTCGAATATCACTCAAATTACTTGCGGTACCGAAGCCGTTTTTGGTTAGCACAGCAACCTCTGTTAAACCTTCAAAGAAACCTGCTACAGAGTCTGTAATAGTATTTCCAGAGCAAGACACTGGTAGACCTCTATCAGTACCTGTATTACTCTCTATAGGTGTGCTAGGACTCAGCCAACCATTCCAAAGAATTTCGAAAAACTTGAGTTCCCAATACTCAGGATTCGGTGAATGCTTCGCCAAAGTTTTACAAATCCTTTGCTTCTGTTGTTTGTAGTTATCTGCAGCATAAAGATATTTCGCTTTAAATAACTGGTAACCACCAGTACTATACCAATATGGTAAGTTACCCTTCTCCTGCTCTTTTTTCCGTTCTTCAGAAAGCTTTCTATATAAATTATCAGTCATTAAACCCCCTCTATTTACCAAACAAATCCTTGAGAGTTCCAACCACGACTGTAGCTGGAACCTTGCCCTGCAAAGAAATCCACATACTGATATGAATCAACAATCTTATCGAACCAATCTGCAATAGGGTTATACTTTACATTATACTGCTTGGTAAGTCCCATACGTTGTAACTGAACATCGATACGCGACTCAACAAAATGTTGCATCTGTGTTTCTGTAATTCCATCAATCTTACCTTTAGAAAAGATTCTAGAGATAATTTCAAACTCATGTTGCCTAACGTACTCAGCAATCTCATAAATCTTTTTCTCAAGTTCAGAATCTTCTGCAATACCTTCCATTTTCATCTCATAACGTAGTGTTCTAAACAACCAAGAACTAGCTTGAGCATGAGTATCCTCATCACGAGCAGAGAATCGAATAGCTAAACCAATATTAGGTAATTTATTTTTACCATTAGCTCTAAAATGCATTAGATAACTGAAGTTACTGAATAAAATTACACCTTCCATAAAAGAAAACGTAGCAAGCTTAATTAGTTTATCTTTACTTTGCAAAGAGTTATCTAAGAATGCAATACGATCTTTCAATACTTCACTCTCTTTGTATGAATTGTAAAACTCATCGTTACTCAAAAACAAAAGTTGATTTAACTTATCGTAAACTCTGCGGTGAACAGAGAGTTCAACAGCACCAAACAATTGAGCCAACTCAATAATCTCCGGACGTGGAAACATTGTTTTAACTTGTTCAGACCAAAACTCGTCTGCACGTAATTCATACAATGTAAACAACTTAAGAACTTCTAACACACCGTGTTTCTCAGCTTCAGTTAGTTCTGTCATTAATGGTTGAATATCTTTTTCCAAAGCTACTTCATTAGCAGTCCAAAAACCGGACTGTTGTAAATCTTGAAATTTATGGGCATCCGGATAGCAAACTTTTAAGCTATCTGTTGGTGTCTCAATTTGCGTTAATTTTGTCATTATTATTATTTCCTACTACTTATTACAGTTGATGATACTTATGTGGGTCTAGATCCCGTACTAATTTGCTTCCACTCGATAGATTTTTAGCTTCACGAGAAGCATAACCTGTTTTAATCCATTCGCTATCTGTTCTTTCATTAGCAACCCAACGGCTGCATGTAACCACTTCATTCAAACGATTACGGTGTGTCAAACCCTCTTGTTTTTCGATTGGTTTGTTAATATCACATCCAAGATTCCAAAGAATTTTACGAAAATCATCACCATACAAAATTTCATAAGAATCATCAAAATCCGGAATTACTTTTTGAATTTCTGAAACTGACACCACCACTACTGCTACCATATAAATCCTCCTTGTTATTGTTTTGAAAAAATATTGGGAAAGTGTTCGGCTGCTACCAACCAAATCTTTTCTGCAATATCTCTGTGCTCCTTCTGAGTGCTCTCATGCATCCTTACGTCACAGTAATGAATTAAAGAGCGAATATTTGCGTTCAGATACAATCTACTCATTGTGTTACCTTCAGGAAGTACCGAACGAGCTTGTTCCTTTGCTATACCTTTACTAATTGCCCAAGCGTATGCTTCATTTGCCGTATCAATAACTTTCTTTTGATATTGTTCCCAAAACGCTGCGATTTGAGGATCGGTACATTCAGTACTATTTTGACGATTCTTATCGTCCTGCATACGTGCTTCACGCACAACAAAGTACAAATCTTTTGTAGGGTCAGCGTAACGTTGGCTAAACTCTTGTGGGACAATGCTTGTGTGCCGAAGCAACTGACGACCAATATCACGAGTGGTTTCTACTTCAAGTTGAATGTTAACCATGCCGAAAATACTCCAGTGAGCATTTCGTTTACAATAATTTAACAGACCCTTCGCTGTTTGCATGTTCAGTTGATTACTTGGATTACTCACTCTGGCCATATACACAATAAGTTCTTCAGCACCCTCAACACCCTCTATCAGTGACTTTGTAACACCTACTGCTTTTACTTTTTGATAATCAAATGTCATTTTTCCTCCTTATTTCTGTCAATCTCTTTTTGTAGTAAAAATAAAACACTACAAGCCATGTGTGCTAGATGATTAAGATTTGTATCTGGGTCGTTTTGTTCTCCAGTGCATTTTGCTAGGTAATGTCTTTGGAACGCATCGTGATACGCAAAATCATCAACTAATTTCCAATTATCAGGTGAGTATTTTTTTGAGCCGTATGTTAGTACTTTAATTACTTCAAGTACCGCTTCAGGCATGCTTTGAAAAAGTAGTCTTGGTTCAGGTTTTCCACCGAAGTTTTTTACACCCCCTTTTTCATTTACAACAGGAATACCACCTTGAGTGTTCGGCAGCTTTACAGCTTCGTCAATTGTAGCAATATTTTTATTCATTGTGTCTGAAAACTTTTCAGGTGTTTGTTCAGCACCATTTTCAATTTTAATAAACCGACAGACATCCCAACTAGGTGTATCGTCATAGGTATCTTCAACCAAGGAAACAAACTCAACTCCCACATCACCATCAAACTGAGATTCTTTAATAGTGTAAGCTTTACCCTTAATCGGGTAGAATCTGTCGTAAAGACCATCATCAACACCTTTTCGAGTCGCACCATTGATACATAAAACTACATCGCCTTCTTTAAATTCACTCATACTGACCTCCTTAAAAACACCAACGTATTACAAATAACTTACCAAGTCTACACTCTTATAGTTAGTTGGCTTACGAACTTTACCGTCTTGATCCTTGAGTACGTACACACCAAAAGTACTGTTTAGTTCTGCAACGACATGCAAACCCTTCTCTGCATAATATTTTACACTGTCTTGTATAATTTGTTGTGCATTGGGGTTAGATATTTGGATAAATTTGCTTAGGTTGTTATCACAAATCTCAAGTAAAGCTTCACGTGCTCTTGAAACTTCATCTACCATTTGTAGAGCACCTGCAGCGGTTACAAATAAGTCCCCTACACCATCCAGAGTTTCTAAAGGATCGTTTGTTTCTACCCCAAGTTTAAATTCATTTAATTCTGACTGAATAATCTTAATTTGGTTTAACAACCTTTCTCTAAGTGTTTGTTGAGTGTTGTTACCGATATTGTTAGCGATGTTATTGAACATCCTAACCGAGTTGTAAGCCTTACCTACCAAGCCATCTATGTGTTGAACTTCCATATTTTTCTCCTTATGTTATCGATTAAATCCAAGCCTAGGAACACAACCCTAGGAACAAGAAGAATAGTATCACGCAGTAATCCCGTTGTCAACACAGTTACACAAACTACAAACCAAATAAATACGAATTTACAGCTCTGCACCAAGATCAAACCCTGCCTCCATTTCCAGTAAAGATACCCCTTGTTTAATTTTTTGCTTGACACGCCACACTGGAACCTGATAGAGTGCAGATATGTAGTTAATTTGTTCTGTTTTTTCTAGTTCGATGTTGATCTTACTTGAGTCTAAGTCGATTGTTAGCATTCTTATGCCCTCCTTGTTGTTTTTAAAATGATAGCTTATGTATCAATTCTACCACAGAGTGCATACGAAGTAAATGGGTACACTTATAAACTTTAACTATGGTGCTCATAGTTACATATTATAGTCACAAAGCTTGACAGATCAGAAATTCGTGATAGAATAAACATACGTTTCCAACACAGGTACATACTTACATGGGAGATATATGAAGGTTCTATCAAAGATTGAAATACCGTCTAGTATTAAACGGGAGTATCAGCACCTATCATTCTACGAAAACTGGTCACAGATATATACAAACGAAAAGGACAGTGGGTGGTTCATTGAGTACTACAAGTCTCAAATTAAACTACCTAAGATTAGTTCTAGGCAAGGTATTGAGCACACGGTGCTTACACATGTGTTTAGAACCTGTATTGAACAGCACTCTGATGATATGTGTAAGAAAACTATGTTGATACCTCTTGTGCTCACTGGTGATGTTGTGCTACATTGCGGTAAAAGTAAGAAAAAACTTACAGTGGGTGTTCCTGTTGTATTTAACGATAGGCAAGTACACTGGGTTACCTGCTCAGATCAAAAGGCATATCAAACGATAATTTCGGTAGATTACAGAGTAAAGGAGGTTTGGAATTAAATGGAATTAGAAAAACTAAGAAGGTCGGGTATTAAAGTAATAAAAGGTAACTTACTGGACTTAGCTGAACAAGGTCATTTCGATATCATTTTACACGGAGCTAATTGCTGGTGTACAATGAAGAGTGGAATCGCTGGTGAAATTGCTAAGAGATATCCTGAAGTTGTTAAAAAAGATAATGAAACAAAAAGGGGAGACATAAATAAACTCGGAACTATATCTGTTGCTAGGGTAATTCGTGATAACTTTCATTTTGCTGTAGTAAATATGTACACACAGTTTAACTACGGAAGGGATAAGAACGTGCAGTATGTTGATTATTGGGCTGTTCGTAACTGTCTACAATTGTTGTGCCACAGGTTAGATTACTGTGGTATTGAAAAAGCCAGAATCGGATACCCAAGGGTTGGTTGTGGATTAGCAAACGGTGATTGGGATATTGTAAGTGATATCTTTAACCAAGAGTTGAAAGACTTTGAACATACACTTGTTATCAAGGAGGATTAATGGGGTATTGGAAAGCTGGGAATAAGGAGGCAGTAAGTATGGATGAATTCAAGGATTCAAAAGTAAAAGAAACAGTAGAAGAGATTCTTGAGTACCCGATCAAAGGCTACAAGCCTAGGAATATTTTTAAGGTTACGATGGAGAAGTTCGGTGTACGTTGCGCTGTGTCTGAAGAGGATGGTGTGACACCTATTGCTTTTTACTTTCCATCGTACAATCAGAAAGGTAAGATTACTGGTTTTAAGAAGCAGGATTTGACAAAACCAAAGGATGAAAAAGGTCATTGGACAACAATTGGTTCTGTTACAATCTCGAATAAATTATTCGGTCAGGAGGTTGCTGAGAAAGTCCAACGTAAGCGTAACAACTTGGTAATTACAGAGGGTGAGTGGGATTGTTTGAGTGTATATCAATCCTGTGTAGAAGATGTTAAAGGTACTAAGTACGAAGGGCTAGAGCCATTTGTTGTGAGTATTCCAATGGGTACAGCTAATGCTGTTGAATCAACAATGCAGAATGAAAACTTTGTACGTTCATATGATGCATTGACAATCTTCTTTGATGATGATCACGCTACACCATCTGAGAAAAAGAAAGGTATTATGAAGGGTCATGAGGCACGTGATGCTGTAGCCAACGCTTTTATTGGTTCTGGTGTGAGTCTAATGACTATTCTTGCCGATGGTGAGTTTAAAGATGCGTCTGATTACATGCAAGCTGATAAAAGTAAAGAATTAGCCCAACTGGTGCAGTTTGGAAGGCGTGTATTCTCTGCTGAAAAGATTGTTCGTGCTTGTGACATTAGTTTTGAAGAGTTAATTGAACCAAGACCAGAAGGTGTTTATGTCCACTGCTTTCCAAAACTTATGGAAAAGATTCACGGGTTTAGATTACGTGAGCTTGTGCTTTTAACTTCACCATCTGGTGTAGGTAAATCCACAGTAACTTCGTTCTTTGCTGATGCTTTTATACAACAAACAGATGATAAAGTTGCAATGATCTACCTTGAGGAAACAAATAAGGAAACTTTGCAGCGAATGGTTGCCTCGAAGCTGAAGGTTAACTACTTGAAGTTTAAAGATAAACCTTTGGAATGTGGAGTAACTGAAGAAGAGATTAAAGCTGCTTATGATGAAATTGCAAACAATGATAGACTAATTATGCTTGGTCACTTTGGTAGTTTACCTGTAAGTGAACTAATGAGTAAAATCAAGCACATGCATTTTGTTGAGGGTTGCAAGTACATTCTTTTGGATCACTTGTCAATGATTGTAAGTGGATCTAAGGTTGAAGATGAACGAAAAGAGCTGGATATTGTAATGACTGAACTAGCTGCCTTTTGTGCTGCGAACGATGTGTGTATCATTGCTGTGTCTCATATTAACCGAAGTGCTGCTGAGTTGTTCAAACCACCGAAGGGTAAAGAGGATGAACCATTCTGGGTAAGGGTTACAAAGGAAATGATGCGGGGATCTGCTGCTCTAGAACAATTATCGTTCATTATTCTAGGGTTAGAGCCTCAGATTCTTGCAGACCGTTCTAGAGGTAAGGTGAGGTTGACAGTACTTAAGAATAGACCTTGGAGTTACCTCGGTGTTGCAGATGAATTTACAGTTGACGAAAATACATGGGAAGTGATAATCTCTGAGGATGACGAGTACGTAGGTGAATTTTAAAGGGGGATGAATGAAAGCAGTTATCGATATTGAATCATCTGATTTGTTGCAAAACGGATTAGATTACTCAAGTATGCCTTTCAAGCTGAAAGATACTTACAAGATTTGGTGTATTGTAGTTAGAGATATCGGTACTAACAAGGTTACTTCTCTTGTTCTAGTTGACTGTACTAAAGAGAAATTAGCAAAAGTGTTGGAACCCTACGATGAATTAATCGGTCATAATATTGTAGGTTTTGACTTTCCTGTGTTAAGTTTGATGGGTTTGCTGGATTACAAGGTAGGTTATGTTGGTCAATCTTGTACGGTAAACGGTAAAACAGTAGAGATTACAGATACACTTATCTGGAGTAAATTACTAAACCCTGACAGAAGGGGTGGACATTCTTTGGATGATTGGGGTAAACGACTGGGAAATTACAAACAGCACTTTACTGATTTTAGTAAGTACACACCTGAAATGTTAGAATACTGTATTCAAGATACAAGTGTTAACGCTTCAGTGTACAAAAAACTGATGCAAGAACGTGGTACTCACAATTGGTCACAACCTTATGAACTAGAGCGTAAATTAGTAGACTTAACTTTAAAACAGGAAGTATTTGGATTTGACTTTGATGTTGAATTAGCATTAAAAAATCTAGAAGAACTAGATGTACTAATGTCAGAAAGAGCAGACAGGGTTACCCCAATTCTTCCTTCGAAGAAATTGACTCAAGCTAAGTTAAAGCATTTCGAAGCTCCGTCAGTCCAGTTTAAAAAGAATGGTGAGTTGTCATCACATATGCTCAAGTTCATAGAAAAACATAGTTGTACGGTAGATTTGGAATCCAGAACTTTGGAATATAAAGGTAAAACTTTCAGTCTGCCTTTAAAAGAGCCTTTGGAGACTACAGAGAAGGCTACAATCGATGATATTGATGTGGTTAAGGGGTACCTACTGTCACTTGGTTGGGAACCATCTGAAGTCAAGGAAAGGGATTTGGTAAAAAATGCTGATAAGTCTGTTAAAAACAAAGAGCAAATTATCGAAGCTATTGAAAGGTATGTTAAACAAACTGATGGATCTTTATTTGAAGATTTACGCTGTGATCAACTTGGTGTTACAAAAAAGCAACTCAAAGATTTCTTAATGAGTAAAATAGATGGTACCAAACCGATTTACGTACCTACAACACCAAAGTTACAGGTAGGAGTAGAAAAGGAAATTTGCCCTAACTTGGAACTACTGGGTGAAAAGGCTGAGTTTGTTAAAGATGTGTGTGAGTACTTTACGTATCGACACAGACGTAATAGTATTGCAGGCGGGTCAGTTGATGAAGACGGTGAACCGTTGACAGGGTTTATGAGTGCAGTTCGTGAAGACGGACGTATACCAACCCCTGCGGATACGTTGGGAGCTAACACAGGTCGTTACAGGCATAAGATTGTTTGTAATATTCCACGAGTTACTTCCTTGTATGGTGAACAAATGAGGTCTTTGTTTGGATGTGGTAAAGGTTTGTACCAACTTGGGTATGATTTCGCTTCTTTGGAGGCGCGTATCCAAGGTCACTATTGCATTCCTTACCGAGATGGTGTAGCATTGGCAGCATCATTAATCGCTGAAAAACCGAATGATATCCATTCGATTAATGCGCGTAAGTTGGGTATTGATCGTAGTAGTGCTAAAAGTTTTAGTTATGCTTGTATGTATGGCGCCCAACCTAAGAAACTAGGTAAGATGTTAGGTATAACCGAAAAAGAAGCAAAACGCTTGTATGAACAATATTGGGATGCTGTTATTGCTTTACAAGAATTAAAAACCAAACTTGAGAAGCATTGGGCTGACAACGATAAGCAGTGGGTACTGGGTATCGATGGACGTAAGATTATGAGTAGAAGTAAACACTCTCTGATCAACGTTCTGTTTCAATCTGGTGGTGCTATTTACGCTAAGTATGTAACAGTATTGATTGCTCAACAACTAGAAGATTTAGGTTTACTTGGTAATCCGTTTTGTGATAGTATTGAAGATGTTAAAGTTTGGATGATGACTTGTGTACACGATGAAGCACAGATGGCTGTACACCCTAGTCTCCTTAAGATTAAGAATTTTAAAGACGATGAGGAAGCCAAACAAAATTTACAAGCCGGATGTAGTGCAATTGGTCACGGTACTAAAGGATCTTATGTAGGATACAGAACTAAAATAATTGAAGTTATTGAGAACTCAGTGAAAGTTGCAACTAAAGCTTTAAACATAAGAGTTGAAATGGGTTTTGAATGGGGAGCAGGATTAACTTGGGCACAGACACACTAAAGCAATGTACAGTTTGTAAAGTACACAAAGACTTATCTCAATACTATAAAAGTAAACGAGAGAAAGATGGTTACGGTTACAGATGTAAAACTTGTGATAACTTAGTAAGAAAAATAAGTAGGAACAGAAATAACAAAGTTAACCCTACAAAAGATGGTTTTAGAAATAGGTATGTTTTAAATAAGTACGGTATAAATCAAAAACAATATTTAACTATGTTAGAAACTCAGGGAGGGTTATGTGCTATTTGCAAAACAAATAACCCACTAGGCAGAGACGTAGTAAATTCTAAAGATATTTCGTTTTGTGTCGATCATTGTCATAAAACTTTAAAAGTTAGAGGATTACTTTGTAATCTTTGTAACAGAGCTTTGGGTCTTTTAAAAGATGACCCTGAAACTTTAAAAAACGCTCTGAATTATTTAAAAATTCACAGCTAACAAAAAGGAGGGTAATACCATGAGTTATACTGTAGCTTCTAATATTTATGAAGGTCTTACTGAAAAGCAACGAGAGCAACTTGATTTTCATCTGTGGTCGTGCCAAGAGGATCAGGAATTCAAGAATGACTATCAAGACTATCAGATCAATAGTAAAAATAAATGGAAAAATCACCCAACAGATTTGACAACCAACAAAACTGTGGTACAATAATTGTTGGTTTATTTAAACGTGCTTTACGCACAGAACTAGAAGGAGAGTAAAAACATATGTCAGATATTAATAAAGT
>Ga0208022_1000203_pt1 | contig 21820 bp, 17 predicted proteins | sample ColrivemetaGS747_FD_187622 | JGI IMG/M metagenome (GOLD analysis project Ga0208022, IMG submission 187622) | Estuarine microbial communities from the Columbia River estuary - Freshwater metaG S.747 (SPAdes) (version 2) | ecosystem: Environmental > Aquatic > Marine > Intertidal zone > Estuary ...
GCGTGCTCAGCATGCTTGCTCAACTGCTGAAACCTACAGCAATATTAGAAATCGGCACCTACACCGGCTATTCGGCTCTGTGCCTGGCAGAAGGCTTGACTCCCGATGGCAAACTCATCACAATCGACGTCAATGAGGAACTCGCGCCAAGAGTGCGCGGCTATTTTCAAGCTTCAGCATATGCTCAACAAATTGATTATCGAATTGCGAATGCCGCTCAGATCATCCCTACACTTCCGTACACTTTCGACCTCATCTTCATCGATGCCGACAAACAACAATACCCCCTTTATTACGAACAAGCACTCGAGAAACTCAAACCAGGCGGGTTTATCTTAATAGACAACGTGCTGTGGTCCGGAAAGGTGCTCGACACCCAACACCAAGATAAAGACAGCGTGCTCCTGCGCGAGCTCAACTTAAAAATTAGCCAGGATGTACGTGTAGAAAAAGTATTATTGCCCATCCGCGATGGTTTGTATTTGATCCGCAAAAAATGAAACGCGAATTGCGCCTCACTGCCGATGGCTCGCCCACTTTGTATGTGCCAGAACTAGATGAAACCTATCATTCAATGCACGGTAGTGTCCAAGAAGCACGGCATGTCTTTATTGAAAATGGTTTGCGTTTTGTCGCAACAGAATCCAAACAAGTGAACATTCTCGAAGTGGGGTTCGGAACGGGCTTGAATGCGCTACTCACCGCTCAATATGCTACAGAAAACGCCATTCGCGTCAATTATGTTGGTTTGGAGGCTTATCCTGTGGAAGAAGCCATTTGGAAAGAGATCAACTATCATACGGATGCTGAAGCAAGATCTTTGTATACTAAAATAATGGCGCATCCGTTTGGAGAAACGATTTCAATAGAGCTCAATTTTTCTTTATTCAAAGAAGCAAAACTCATTCAGGATTGGGTTGCTAACGGAACATTTGACCTCATTTATTACGACGCCTTTGGCCCAAGGGCACAAGCCGAAATGTGGGAACTTCCTATTTTCGAAAAACTCTATTCGTTGCTCAACGTTGGTGGTGCACTTGTGACTTATTGTGCACAAGGCCAATTTAAAAGACACCTGAAAAGTCTTGGTATGAGGGTAGAAAGCTTACCTGGTCCTCCAGGAAAACGCGAAATGACCCGCGGTACAAAAATTTAACAAATATTTTACATTCAAAAGTTTGCAGATCCGAATTGCTGCCGTAAATTTGTACCAGAATTACAGTTCATAGTTGTAGTTTTAGTTTTATAGTTTTAGCATGGTTTAGCAGAAAGAGGAACAAATAGCGTTTGTTCCTCTTTTTGTTTTTTAGGGGTTTTATGACTCTCCCAACAGCATCCTCACCTCATTCAACATCAATGCTGTAGCACCCCAGACTACTTTATTATTGAGCAAAAAGCAGGGGTGGGCTTCTAGAATTTGCCCGCCTGGGATTTCAATATCTTTTAAGGTGAGGCTTGAATCGTTCAATAAATCTTTGAGTGCGACTTCTTCAATGTTTTTTACTTCGCGTGGGTCGGGTTGGAGGAGTGGGGCTTCGTCGTGGAGAAAAACAAAAGGGCTGACTTCAAAACCTGAAACCGGGATCCAAACGTTAGAAAGGGTGCCAATATGTTGCCCTTGATCTGTTGGAATGCCAATTTCTTCTAGTGATTCTCTGCGGGCGGTGTGTTCTAGATGCGGATCTGTTGGGTCGGGTTTGCCGCCGGGGAAGGCCATTTGGCCGCTGTGTTGACCGTTGTAAGTGCTGCGCTCGATTAAAATGAAATACCACGCTGCATTTTTGAGATACAAATGAATGGCTACTGCTGCGGGGCGTCTTTGTTTTTCGGCGTGGCTTTTTTCAAATTGCTGGCGGTAACGCTTATAAGGCGCGTGGGCGGCTTCGCCAGGAAGTTCTTTTTCAAAGCAACTGAGCAACCAATCTCTTTCCATATTGCAAAATTGAGAAATCTTGCGCACTTGTGTGAAAATTCATAATTTTTTAATTGAATGTTAAAAAAGAGGGGGTTATGTTGAAAAAACGCAATAAAATTTTGTTTGCCCCCCTAAAAATTAGATACCTTTGTCAAAAATTTATGAAAATGGCAACTAAAAGACTAAGAGCATACCAAGACGTATTGCACCGCGAACCAAAGCACATTGACTACAATGGCAAACTTTCGGATCTTTTCGGTCAAAATGTATTTCACCAAGACATCATGCGTGAATACCTTCCTTCTGACACCTATAAGTTCATGACGGAAGCTATTCAAAATGGAACGCGCCTCGATCGTAAATATGCAGATCAGGTAGCGAGCGCCATGAAAGATTGGGCTATTTCTAAAGGAGCCACACACTATACCCACTGGTTTCAGCCACTCACCGGCACTACCGCTGAAAAACACGATGCTTTCCTGAAGCCAATTGGCCCGGGTAAAGCTATTGAGCGCTTCGACGGCGACATGCTCGTGCAGCAAGAACCAGATGCTTCTTCGTTTCCGAACGGTGGTATCCGCAATACATTTGAGGCACGCGGCTACACCGCCTGGGACCCATCTTCACCAGCTTTTGTTATCGGTAAAACACTTTGCATACCTACCATCTTCATTTCCTATACAGGTGAGTCTTTAGACTACAAAATGCCATTGCTCAAAGCGCTACATGCAGTTGATCAAGCCGCGGTAGAAGTTTGTCAGTATTTCGATAAAAACGTTACTAAGGTTAATGCTACATTAGGTTGGGAACAAGAATACTTCTTAATTGACTCCGCGTTGTTCAACGCGCGCCCAGACCTTATGCTCACAGGTCGTGCGCTCTTCGGTCACGCTCCTGCAAAAGGCCAGCAATTAGAAGACCACTATTTTGGTTCTATTCCCGAGCGCGTTAACGCATTTATGCGCGAATTCGAAGTCGAGTCTTTATTGTTGGGTATTCCTGTAACGACGCGTCACAACGAAGTAGCGCCAAACCAATTTGAGTGTGCACCCATCTTTGAAGAGTGTAACTTGGCCAATGACCACAACTTATTGCTCATGGACCTCATGGAGAAAATTGCGCGCAAGCACAACTTCCGCGTGCTCTTGCACGAGAAGCCATTTGCAGGCGTGAACGGTTCGGGTAAGCACAATAACTGGTCTCTGAGTACCAACACAGGCGTGAATCTTTTGGCGCCGGGCAAAAACCCGAAGTCGAACTTGCAGTTCTTGACTTTCTTTGTCAATACCATCATGGCCATCCATGAAAACGCAGATTTGCTCCGTGCAGCCATTGCCTCTGCAGGTAACGACCACCGTCTAGGTGCCAACGAAGCACCGCCAGCCATTATCTCTGCATTTATCGGAACGCAGTTGTCACAATTGCTCGATGATTTAGAGAAGAACATCAAGGCGGGTAAAATGACGCCGCAAGATAAAACAGAGCTCAAACTCAACATTGGTAAAATTCCGCAAATCTTGCTTGATAATACCGACCGCAACCGCACCTCTCCATTTGCTTTCACCGGCAACAAATTTGAGTTCCGCGCGGTGGGTTCTTCAGCAAACTGCGGTTCTGCCATGATTGTCTTGAACACCATTATGGCCAAGCAATTGCGCATCTTCAAAGCTGCCGTAGACAAACGCATCGAAAAAGGCGAAACCAAAGATGAAGCCATCCTTAAAGAATTGCAAGTCTTGATCAAAGCGTCTAAGAAAATTCGTTTCGAAGGCAACGGTTACGGCGACGAATGGGTGAAAGAAGCAGAGAAACGCGGTCTTTCTAACCTCAAAGATACCCCACGTGCTTTGAAAGTATGGCACAACAAAGACGTGGCCAAACTCTTCTCAGAAATGGAAGTGCTCACGCCACGCGAGTTAGAAGCCAGAGCAGAAATCGAATTTGAAAATTACATCCTCAAGATTCAAATTGAGTCTCGCCTCATGGGAGACCTCGTTCAGAACAATTTCATCCCGGCTGCCGTCGAATACCAAAACAAGCTCATCCAAAACGTGCAAGGACTCATTAGCGTTCTCGGTGACAAAGCAGGAAGAGCTGCTGCCAAAGCACAAATTGAATTGCTCGAGAAAGTATCATTGCACATCAATAAAATGAAAGAAGCTTCTGACACGATGCTTGCGCAACGTAAAATTGCCAACAAAATCGAAAGTGCCGAGCAAAAAGCGTTGGCTTACTGCGATCAAGTCAAAGTTCATTTTGATGAAATCCGCTACCACGCAGATAAACTCGAACTCCTCGTCGAAGACGAACTCTGGCCACTCCCTAAATTCAGAGAGTTGCTCTTTATTCGCTAATAGGTTTAATTTGAAATAAAATAAGCCCCGTTTCTCTTGAAGCGGGGTTTTTTTATTGCTCAAGGGCGGTTCCAAGTAACTTAAGGAACTCACCAGCGGCGTAGTAATCTTTTTTGAGTTCCCAGCGGATGGTGTTTTGGCTGGTTTCTACCTGAGCAGTGCGCGCAGAAAAATCAGAAATGCCGCGGTAAATAGGGAAGAGCTCTAAAACTGCTGCAGCCCAGCCTGCGTTGTCAAGTTTGGTCAGCAAGCTCGGGTTGCCCGAACATACAACTGGTGAGCGGCTCGTTTGGCTGGCAATTTGACCATTGTGTATGTATTTTTTGGGCGTGCTGCACATAAATAACTGCTTGTCGCCTTCTTTTTTGAGCGCATAAACCGCTTCGTTAACCCGCACAAAGTTGGGCGCCCATTGCCAATCAGGGAATGCGTTTTGGCAACTGTTCAAAAATTCAGCTCTCGCTTTTTGGTTGTCAAAGGTGAGTAGTATTTCAAAGTCGAGTACCAAAGCTTGTTTGTTGTTGAGTTGCGCACCATAGTAATTGATCGAACACGCTTCAATTTCTTCTAAAAATTGCCATGAGGCTTCTAGGTTACTCAGTGAGAGCGGACAACTCAAGTGAAAACCATTGGGTTGCAACATGCGTATTTTTTGCTTGCTTTCCTTGGGCAACTCTAGTGCAAACGCGTGCTCTTCCCAAAGGAGCGCGTAGGTTTGCCCATCTAATTCGAAACGATGTCTGCGCGCCTCGAAATGTTTGGTCTCTAAACGCATTTGTTGAACGCACTGCTCAAAAAATTGTCTTTGTTTACTGCTGAGCTCATTGGGAAAGAAAAATACACCAGAAGCGACACCGTAATGTTGCCCAGTAATCCAGCCCTTTTTTTGACCTTCTCCGGGAAGGTACATGCAAGAGAATTGTTTTTTTGGGTGCGCAATGAGGTAAAAAGCAAGCGCACTATTGTAATCAAAATGAAAATCGGCAAGTGCGTCGTTGCGTTTATTTTTGAACTGAAGGGCCATGCGCTTGAGCGTTTCCTGGACGGCTACATCTCGGGATTCGAGTTGTTGTTCGAGCAACCAGCTTTGAACCACTTGTTTGGGCAGCGCTGCAAAACAGAAGGCCTGCTCTTTGAAAACGGGTATGGAGGCACTTTGTGTGGAGGCTAAATCCAGGAACGGACTGAGGGCATAACTCAGCCAGAGAATCAGGGCCAACACCAGGCTCCAAGTAAGTTCTTTGAGCAACTTCATGGTGTAAAGATAGATGAAAGATGAATTGCTTAACTTTAGGGCATGAAGTTCGTTGCTAAATTTATTTTTTGGCTGATCGGCTGGAAGATCGATCCTAATCCACCAGAGGGAATAAAAAAGTGTGTCATTGCCGTTGGGCCTCACACTTCCAATTGGGATTTTATTTTGGGTCGCTTGGCGTTTTATCAATACGGTGTCAAGGGTCGCTACCTTATGAAAAAAGAATTGTTTTGGGGTCCGCTCGGCTGGTTTTTAAAAGCCATTGGGGGTATCCCTGTAGATCGCAGCAAGAAAAATAACCTTACTGACACTGCAGTACGCTATTTCGAAGAAAATGAGAGCATGTACATGGTGTTTTCACCCGAGGGAACGCGCAGTTACAATCCAAATTGGAAAAAAGGATTTTACTATGTGGCGCAAAAAGCCAATGTGCCCATTTATATTGCCTACATTGATTTCTCCACCAAAACAGGCGGTTTCCATAGCTTATTTTGGCCAACGGGCGATGCCGATGCGGATATTCAAAAAATCAAGGATATCCTCAAGCAATACAAAGGACGTTTTCCGGAGCTCGGAATCGATTAATTTTTGGGGTATTCGGCGATGTGCCCAGTTTTAGGGTCGTAGCCGTAAGGGCAGTGTTTGCAACCGCTTTTACAGCAATACCCTCTTTTGAGATGATACTGCTCTGTAAATACAATATAACCCTCCTCGGATAAATAGTAATCTTCGTCGTTTAAGTGACTTTTTTTAGAAAATCCAGAAAAATCTTCGCTCATGAGTACTGATATGTCGCTGTGGTTTGCAAAGTTAAAAAAGCGTTCGGAGTTGCAGCGCTTTTCCCTACACAACGCTAACAATACTTCGCTTGATTTGTTCATCAAACGCGACGATTTAATTGATCCTTTTATTTCGGGCAATAAACTCCGCAAACTTGAAGGTAATTTAATGGCGGCCAAAGATGCAGGTGCCGCTCAAATTGTCACCTTCGGAGGCGCTTATTCCAATCACTTACTCGCAAGCGCAGCCGCCGCTCAATCAATAAATTTTCCCATAATCGGAAAGGTTAGGGGAGAAGAGCTCAACCCAACGAGCAATGCCTTATTGCTCAAATGTCAAGAACTCGGCATGCACTTGGAATTTATTTCAAGATCGGCGTATCAAGCACAAAAATTAACATCTGGTTTAGACCCCCAATCTAATACTTGGTTTATCCCGGAAGGCGGCGCCAATCCCGAGGGCATTTGGGGCTGTCAACAGATTTATCAAGAAGCGCTCACCCAGAACAACAATCGGCATTTCGACGCCGTTTTCATCGCACAAGGCACCACCACCACCAGCTTGGGTATCTTAGCTGCTTTGCCACCCAGCACCCAACTATTCGTGGTTCCAGTACTCAAAGGATTCAATTCCATAAGTGAAATGCAAGCGCTCGCAAATCTGGCCCAACTCAATACACTCACCAACCATTTGTCTTTTCCTTTTGAACAAGTCACGGTTTTGGACCAATACCACCACGGCGGCTACGCCAAAACATCAAATAAATTAATGAATTTCATAAATTTATTTAATCAAACTAATCAATTCCCCATCGAACCCACCTACACGGGTAAAGCGCTCTACGCCTTATCCCAAGAACTCCCCAAGCTCCAACCCTCGATCAAAAACGTCTTGTTCATTCATACGGGTGGGGTACACAACCCAGCATCCTGAACAATTTCAACAACTCTTTCGTTTTCAGCTGTGTAAAAAAAATAACACCAAAAATTTGGATAATATTTCCTCAGTGTTATTTTTACACTAACTAAACCTGTTAACGCTATGAAAACGAATTCTTTGAGCGCTCTCCGCGCGTTGTTTTGTTGTGTTTTTTTCTTTGGGATTATTGGAAGTGGATGGGGGCAGACATTTACTGATAATGCAAGTAATTCTACGTACAGTGGGGGGTGGAACAACTCTTCCAATGGTGGAAATGGCTTTCAAGCTTGGGGTCTTTCAAGTGATGGTGTCAACGCAGGGAGATTCATAGGTAATCCAGCAGATGCGAATTATGGTATGAGTAGTTCAGGTATTGGTTCAACAGCTTTTGGCTTATTTGGGCACACGGGACAGTACTCTTATGCCCTGAGAAGTTTCAATACAAGTATGGGGATTGGCGATATCTTGACTTTTCATTGGTCAATGAACTGGGATTGTGGTAGTTCAGGCAGCAAGGGCTGGGAGCTTAGGAGCGGTTCTACGAATATTTTTGGGGTAACTAACACTAATTCATCAACGATTTCATACAACGGAGTATCAACGGGAACAGCTTCCAGTAATTACGGAACTTCTGCTATGCTTGTAACAATACAACGCATAAGTAGCACGCAATACTCGGTATCAATGACGCGCAGAAATACTGCAGATGGTACTTTTACGGCAACTATTAATTCAACTTCAGCTATCGATAATATTCGGATATTCATAGGTAGTCAGCAAACAAATGAGGGTCAACGCAACTTTTTCTTTAATAACTTTCAGATTCAAAAACCAGATCAGTATAGGTCAAGAGCTAGCGGTAATTGGAGTAGTTCAGGGACTTGGGAAATTAGCACTGATGGTGGTACTACTTGGTCTAATGCATCTTCAGCACCTGGCTCCACGCTTTACAGTACGATATCGATCAGAAATGGACATACCGTTTCGCAAAATCAGAATTACACAGCGGGAAGCAACAATAATATTGTAATCGAGTCCGGAGGTATATTAGATATGACTGGTGCTTTAGGTGATTTTCAATTCAATACGATGGCAGTAAGCGGTAGTGTAGTGAGGAACCATGCTACTCATAATTATGTCGGTGCAATTACAGTTAACAATGGCGGGATATACGTGCATGCACTCAATGGTGAAACCATACAAAGTGTAACTTGGAACTCAGGTTCAACCCTTGAAGTAACTGGTGTTACTAATCAGATACCAACAGCTACAGGTACTTTTCAAAATGTTCTTTGGAATTGCACAAATCAAGGTGTGGTTGATACATGGAGTGCATTGGAAACCAATTTTAACAATGTAAATGGAAATTTCACCGTTCAAAATACAGGGGCAGGTAGTTTGATCATCGGAAATACAGCAACAAATAGAACCATGACAGTGGGTGGTGATTTGATCATTTCAGGAGGTGCCTTAGCAATTAAAGGTGCAGGTGCCTCTGCAGGTGATATCAAACTTGTTGTAAATGGAAATTACAATCAAAGTTCTGGCATTTTTCGACCAAGTAGAAGGGTCGCAATTTCAACAGGAACCGCTGTGCTAGAGCTAAAAGGAAATTTTTTGCTTTCAGGAGGTACTTTTGAAAATTCTAGTGCCGCTGGTCTTGGAAGCGTACTTTTTGCCAAAACTGGTACACAAGTTTATACAAAAACAGGCGGCACCATTTCTAGTGCCATTAACTTCACTGTTAACGCTGGAAGCACTCTAAGTATGGCTACCAATGTATTAGATGGAAGTACCGGAACATTTACTTTAAGTTCAGGTGGAGGATTAGAAACCGCTCATGTTTCCGGAATTACTTTAACAGATGCTAGTGGTTCTATTCAAGTAAGTGGCTCTAGGACATACAATACTGGAGCAAATTATACATTTAATGGTAGCAGCGCGCAGTCGACGGGTAATGGTTTTACAGGGGCGAATAATCTGACAATTAATAACGCCGCAGGGGTAACACTCACAAGCAGTGCGTCATTGGCGGGGACACTTACTCTTACTTCCGGTACTTTTACAGTTGGAAGTGGTAATACGATTACTGTTGCGAACAATGGGTCCATTACCCAATCTTCAGGATCATTAGCTTCTGGTACCGGAGCAGGTACATTTACTTTCTCAGGAACGGGTACAGTTTCCGGTACAATCGGGTTTAATAATGTGAATATTGCTGGCGGTGTAAACTTTGGATCTGCGTCTACAATTAACGGAACCTTGACCATAAATGCTGGAGGATTTGTAAATACCAATGCACCAACTTATGCTTCGGGCTCTACCTTGAAATACAATACAGGCTCAGTTGCATCTTCAGCATATGGCAGATCAGATGAGTGGAACTCAACGTCAGGTAGTGGTTATCCTTTTCATGTTCAACTTTCTGGCAATACTTGGTTTGATTTAGGTAACGGTGGAACTTCGACTTTACGTCAAATAGGGGGTAGTTTAACAATAGATGCAGGTTCAGGTTTTTTACTTGATTTTAATACAAATGACATGAGTCAACCATTGGTGGTTCTTGGAAATGTTCTCATAAATGGTACCTTATCGCTTTCTGATGCTCTTGGTGGTGGTTTGAAAGTAAGTGGCAATTTTACAAATAATGGAACATTCAATCCAAAAGGAAGGACTGTAGAGTTCACGGGTTCAAGTGCACAAACGATTGCTGGTTCATTGAATGGCGTTGGAACTAGCGATAATTTTTATTACCTAACTATAAGTAACACTTCTGGGGGCTTATCTTTAAATTCATCAGTTGCAATTACCAATACACTTAATTTAAATACAGGAATTTTCGATATAGGTTCCAACACTTTAACTAATGGCGGTACAATCACAAAAACCTCAGGCTCCATTGATGCAGATGCTGGAACGGTAGCGTTTACGAATGCTAGCAATTTATCTTTACCTACAACTGTATTTTCCGGTAGCATTGCCACATTATCGAAAACAAGCGGGGCCGGTACCTTAACGATAAACGATAATTGTTCAATTACCAATCTCAATACCACGGCCAGCACGGGAGCTGTTATCTTAGCTGCTGACAAACAACTCACAGTCACTGGCACCCTCACCAACAACGGTACCTTGACATTGGAGAACGGTGCAACGCTGCTTCAAACGGGTTCTACTGCAAATGCGGTAGGTGGTACATATAATGTCAAGCAGGTGATTGATGGCTCGGGTGGTGCTACGCCAAATGGAAGGGGTTGGTATATGGGGTCACCAGTAAGCGGAGCTAGTTCGAACTTATTTGCACCATCGGGTTCGGGTAACAAGATTTTTCACTGGGAAGCTAACCAAAGTTCGCCTGCTTGGGTTCAACACATTGCAAATGAAGGAGCGACACTTGTTGTTGGTAAAGGCTACGCAGTTCGTATTGGAGAGACATCTACAATAACTTTTTCATCCTCAACTATAAACAATGCGCCGAGTTCTACACCAATCACTATTCCTTGCTACAAGCAAACATCAACTACTTACCAAGGGTATAATTTAGTTTGTAATCCTTTCCCAAGTTATTTGGATTGGAATGATGTATGGACGAATACCAATGCGTCTAATTTTGAAAGCACAATTTATTACAGGGTGGCTAACGGATCGAATGTAATGGTATTTGATACCTACAATGCTTTGAATGGTCAAGGAACAGCAAATACATCGGGTTTAGGTTCTAATTCTAGCGGTTCCTATGCTACCCGCTATATTCCTCCAATGCAGGCGTTTTGGGTGAAACTAGGTTCTTCAGTGGCGGCTTCTTCAAATGCAGTGAATTTAACATTAAATAATTCAATGCGCGACCATTACACATCAGTTGCCAGTGGTTGGACTGCTGGGCTCAAAAGCACTGCCCAAGACTTTCCAATGTTTTTGAGATTGAATATCGAACAGGGTTCGTTTAAGGATCAAATGTTGGTTTTCCTCAAACAACAGGCTTCTTCACAGTATGATGCATATGATTCCGAAAAAATGTTTTTGAGTGGATACCCGCAAGTATATACAAAAGTAGGTACACGTAAGCTTGTATTTAATGGACTAAATAGCAACAAGAAGATTACGGTTATTCCCGTTATTGTTGATATTCCAACGTCGGGTGTATTCACGTTTAGAGCTGATGAGTTTAATGTGGAAGATGGCTTGATTTTGTTAGAAGATAAACAAGAAGGAATTACGCAAGACCTCACGATTAACGATGTCTATACTTTCTATGCGGATGCCGGAACAATATCAAATCGCTTTTTTATTCGTTTTCACCAACTTGATCCGAGCATTACGGCCCAAGGCCCGAGCAATAGTTGGGTACAAGATGAAAATGAAATCAATGAAGGCGGTAGCATAGTGGTTGCCACAAATGGAAGAGGAAAGGTAACCATCCAACAAGACATTGACCCGCTAGCGTCCAAAGAAAGTCATGTAGTTATCCGTGATGCAGCTGGCCGAGAATTTTTACGCGACAAGCTATCTGGCATAGAGAGTATTTTCCAATTAAATGTTCCTTCAGGAGTCTACTTCGTAGAAGTACAGCTGAATGGTCAGGTAGAAGTAAAGAAAATCTTTGTTCAACAATAAATCGAGTGTCATGAAAAGCAACCACACCAAAAAGAGCTATCAAGCACCCAAAGTTGAGCAGATCCAACTCGACACTGAAATTTCTTTAGTGATGACTTCTCCGCCGATTGACCCAAACTGGTACGGTCCAAATCCTAATAACGATCCTGCGGGTTTTGTGCAGAAAATACTTAGATTTGGTTGGTGAAAGCCCAACAAACAGATGAATTTTGGCTCGAATGGTGCATAGATGAATTGGCACAGGGTCGGGCGGTTCAGATATTGTCAAATGGTTATAGCATGTGGCCATGTATTAGACCAAAAGATAACTTGTTGATTTCAGCAGTTCCGTTTAGCTCAGTACAAATAAATGACATCATTGCCTTTCAACGGCAAAATCACATTGTTGTTCATCGCGTTGTTGAGATTTTTGATTCAGAAAACGGAAATGCACTGCGAACTATAGGAGATTCGAATTCTGTAGACGATGAACCGATTGATCGTTCAAATTTTATAGGAAAAGTAAGCGAAGTAAATGGCATTATTGTGCAATCTGTGGCACCATCTCCATTCAAACGAAGGATATATCGTTTTGTTATATGGAGTTTGAACCTTGTACTTAGGGGCATTCGTTTCTTTAGGCGACTTTTGTAAGCAATTTGAAAAATCTTTTACTCCATAAGATCAAGTAACTATTTTGTCCGAAGTAATATATCAAATAGGAATAATCGGGAAAAATGCTTTTCCAAAATAATGGGATACGAAGCCAGTTAGGTGTGGTTCGCCTAATCGTATTGCGTATTTTTTGTTTTACTCGAGTTGGATAAGGTAAAGCATTTCCAGAGAGGTAAGCATAAAATTGATTTGTAAATTCTGTATTATCTTGATACAAATCAACTTGCTCTATAAACCGTTGAATAGTTTTTATTTCTTTTAAAGCATTCCAACTAGAGGCAAGTTCATCTATGCCATTTAAATAACTATAAAAGTGATTTTCAATCAATAAACTCGGTTTAAAATGTGGCCCGTAATATAAATCCTTGAAAAGTTGCAGGTAAAAATGAACGGCAGCAGCTTTTTTTTCTAAAACAAAGACTTGATGATTGTCAATAAGTGTTCGATTGAGTAATAAACTATTTATATTGATTTGATAAGGCTCATCTTCAGTGAAAAGGCAAACGTGAACATCGAAGTAAATTTGACCTTTTTGAGCCTGAAGTGGGGTATGCTGTTTTTGATACCGCTCATGCCATTTCGATTTATAAACATAACGCGTGGTGGTATAACCCAATTGCTCAAAAAATGCTTGGACTTGATTGAGGTCTTTGGCGTCAATGAGAAGGTCAATATCAGAAATTTGTCGTTCTTTGAGTGAGATGCCAAAGCGGAAGTGGAGGTCCCAGCCTTTGAGGAGTGCATACGGGATTTTTGCCTGATCTAATTGCGGTACAAATTCGAGAATGGCCTCTCTTAAAAAGCTAGAATGCAACTGTATTTTACGCTGATACCCCCTGATTTGATCATCAATAAAAGGCGGGAAGTATTGGCGGCCAATTACTGGGTAGGGAAGTAGATAGCCGGCTAAATTGGTGGCGATGGCGCGTTCTAAAAAATAGGTCCAGTTGAATGAAGACGTGATTTGCTTGAGTATAGTTTCATAGCTGAGCTCGTCTATTTTTGGTTTAGTTAGACGAAGTAGCGTTTCTAGTTCCTTGGGTAAACTTTGCTTACTCATTTGAACGGATAAAGTCAATTATGGCATCGGTTGGCACCACGCCCAATTTGGCAATGGGGAGTTCTGTAACGAGTTTTTCGGCGAGGTTGCTGTGGTGCAGGAGGTGTTGTGCATCGTAGCCGTGGTGAATGGTATAGGCCAATACGGTTGCGAGCGCTTTTGCTCCTCTTAATGGTTCAAGTGAATTGGTTGGGCTGTGAAAAGGAAAATAGACCTGATGCAATGCGCAAGACTTGTTTTGATCTGAATAGAACATGGGTGTATTGAACATTTGCCAGGTGCCGTTGCTGAGGCGTTTGAGCAACAGGCGGTCATCATTGATCACTTGTGCGCCGTTGCCAGCCCAAATTTGCGCCATGGTACTTTTGCCCACGCCGCTGAAACCCGAAAAAATGCGGCCTTGCGTGCCATCAAAAACACCAGAGGCGTGCACGAGCAAAAGTGGTTCTTCGGTACTCAACACATACCACAGGAGCGGCGCCATAGGATAGGCGAGGGGGTTGAGCACCTCTTCGGCTTCATGTGTACTTTTTTCAGCATAGATTTGCCAAGTTCTCGTCTTTGCATTATAAAATGCTTGCTGTTGCAGTGCGCCAGTCTCTGGATGGTACACCAAGAAAAGCCTTTGGTCTTGGTATGGATAAATTTCCCAAAGAAGTTGAGCGCCAATTTTTGCTTGATAAAGTGCTTTGTTTGCTTCGTATTTGATAAAGCCCTCCTTAAATTGAAGATGTATATCGACGTTTTCGTTAGGCTGCTCAATGAAATGTTCGAAACCTACTTCAAAGACCAATGGATAAGTACTTTCGTTCTTTAATCCAAAGTGGTATCCTGCAACACAAATACATCCTGCGTCAATCATTTTGCACAAGTATACTGATGGAGTTCAGGAATGAATTTGGCTAAATCTTGCTCAATTTGTACCAAGGGCGCATCGAATTCATTGAAAATAGCATCTTGGAGGGCCTCCAAAGAGCAGTCTTCATTGATTTGCTCCCATACAAACGCGCCCAACTCATTGAGCACCAGATATTGATTGAAATCAGCAACATTGTCTTTGAGCGGAATCAGGAGGAGTTCATGGCCCGTATTTTTACAGACGAAGTGCGGTTTTCTTTGGTTGATTTCTTGGAGCAAGGTGTTCATTTTATAAAATTAGCCTAATTATCAAAAACGGCATATATGCCGATGATTCTTTTTATGAAGCACCGATTTTTAAGGGATGTCCCAAGAGCTGCTGCAAAAAATTGCTTGTGAACTCAACAAGCGTTACAAAGAGAGGTACCTAACAAAGTTAGATTTCTCATATGCGGCTAATGTCGACGAAAAAACAATTCGCCGCATTTTGAATGGAAATCAAAATATTTCAATTCTGCTGCTTCACAACATATGCAATGCTCTTGATATCTCTATTTACGAGTTATTTCAAAGTATAGAATTAGATCAAGAACATCAAAGCTAAGCGTTCTTAGATACCATTCTTTATCAAGCGTTATTAATGCAAATGATTGCTTTTTTTATATAAACAATGCTGCAGCACACGGGGGTAATTTTGAAAGAAATCAATCGATATGAAAACAAAACTACCCTATCTCATGCTTTGGCTGCTCGGCGGCCTGAGTATTTTCAGCTTTCAGAGCTGGTCTCAGAGTGTACTCACTTCTTGGGATTTCAACAATGGAACGATAACGCCCGCCGTTGGTAGCGGGAGTGCCCAAATTTTAGGCAATCTCAATACGTCGTATCCGACCTCTACCTACGGAAAGTGCTTGCAACTCACCAATTTTGCGAACCAAAATGCGCTGAATGCCACACGCGGTCTGAGTTTTTCGGTCAACACTACCGGTTATGGCGGCATTACCTTACAATTCACGCAGCGGGCCTCTGGGCAGGCCTCCAGATGGTCTCGCTTAGATTACACCTTGGATGGTCAGAATTGGGTCAATGATTTTTGGAACAATGCTGGTGGCCTTTTTCCGGCCGATTCTTGGCAAATTTTCAACATCGATTTCAGTGCCGTAGTCGGAGCAGAGAACAACCCGAATTTTCAGGTGCGTATTGTCTCGATTTTTAGTCCTTTAGCTTTTGATGAATCCAATCAGGTGAATCCGTTTGCTGCTGATGCTGCTTATATGATGGCAGACAATGGGGCTGTTTATCTTCCAAATTCGAGTAACAACAATAACGGTTCGTATACAGCCATGGGTTCTTGGCGTTTTGACAACGTCAGTTTTTCGGGCCTTTTATTGCCCGTTTGGGCCAACCTGAATTTAGGGCAGGCCATGACTTCAACCTACGGCACCGTTTCCAATAGCGTTCCATTTACGCTCAATGCCGGAACTTGGAATGCGGCCATTAGCGCCACGCCACAGCCAGGATTTGAAATTTCTACCCAAGCTAACACGGGCTTCACAACCAATGCCTTGACCAATCTCGCAAATGGAGCCGCCATATATGTGCGCACCGTTTATAACAAGTCGGCTGGCGATTTTAACCAGACTAATTGCTTGGTTTTGAGTAGCAATGGTGCCCCGTCTGCAAATGTACTCACCACCACAGCAAACAATAATGTTGCATTCAAGCCGCTGAGCATCATGGCAAATGACGTCAATAAAGAATTGGGTCAGGTTTTAGTGGGTGGTGCTGGCCAGTTGGGTTTTACCAGTTCTGGTCTTATTTTGGGAGAAGCCATTCAAAGCCTGACAATTAGTTATGGGGCAGCTGCTTTGGCGACTGGGCAAGGTGCTACGGCTGGTGTTTATGCCGGTCAGGTCATTGCTTCACAAGCCATTGGTACCTACCTTCCACAGAATTACACGATCACTTATTTGCCCGGAAGTATTTTCGTGAACGGATTTACACCCGGAAATTTATTATTGAATCGCGTTGGTGACGGCAGTAATCCACTCGGAACCATTGCGTTTCCATTGCGCTTGCAAGAACTGATTCCGAACGGAGCACTCGTTCAAACACTCGAGCAACAATTCGATAATTCCAATTTATTGACAGAGACGGGCGAATTGAATGTCTCGACGGGTTACCTCAATTCTGTAGATAATTTGGTGGGTGTCCCTGGTTTTGCAGCCACTCCCGGAACTGTAGATTTAGCACAAACACAAGCGAAAGTGACCAATATATTAAGTACGGGTGCGGCCGTAAGTACCCGAGTTGTTTTTCCGGTAAGCGGCGCAACGCTTCCATTTATTCAGGGCTACCTGACTTCTTTGATCCCTTTACCAAATGGTTGTTTCTATGCTGCAGGCATCGGAGCTGCGGGTTCTGGCGGCGTTTGGTATTTTGACGGCAGCACTTTTATTCAACTCACAAGTGCATTTAGCGCCATTCGCACACTAGAAGTTTTCAATGAGCAACTGTATTTCTCTACGGCAGAAAGCCCAGCGGGAGTCTACCAAATTGGAACGGGCTTACCCACCACAGCCGGACAAAGTGTCGGGCTCCTCATTGCGACGGCTTCGCCCCGAGGTTTTTCACTCAGCCCCGATGGCAAATTAGCTTATGTCGCAGACGACCAAGTGGTCAACGGACAAAACGGTGGCGGCATTCAAAAATGGACCAACCAAAATGGCACTTGGACCAAGCTTTATACCCATGGCCATCGGGCCAATGGCTTGTTAGTCGATTATTCTGGTTCACTTTCAAAAATATATGCAAGTTCTTTTTTAACTAGTCCTGGTCAAGACAACAACAAAATCATCGTCTTGACAGATTCAAGTCAAACTGCCGTGATTCAAGAATTGGCATCGGCTGGCACCCATTTTATCTATAAGGGCCTTGATTTTTCGCCAGCACCTCCACCACCAGCTCCGCAAATTACGCAAGTCGAACACCCGAGTTGCACAAATGGCATGGGCAAAGTTTATTTCAATGGTTTGCCAGCTGGCCAATGGCGCATCACTGGTTTTCCGGGTGGTTCACTAACGGGTACGGGCTCGAGCGCATTATTAGATCAGTTGGCTCCGGGGCAAACCTATACCTTCAAAGTGACTAGCTACACGGGCAGAACCTCCGCACACACCGTAGCGGTGCCGATCCAAGCAGCTCCTGCGTTGCCAGCTACGCCAACCGGTGCCCAACAACAGAAACGCTGCCAAGGTGCCATTCTCTCCGATCTAAGTCTGAATGAAGCCAATATAGTTTGGTACCCGAGCATCAATAGCAGCACTGCGCTGAGTAACACGCTACCTTTGGTGCATCAAGCGCACTATTTTGCGGCACAGCTTGGTCCTAACGGCTGTGAGAGCAGCACTCGCTATGAAGTAGAAGCGCTTGTTTTGGCCAATGGCGCTTGGAAAGGTGCAGCTCAGGGGCAGTGGAAGCAAGCGGCAAATTGGTGTGGTGGAGTGCCTGCAGTTGGCGCAACGGTACTGATACCTAATGCTACCACCGTTGAATTAGATACCAACGCACAGCTTGCACAATTAACCATAGATCCAACCGCCCATTTAAAAGTAAAATCCAATCAGCACCTCACTATGGATGGCAATATTGTCGTTCATGGCCAATTGACAATCCAAGATAAGGCCACGCTCGTTCAAAACGACAATAGCGGTTGGTCGGGAAGTGGTGCAGTGCAAATACAGCAGTTTGTCACCGGTACAGGACTCGCCACACCTAATGGCCGATTTTGGTTCTTGGGTGCACCAATGCCAACAACCTTGAGTATTGATTACAAGGCGCAAACCTCCAATGTCTTGAAGTATTTCAGTGAGCCACTTGGCAATTGGCAGGAAATTACTGATGCCATCACACCAATTGAGGTAGGTCGGGGCTACTTTGTACAGACCGCTCAAAATGACACCCTCAAATTCAATGGGCTGGCTCTGAACAACGGAAATTATAATCTAGCATGTAGCCGAACCGGAACCACTAATTTCTATCGTGGATTTAACCTCGTGAGCAATCCATATGCGTCTTATCTCGATTTTGACCAAGTCACAAGAACGAATTTATTGCCGACCATGTGGTATCGTACAGCTGATCCATTGCAAACAATGGTGTTCGATACATACAACGCGCAGAGCGGTTTGGGAACAAGTTTGAGTGGCATTGCCGTCAATCAGTTTATTCCACCGCTGCAATCTTTCTGGGTTAAAATCCCAGATGGCTTCACTACTGGTAGCTTGGGAATGACCAACGCCATGCGCAGTCATCATTCGGTTGGTTTTGAAGGCTTGAAAAGCACGGCGCTTGATTTTCCCGCTTTTTTGAGGTTGAACCTCGAAGACGGCCTGCGCAAAGATCAGTTGATTGTATATATGGATCAGCAGCAGAGCGCTCAAATAGACGGTTTTGATGCCGAAAAAATGACGGTTTCAAATTACCCCCAATGTTATACAGTTGTGAATGGTAAAAAATTGGTCATCAATGCACTCAAGCTCAATAAGTCTAAAAATCAGATTCCGTTGGTATTTGAGTTTCCGAGCTCCAAATCTTACACGCTTCATGCCGTTGAATTCAATGTAAATAATGGTAAAATTCTTCTCGAAGACAAGCAATTGGGTGTTTTCCAGGATTTAAGTCTGGCACCTGATTACACCTTTTTTGCAAGCAGCGGTACCAACGCCACGCGCTTTGTGTTGCACTTCAATGTCCCATTTGGCAATCCAAATGCGCTCATTACTGATGCATTATCGGAACGCAGCGACATCAAGCAAGACCTGTTGAGCGTCAGTAGCGACAAGCAGGGGGGCATTTCCGTGGAGTTGAATCCAGATTATACTCCTGAGGGCTTCATTGAGCTCTATGACAACAGTGGTAGCTTGGTAGCAGAACGTCCTTTCAAGGAGCAAATAGAATACCTCCCGTATCCAGCAGCTTCAGGTCAGTACCATTTAAAGGTGCACTGCCAAAACCAAGTTTTTGCCTATAAACTCGTGCTCATTCGTTAATTTTTAAATTCAAAGTGATGTCAAATCCAAATCAACAAAGAAAAGCCAAAGTAAAGCGGCCATATACGGCACCCCAAATAGAAGTAGTGGTACTCGATCAAGAAATTTCCTTAGTGATGGCTTCTGAAAGTCCAACACCTCCACCAGAATTTCTTAAAATACCGCTGCTCAAGTTATAGACAAAGCAAAAGGCCCGCGAAAGCGGGCCTTTTTAGTATGTATCATCTTGTCAGTCAGTTCTTACTTCATGCGCGATTGTGCGTTGAATTTTTTGTAATTCAGCAAGGCTTTGAAATAGATTTCTGCACCGCCAATGCCTCCTGTAGCTTGATTGAGCTTGGAAGTGTTGGCATCGAAAGAAAGTCCAAAACGGAATTGAGAGACCTTCATGCCGAAGGTAGCAACCACTGCGTCGCCATGGCGGTAGTAAACGCCGTAGTTGACACAATTAGATTTGTTGATGCCCGTAATTTTGGATCCTTCCTTGATGGTATTTTCAAAAGTAACACCTGCCGTAAGGCTGTTGGTATTTCCTGTTCTGAAGAATACAAAATTAGGCTGAATGCGGAAATCAGGATTTTTGGTAGCTAGATCTGCACCACCTTGCAAAACCATCTGCATGTACATTTTATCGCCGCTAAAAGACCAAGCCATTTTGGGTTTGATCAGGTGATTGAGCGCATAACCAGCGTAAAAGGAAGAGCGGTTGTTGATTTGGTGTTGGAAATAAATACCAGTTCCGAGATCCATGGTGGCGTAGCTTGCATTGATGCTGTTTTCTACAGACGTTGCAGGATCAAATATGGTACCGTTCCATTGGTTTTCCCAGGTTTGGCCAGAGCGATCCGAAGATTGCTGAATAAAGCCAGGTGCAATACCAATGCTCAGTTTGTTTTGACGGTCTAGAGCCAAAGTATAGTTGAGCGGTAATGATACGCTAAGGGTAGTGAGGTTGGCTGTGCCGGTTTGATCGGAAAGCACGCTGAAACCAACGCCAAAGTTGTTGCGATTGGATAAGCCTTCTTCTTTGATCTTGAATTCGCCATTGACGAAATTGCTGCGCATACCTACGCCCATTTCGGGAACAGTTAGCCATTGAGAGCGGTGATTGGCAAAGAAGCTCATGTCACCTTGGCCCGTAGCAACGGCTCCGGGGTTGTAGATCATTTGCGATTGCGACCAATTCGAGATGAGGCGGTCGTGCTGGGCTGCCGCGTTGAACGCAGCGGCGATGGTCAGGGATAAGAATAGTTTGCGTTTCATGAGCTTATCTGAATAGGGTCACGTTTCCTTTGCGAGAGCCTGAGCGGCCGTCGATGGTGCGGAAGTTTAAAATATAAGTGTAGGTGGCAGGGTTCATCGGCTTGCCTTTGTATGTGCCATCCCAGCCTTCTTTGACGTCGGTAGTTCTGAAGACTTGTTGCCCGTAGCGGTTAAAGACACGTAGGTCAATTTCTGCAAGTGCACCACCTTCTTCAAAACCATTGGAGAAATCGCCATCGGCATCTACATTTGTCAATACGCGGAAAAAGTCGTTTTCGCCGTCCTCATTGGGAGAAAAGGAATTGGGTAATTCAATTTTCACTTGGTTGGCAAAATTGACCGTAACCAAAACGGTGTCGTAAGCAAAGCAACCGTTCAGGCCGTATTGCACAACGTAATAGGTAGTGTAGAAAGGTGTAACAGTAAGGGAATCACCCGCAATACATGCGCTACAACCCGGGATGCTGTCTGCGGCTACACCACTCGGGTACCAAGTGAGGTTGCCACCGAAAGGCGCGCCTTCTGCATACAAATAGGCTTCCTGGAACATGTCAATGGTGGTATCCGGTATAACGACGTAAACCCCAGCCAAGGTATCAGAGATAGTACTCGAGACCGTTGGCATTGGAAGAACCGTCACAAATTGCGTGATGGTGCTGTTGGCGCCCTGTGCATTTGTCGCTGTTAAAGTAATGGCAAATGGACCAGTTGTGCTGGCAGTATTGAAGCAAATTGGACCCGGATTTTGACCAACGAATGTGGCTGGCGTTGCATTCTGGAAGGTCCAAAGATAGGTGAGGTCGTCACCGGTTGAGTTATTGACTACATAAATGCAGTCGCCCTGACAGAGGATGTTGTCGGGGTCCGAAATGGTAAAGTTTGCCGAAGGGGCCTGCGCATAGCTGAGCAATGCGAAGCAAGATGCGAAAAATAATGTTAAAGCTTTCATACGCTTGTTAAAGATGTACAATCATACGAAAGTACGCAAAAAAGTTACAATTCATGCAAATCTTGAGCTCCTAACAAGAGAATCAGTTCTTTGACTTGAGCAACATCGTGCACCCGAAAGATGCGTGCCCCCTTTGTGTAGGCAAGCGT
>Ga0208022_1000204_pt1 | contig 21820 bp, 16 predicted proteins | sample ColrivemetaGS747_FD_187622 | JGI IMG/M metagenome (GOLD analysis project Ga0208022, IMG submission 187622) | Estuarine microbial communities from the Columbia River estuary - Freshwater metaG S.747 (SPAdes) (version 2) | ecosystem: Environmental > Aquatic > Marine > Intertidal zone > Estuary ...
GTGATGAAAGGACCTCAACGTGTTTAACGCGGTGAGCTGGCCGTACGCCGAGGTCGCCGAAAAGAGGACATAAAAAAAGAGGCATGACCTCCGCAGAACGGTTTGCATGCCTCTAAGTTAATGTGCTCAAGGACCTTAAATCAAGAGAACTTATTTCTCAAATTGATTGCCATAGGAGCTATAACATGGATTAAACGACCCAAAAGTTATTTCTAAAAACCAACCCAATTAACTAGCTTCCGTCTCAAATGATGCGTCCATTTTTATTATTCCTATTAGTAGTATTTAGCCTACAAGTTTTTGGTCAATCACTCTCAGGGTCTGTACCAAGTTCGTCTAATGTGTTTTTCCAGGCGGGAATGTACAGAAACCTCCAAAATCCAAAGTATACACTTTCAGATCAAACAACTCCAACATACGTGCTTCCAGGGAATCCAATTTCTTACGCTTTTGACGGGAGCTTGGGGTTTAGGATAATAGAGATGGATCGAGTCTATCTGGGCGTCCAAACCATCAATAAGGGGGACAGTCTTTTTAAAGTCTTCAATCAAAAGGTCGACATTAACTATTATGCCGTATATGTTGTAAACAGGTTGATGGTGTATAAAAACCTATACTTTGATCTTGGCATTTCAATGACTCCCTTAACCAAGGCGGTTCAATGGAATCAATTTGGGCAAATCAATCTATTGGATGACGGTGCGCTCAAATCTTTTGGAATGCGACGCATTTTCGGGTGTGGCACTTCCTTTCCCTTATCCGAAAAAATTCGATTATCCATCGATTATCGATATGCTCAAATGAATACAAACTTGGAGGCAAATTCTGACCAAACATTAAAAATAAACAGTCATGCATTGGGCACCTCGCTTATTTATTGTCTCTAGCATATTTCTGGCTGGCCCTGTATTGAACGGGCAATCCATCGCCCGTTCTGCCATTTCCGCATTTGGCTCAGCCTTTTATTCTGGGCAAAGGGGCTTTCAGCAAACTGTCGGCCAATCCTCCCCAACCAAAAATCGTCAGGGTTTCATTCAACCAAACATAAAGTCTTCTCAATCCCGGATTTCGCTCAAAATATTTCCAAATCCAACGCGCGATAAAATTCAACTCATTAATGACTTTCAGGACGTACGCTTAACCATCTTCAACGCGCATGGACTTGAACTATTGTCCACTTTTTCTCACGCCGGAGATTTAACGATTTTAACGGTTAATTCTTGGCCTGCAGGGACCTACTACATTCGATTTGAAAACCCGGCATTTTCAGATCTAGTATTTATCAAAATCTAAACCATGAAACGTTTTTTCTTTTTTATTTTTTCTCTCGTTGCACTCCAAGTTCAAGCTCAAAATATCCCCAATGGCATCAGTTACCAGGCCATCGCCCTGGATGAAAACGGAAATCCCGTACCTGGAGTAGATATCGCAGGCAGGCCCATTGACAATGCTAATATTGGAGTTCGGTTTACGTTAATCGAAAATTCTCAAACGGGCACCGAAGTTTATCAGGAAAGCCATGAGGCTACCACAGATTTATATGGATTATTTTCACTTGTTATAGGCCAAGGTAATGTCAATTTTGGTTCATGGTCCGACATCGTTTGGGGGAATTCTGTATTTCTTCGGGTAGAACTCTCAATTGAAAACAATGGGAATTTCTTGTTGGTTTCTGAAGATCCACTTTGGGCTGTACCATATAGTTACACATCCTTAAACGTAGTAAACAATGACGACGCAGATGCAGATACACTAAACGAAATCCAATCACTGTCTATTTCAAATGACACCCTTTTTATCTCAAAGGGAGGGTATGTCGTTTTCCCACCAGATGCAGATGGCAATCCAACAAATGAGCTCCAAACGATTACCTTAAATTCAGACTCCATAAAACTTTCTCAAGGAGGGTATGTGATACTTCCCACCGAGTTAGATGGGGATCCTCAAAATGAAATTCAATTTTTATCCATTTCAAACGATACGGTCTTTCTTCAAAATGGTGGGTTTGTCTTTCTTGGAGATAATGACGATCAGAATGAATTGCAAGTCCTTGCTTTACAAAACGACACTCTGTCCATTTCAAACGGAGGATTTGTAGTCCTGCCTCAGGAACTTGATGGAGATATAACCAACGAAATACAGAGTCTTAGTTTTCAGAATGACACCTTGTATATTTCCAAACAACCTTTAATCGCAGGATTATACTTGCCTTTTGCCAAAAAGGCGGAAAAAGTTAACGACCTGTCCGATGCAACCTACAATACTTCAGGGTCTTTAGGTATTGGGAACGCCTCACTTCTAAAAGATTCGCTTGGCGAGTTTAATACCGCTATTGGGGAATATTCCCAAGCCAATACAATCTCCGGAACGCAAAACACGAGCATTGGCTCCTTTTCACTTCAAAATAATGTGATAGGTGATGGAAATACAGCTGTAGGCTTTCAGGCATTAGGAAACAGTGAACAAGGATTTTCAAATACCGCCATCGGTGGTTTTGCTATGGCAGGTTTCAATGGTGCAACCACTGGAGAACAAAATGTGGCAATTGGGGCCTATAGTCTCGCCCGAAATACATCAGGAAGCGATAATGTGGCAATTGGCGGGAATTCACTCATTCAAAGTAAAGTCGGATCGGGGAATGTTGCCATCGGCACAAATGTTGGCCCTGGATTGCGTAGCGGCTCAAATAATACTTTCGTGGGAAATAATATCACCGCCAACGATACGTCCGTATTCAATTCTGTGGTCCTGGGATCTTATGGGATTTCTGCTGGAAGTAATAGTATTGTTTTGGGCAATAATGGCTCCGCAAACCTTTACACAAAAGCAGTCTATCATGGGCCATCGGCAAATTATACAGACAGCGCAACCTCATCTGAACCTTTGCTCTCACTCAATTCGAATACACGAGGCTTTTTACCTCCCAGAATGACATTAGTGGAACGAGATTCTATGGATAATCCACAGGTTGGCTTAATGATTTATTGCACGGATTGCATTATTGGAGGTGAAGTTCAGGCCTACAATGGTTCCATTTGGAAATCATCCTCGTTCAGTGCAAACGCCAGTACCCCGTCAGTATTAACGAATCAACCAATTTATGTTTCTTCTGACAGTGCACATTTAAGTGCGTTAGTATTAAACTCTGGAGGGCTTCCACTTTTAAGCGCTGGAATTGAAATATCTGAGAATTCCGAATTTTCCATTCTGATTGTTTATAATGGCAATCTATCAGCAGGCACTCTAGAATCAGGTTTTAGTAATTTATCAAGCAATACCACATACTATTATCGTGGATTCGCCGAAAACTCTCTTGGAAAGAGTCTTGGAAATGTGGGGAGTTTTACCACAAGTATTCCAGATAGCATTTCTCAGCCGAGCATTTCGACAAGTTCAACCCCAATCACCAATGCCATTTCCGCTATTCTCTCCGGTGCATTTATAAATTACGGGAACCAACCGGTCATCTCAAAGGGCTTTGTGTATGATCTTATTGGGAATTTATCCCTCTCAGGGCCCAAATCAAATGAGGGAATGGGAATAACAAACTTTACTTCCGTTTTACCCAATTTAATCAGCGATACAACGTATTACTTCCGCCCCTATGCGATCACACCGACGGATACCATTTTTGGAGCTACAGGGCTTTTTCAAACAGATCCACAAAACATTTTCTTCCCAGGTCAGCTTTATGGGGGCGGAATCATTTTCTACGTAGACTCCACGGGACAGCACGGACTAATCGCTTCCCTTTCTGACTTGGGCCAATTCAAATGGGGATGCGAGGGGTATTCCATTGACTCCACTTCCCCCGATCTTGGGAGTGGCCTCACCAACACTTTCCACATTGCCACCAACTGTTTCACTTCGGACACCATTGCCGCCACAGAATGTCTTAATCTTACTCAAAGAGGGTTCGGAGATTGGCACCTTCCATCCTATGAAGAACTGATTCTTATTCAAGACAATCTTTATGACAAAGGGTACACCCAATATTTTGGAACGATAGAAGGTCAATATTGGAGCTCTTCAGAAGAAAATGCAGATCAAGCCAAATGGGTTCAACTCTTTACAACGAGTCAATTACAAGGTTCTTCGAATACCAAGAATCAAAAAAGGTCTGTACATCCCATTCGATCCTTTTAGATGAAAAAAGTCCTCTCAAATTATTTGAGAGGACCTGAATGGGCTTGAGGCAGGTATCGAACCCGCACCTCCTAAACGTAGATGGACGTGGTAGATATTTCCACCTAGTCTAGAGCAACCAATTATAGCGTCATTATTAATGTAATTAGTTCAGACTTTAACGGCAACAAATACAGGTGCATTGCTTCAGGTGCAGGAGTAATGATACCTCAGATGTTACTACTAAGTTATTTGTTTTGGATAATTTTACCATAGCTCCGTTTGGCACTGATGAAGCAATCCTCACGCCTAATCCAAGCAACGGGAATTTTCTACCAAATCTAAAAGAGGATTTCGTTGGGGCGATCCATATATGAATATTTGTAATGGGTCTGATAGATCGTGGAGAAATCCTGGTCCAAACTCAAGCCTTTGACCTTATAGAGTAGCCTAAGGGTTTTTGGAGGATTACCTTAACAAGAAAGACCCTGTCATTGGCTGGGCCTTTTATTAACTCAACTTCAACTAAACACGGATGGTGGGGCTCCTGGCGTCTTCTGCTGATCATTTTATCGTAGTTACAGCCTGTCAAGGAAATAAAAAAGGGAGGCGCTTACAATGCCTCCCTTTCTGAGTAAGATCTACAACCTAAAGTAACTCGGATTAGATTGAAGGGTCTCACACCAAACCATTAGCAAGATCCTTCAATATTGACGAAAATAAAAGCCTATTATTACGCAGAAAATCACGAGAAAACAATGGGAAGATTCATACGAGACTAAAAAAGGCACCTCCTTGCGGAAATGCCTAAATGAAATGCACATTATTGGGTTGGCTTGAAAACTTTAAAACAAAAGCCTCACCAGAAAACGGTATGATATCATTTGGCACTCGTTCCAGGGATTATAGCGAAACCGAATAAAAAAGGTTTGTCCTCCAACAAAGTTTTTGGTCAACTATTTTAGCAAAACGAGTCCAGAGAAACCAAAATGAGTCCAGCAGCGAGTCCAGAAATTAGATTTTTTTGACTTAGAATGTGCTCAAAACACATTATTGTTTGGATGAATCAACGGGAGACGATTACTGCCTAATTATTTGATATTCAAAAACTAAAAACCCCAAGCATAGCTTGAGGTTTTTAGTGCCCGAGGCGGGAATCGAACCCGCACCTCCATCACTGAAGAAGGGATTTTAAGTCCCTCGTGTCTACCTATTTCACCACTCGGACGAGCTCATATTCAATAAGTTATCGTTTTTCAGTTTGTGAGCGAGACAAAAACTCGAGTCACAATGGAAGAACTAAAATCCATTCTGGTCACTAAGGTGTCCAAAGACCGCTACTGCCTAGCCATTACATGGGAAGGAAAGCGGTATCGCTTTTATAGCGGTGAAAAAATTGGGATCGATTCAAAGCCAAACCAACTGCCAACTTCAGAAAGGAAGACAGGCTTCAATCATTTGAAGAGGCAGTATTTGAATTGTATCAACAAAGGTTGGACGCCCGAACTAGATTGGAGTCCTAAGCCCAAAAAGAAGTCCGCAAAGAACATTCTACGACTAGCCTTGGAGGAAAAACTCAAAGGTGGCTACTCATACCATTATAAGAAGAAACTTACATGGATGGTGACTCATCTTGAAAAGCATCTGAATGGACGAGCGGTAACCAAGGAGCTAGTTTCTGAATACTTAAATGACAACAGGTGGTCGTCTGCAATGCGGAACAATCTCAGAAGTCACTTTCTTTCATTAGAATCTGAACTTGTCAAACTTGGATATTCAGGCAGTGTAAAAAGCTCTGTTAAAAAGCAACGAGTTGCAGAGCAACTGCATAAACCCATCAAGAATCTGCCTGCGCTTCTAGCAGAGATTAAATCCTTTGACGACAATCTCTATCTGTGCTGTCTGCTAGCATATGGATGCCTTCTTCGCCCACACCGAGAAATTCGGCTGCTTACTTGGGGTGACTTCTCAGATAACTTGGATACAGTATCTCTCTCAGGCAGTAGAACAAAGGGAAAGCGAAACAGGATCGTACCTGTTTCACCGGTAATACAAGAAACATTGGCAAAACGACGAGGTACGCAGTACAGCCTTCATGAGAACGTCTTTTCGCTCAAAACCAAGCCTTATGCAATTGGCTATTTCAACGTGCTCTGGACACGCTATAAGGCTGTTTCAGTTGATCTTCTCGAAGGGCAAACCCTTTATTCTTTTCGTCACTCCGGGGCTATCAACGTATTCGAGAAGACTGGCTCTTTGAGCAAGCTTCAACAGGCAATGGGACATAGTTCACTACAGGTGTCATTGACTTACTTGAGAGGATTAGAAGTGAGACAATTAGACCAAGATGATATGCCAGTATTATCACTATAGTTGCTGCATTTATGAGACAAATATCCATACCTTTTTGAAGTGCTACGTAACAATCATTTATTACGCTTTCCCGGATGAACATTGATTTATTGATCACCAATATACCTCTCTCCCAAGATATTATTGTCTTAAAAGGGATACCAAGAATCACTCTCTCCAATCTTCAATCTGAGAAGATTGTTGACACAGCCACCTTGTTAACTGAAGGGGTTAACAATGAATTTGACAAGGCTTGGTTCACAAAGGTGTTCATGAAAATCATTGAGCAATCCGATGAAAGGAAAATTCTGACCTACGCTCAATTCATAGGTTTACAAAAACACCTTGACTCTTCCTTTTTCGTTGATAGAGCACATATTCTATTTGATAATCTAAGAACTTATTTCCCTTTGGATCATTCCGAATTCCGTCAACAAACTTTGGAATACAATCTGGAGGAAAGGCATGAAGACTTACCGCCTCATCACGTTGAACATTTAAAAATTGAAGACAAGTTCTTTTATATTTCGAGAACTCATGATTTAGAATTTTCTTCAACACCAATTTTTACTGAAAGACTCATTTTAAAAGGGATTCTAAACGACCCTATTGTCAAAATCGATTACGAAAATGACACAATAGGATTAGAACTATTCCTTCATGAATTAATCGAAAATAAGTCAGCATCTAATCTTCAACTTCTTGTACATCTGAGCAAAAAGGAGAATGAATACGACTCTACAAGGCTTGAGTTAATTAATGGACTTTTGACAGATGCAGGATACGGCTGCTTCTTGTCTGAAAAAGAACCTATTAAGGTAGGATCGAAAGTTTCTGATAAAGCAAATTCTCTTTTAAAAGAATACTGGGGCAATTCTGCAGAGTTTAGAAATCTTGAAGTATACAGCTCACCGGATACTAGCACTAATAAAGTTTCGATCAGCCAAGGGGAAGTTGTTGATGTTATTATAAATGAAATAGACTCCTCGCAAAAAGGGAATATACCAAGAGACATATTTCTCACAGCTCCTACTGGTGCAGGAAAATCTTTATTATTTCAAATACCTGCATTTTATACAAGCAGCATAGGTGGAATATGCGTTGTTGTATCACCCCTAATTGCTTTAATGAAGGATCAAGTAAAAGGCGTCACTGACAGATCCTTCTCCAAAGTAGCCTATATCAATAGTGAATTAACGCTTCATGATAGAGAAAGGACATTAATCGAAATCAGAAATGGTGAGATTGATTTAGTATATCTATCTCCTGAACTCCTACTTTCATACAACATAAATTACTTCATAGGTGAGCGTAAACTAATGCTCCTTGTTGTAGACGAGGCACATTTAATAACAACTTGGGGAAGAGATTTCCGCGTTGACTATTGGTTTCTTGGAAACCATTTGCGAAAAATACGAAAGTACTCAGATCTTAAATTTCCAATTGTTGCCGTAACTGCTACTGCTGTATATGGAGGCTCGAATGATATGGTATTTGACGGGATATCTTCATTAGAACTGAATAACCCTCACATGTACATTGGAGTTGTTCGCAGAGACGACATCACCTTTTACATAAGCAACCATGAGATTGAGTCGAAAGGATATGAAGAAAAGAAACTCAAACAATCTGCAGAATTTCTTGCACAGCTTAAATCCAAATCTGATGTTAAGACCTTGGTTTATGCCCCATATGTCAAGCATGTACAACAGTTAGCAGGGCTTCTACAGATCCTCAGTCCAAATTCGTGTGCGACATATTTCGGCTCAATGGACAAGACGATTAAAGAAAACGCATATAACGCTTTCTTGAGCGGGAAAAAGTCAATCATGATTAGCACTAAAGCTTTCGGCATGGGGATCGACATACCTGATATACAAGTTGTTTATCATCACGCCCCATCCGGTTTGCTCCCTGATTATATTCAGGAAATTGGTCGCCTTGCAAGGAAAACTGAATTGAATGGTTACGCGCTTTTGAATTATTCTCATATTGATAAATTATATTCTAACATTCTGCATGGGATGTCATCCCTCAAGCACAGCCAACTTCACGAAGTTATCAGAAAAATATATGCACTTTATATAAAAGAAAAGCATCAAAATCTTCTGGTTTCTATTGATGACTTTAGATACATTTTCACCGATGTGAAAGAAGAGATGCTATCTCAACGTGTGCTATCGGCTTTCATGATGATTGAAAAGGACTATTTAACTAAATTTCGTTTCAATGTATTCATCGCAAGACCTAAACAAATTTTCACCACTGTATTCGCACGTTTAAATTCAATCGACTTTGAAAATTTTATACGAATACAAAACATTAACTACACAGAAATAAACTACAGCAGACTGCGAGCAAAAAATTATCATATTATAAAACTTAATCTTGACGACGTTTGGAAAAATCATTATCCCAAGGAGAATTTTGCAAAATTAAAGTATGAATTCTATTGTGGAAACCTATTTTCTGGCTATAAGATCAATATTTCCCCACAACTACGGTTTGAACTAAACTTGAACCAAGATCAACTGAGTTGCGCTAATTCACTTCAAAAAACTTTTGAGCTCGTTGCTGAGGCTTTTCAAACTATCGGTAAGGGTTATTTTACCAAAGAATTCTTCCAGTATAATTTAGAAAAAACAACTGGTTCAACGGAACTTGCCTCGAAACTTAGCGATTTCATACTAAACTATTATTCTTCACCTCAAAAATCCGCTACACAGCTATATGACCAGACGGCATTTTTAGCAAGAAGACGACAAGGAAACGACACCAAGTATAGAATTATGGCTGAGAATTATAAAGCTGAATTTTCGGCTCTATTAAAGAAGCTCACCGTAATGGATAGCTCCACATCAACTAATTATAGATTCTTGACTGTCAATGACAATTTAGCACGCATTTACACTACTCTAGGTCAGTGGGTGGAAATCCTTTCTCTGGGCAACTATCATGTGACAGGAGGAGAAAACCCAATGGTATTCCTTCGAATCAATGATCCTAAAAAATTGTATAATGACAGTGCAAGTACTTATTATAAAAACACTTTGCTCAGTGCTACTTTAAATAGACATTACATTTCAAATCAGATTTTTGATCATTTCTTTTCTAATGACTTTAGTAACTCCGACAGGTGGGATTTTATAGAGAGCTATTTCCTTGGGACAGAACTCGATGATTTAATTGAAGAATATCCTGCAAAAAATCAACAAAGTTCAATTGACTTGGTCAATTCTCTAATGGCTAATGAACAAGTATTCAATTACAGCAGTGTCGAATCAACAGGAGATAAAATACACAATTCTGTATCCAACTCAGCTGAAGAAACAAAATCCGGAAAATTCTATGCCAATAGTAATCTTACCATTGCAATCGATGGAGAATTATTTACGAAGACAGTAAATCAATGGGTAATAGAAGAGCCTTTCGTACTGCACAAACATATCAGCCGTAATGACATAACAATCCATGGTGAGATAAAAACCATACTTATATCTAAAATCAGAAAGGATCACGAATATTTCAAACTTTTTGAAGGCACAAATAAGACCATAACTATTCCAAATATTGGCACGATGAAAGCAAAAATAATTATGCTAAATCATCCTCAGGTCTTTTATAAATGGTATTTAAAAAATCGTGACACCATTCATATTCCGTCAATAGAATTTTATAAATTACTCTCTTCCATTGAAAAACTGAATCCTTCGCTACTTAATGCCAAAGACAGAAAACTTCTTTCAAACAAATAGTATGGATTTAACGCTTACAATAATTTGGGATAATTTGGGATAATTTGGATAAACTCGAATCCTACTGCTTTACTTCAATTGACCCCAAGTATGTAGATGGCAACAAATTGCTTTGGTCAGAAATGCCAAGCGATGTGTCTGAAGCAGTATTCGAAGAGATTGACTGGCAGCTCTCTGAAGACGTGACATGGGCAGAAGATGTGACCGACTGGGAGATTGTTAGAATTGAACCACAAGCCTGAACGCCTTTAATTAGGCTTTGAGTATTGCACAAATGGTTGGCACAACTTAGGAACATTCTTGGAACTCGTGTAACGTCCATATGTTTCCCAACACCCAAGCTTCTTATAGTGATATTCCACTTCATGTAAGACCTTGTCGTGATCATACCAAACCCCCAAAGTCGGAACGTGGATAATATATCCTAACCCTTCATACTTGCTATCTAAGGTGAAGGACTTTAAAATGTGCAATTCGCGTGATTGATCTTGGAACATGACGAGGAGATTTAGGGATTAAACAAATTACCGTTGACAAGCAACACTAGAATGTACATGGAGTAAACAATGCATGCATAAGCCACAACTGCGAGAACAATAGGTGCAACTGTTTTAAAAGCTGGCTCTACTTTATTTATTCCTTTTTCACCAAAAACTGCCAGCAATAAAAGAAACGCCCAGAGCAGAGCAGCTTTAAAACCTTTGAACTTGTGGCGAATATTAGGTCGAAACATCACATACAATGGATGCTTGACGTGAAGCTCATGCATAATCAAATCAAGTGGCAACCCGGAGTACGTGCCATTTTGACTAGCGTTATATAAATCGTGCAAGAGTCTGTCCTTCTCATACCATGATGCCACACCAAATGCTTTCATTACTGCATCTAACTCATGCCTGTAAGTGAGAGTCATCAATTGCGAGTAAATAGCATTCAGCCGATAAAGATCTCTATCAGGCATTGTATCCGTTGGAGATAAAGTGTTTTTTCAATTTATTGAGTGCCCTGTTCTTTATCTTATGGATATTCTGTCTGCTGCAATTTTGCTCTCTGGCAATTTGAGATTGCGACTTATAACCAACGCGATCGATATCAAAAATCGCCCATATAATTGCTCTTTCCCGAGGGGGCAAGTCCATTGTGGAATCGCGAATCAATTCTATACCTCGGTCAGACTTTAGGAATTCTAAAATGGATTTCTCTTTCATGGGCGCTGTATAATATACAATTTGTCAACCCCCCTGCCCTTAAAATAACCTACGAAGTCAAGGATTGCTCCCAAGCCAAGAACTTGTCCCAATGACTAACGTCCCACTGTGAGAGTAACCAAAAACCCGTTACAATTTCAGTGCTGTAATACCTACGATGACCCTTAGAGTCTATTGGCGAGTCAGATTTAGGAATCAGTATCGGTAAGCTTTGCTTGAAGGTCAGTTTACTGGAGTCCCTGTCTAGCAGTCGATTAAGGACTGCCGGCGTGAGTTGACCACTTTGGTGCAAATTTTTAAAGGTTGTCTTAACGTATTCACCAATTTTCATTCCCTTCTCAATGCACGTATCCTTAGACGATTTTGAAATTGAAACTCTCGAATCAGTACTTATGTAGTCAACAAAAGGTCTACAAACAACCGGAACATTTTTTGAGTTTGTCCATCGCCTTTTATCGTTCCAAGAATTTCTAGCCAGAAAGTAATCCCTTGTATTGTCCAAAACGTAATCATGATCATACTTAACCCCCATCGAAGGAATTCGAATGATGATTTTCTTTCCATAATACCTCTCAGCTAGGATGAAGTATGTCAAATCAAATGTTCGGTACTCGTCCTTGTCTTGATCATCGATAATTTGAATCTCCGTTTGCTTATCGATTTCTACTTGACTAAGATCAACTCCAATCAGTTCATTTGAAAATCTCTCAAACCTCTCCCTTAGTTTATTCAGTTCTGCTTCAGTGGATTCAACCAAAATTGTTGAATGATGCTTGGCACTCAAATCTTGATATAAACGATCAATTGAACTCGCCCACATAGATTTTTCTGACGGCATGCGCTGTATGTCAATCCGAGCTGAGCCCCATCCATAATCTGATATATCTATACCCAAAAGGATACACATAAGCCAATCCAGATAGCCCCTGAGCTTCAATATTTTCAAATCAGTAGGGAAAGCCGAGTCTCCCATAGTTTTCAAATAATGGGCTTTAAATTTTTTCTTTTCTTCCACAACCATTCAAGTTAACCACAATCTAAGTCTTTGATCAAGTAATGTATTTAATATCTCCTCTTGATCTTGAAGCGGTTTAAAGAAGTGTAGACAAGCTATCTCAGAGGCATAGAAGTGGCTCAATTAGACTCTAGTGATTTAGCTGAGGCTTGATTATGAGTACTATAAAGGGAACACTTTCGGGAAGCGCTATGCACACCCGAAATACAAGGATTGTATCTTTGATATATGGTATAACGATGAACAGAATATCTCGAATTAGATATTGGTGAGTGTCACCAGTGCGAACGTTCTATTCTTATTACCATGGAAACAACTGTTTCAAAACCGATTGGATTCGACTTCTCGATCGAAGTCCTATCAGTCACGGACGAGGTCATTCTCCTCGGAATCAACGCTAAAGACCAAAATGGAGAGGTGATTGCAACTTCACTTGCATTTGATCAAAAGCGAGACCCTCACGATGTATACTATGTTGAAAGGTGTGAGGAACGAGCCCTTCAAAAACTCATTAAATACATGAGAGGCTAAGTCCAACCAACGCAATAAACATCAATGAAATGTTTAATTGCACCAGACAGCCCCTCTTGGAGCTTTAGAAGCTCCATCAGGGGTTTTTCTTTTGGTAGCAGTTTTTTAATCTCCCCTTTGCTTGGTACATCGTTGTTCTGCCAGAGACAATAATCAATTGTTCTGTTCATAGCATCCACATTGACCTCGAATTCAGCTGCCAATTCACTCAAAACGTTTTCCTTAGTAGTCGCAACGTATTCCACGAATGCCTCCTCTACAGTGTCAGGGTCGTCAATGTGAATAAGTTGTGATTCGATGAACTGCTCAATAAGTTCTCGCTTACTGTATAGTTTTGGCTCACTGGCAAGCTTTGTTAAAATCTCCTGTTTTAGGTCTCGCTGTTTATCCGAACTAAGATTTACGAAGTTCTTTAATAAGAGCTCTATGTAATCAAAGTCGATGTACTCGGTATGCAAACGTTCGATTTCAAAATCGATCTCATCTACTATGGACTCTTTCTCTTCTTCTGATAAACCACGTCCAGTGGCAAGGTCTAAATACTTACTCTGGTAGTCAGCTATTTCTTGTTCGCTAAGCAACAAATCCCGGTAGGAAAATTCCGGACATGACTTGAGGACTTTTAAATTTCTTAGCAGTCGTCTGAACTCGTTAATAAACTCCTTTTTCCTTGAAGCCCCACGCAACTCATCTACGGTCTGGACTGTAGGTACAATTCCCTTTAGCTTTTCAATAATTGCATTTACGCGCTCCAGCAATATGTCGTACTCAGGAAGGATAACATGCTCATTGGGTTCGTTGTTGGAGAATAGAGCTACTGCTTCGTCTGTGTTTTCTTTCAGGTTTCTAAAGCAAACAATATTTCCATGGTTCTTGTCTGTAAAGAGCCTATTGGTGCGCGAGAATGACTGGATCAACCCGTGGTGTCTTAGGTTCTTGTCAACATACAAGGTGTTGAGCTTGACAGCGTCAAATCCCGTCAAATACATATTCACAACAAGCAGGATGTCTATGTTGCCTGCCTTCATTTGCAATGAGATATGACGATTGTAGTCGTCGTAACCGTTTAAAGCGTTTAGATCGAAAGCAGTTTCATGTTCCCTGTTGTAGTCGTCTAGGTATTCTGTTAGGCGAGCAACGTTCTGTCGCTCATTCTCACCATTAGAATCAGAGTAAAACTCTTCATTCTCCCCATAAGAGAAGACAACGGCAAGCCTCAAGCCCAGGTTAAACTGCTTGTTTGCTTCCCTAAACAGTTCATAATATCTGCAGAGTACCGGAATATTCGGGGCTGCGAATATGGAATTGAAACGCTTATCTGAGGTATATCTCTTGTGATGCTGAAGGATGTAATCACGGACTTTTATCAAACGCTTTTCGGACTCCAACACCTCCTTGGTGTCTACAGAGGTGACTTCTACATCGTCATCGATACCGTTGGTCGCCTTGTATCTCCCAACATAGTCCACCCTAAAGGGCAGGACGTTAGCATCCTCTATCGCGTCAGGCAACAAATACTTGTGCAGACACGTATCAAAGAGGTCAGCAGTTGTTCTCTTGCCATGTTCATTGGAGGTAGAGTTTTCTGCAAAAATGGGTGTACCGGTAAATCCAATCAGTTGAGCACCTTGAAAGAAATCGGTGATGTGTTTATGTGTTGTCCCGAATTGGCTACGATGACACTCGTCGAAGATGAACACAACCTTTTCCTCCCTCAGGTGTGCCAATGACTTGCTAAAATTGCGAGCCGCCTTGTTTAGCTTCTGAATGGTGGTAACGATAAGTTTTTGATCCCCAGATAAAGACTGAACTAAAGCTTTTGTGTTTTTGGAATCTTTGAACGCACCCTCCGAGAATTCATTAAACTCTCTAACGGTCTGCGTGTCCAAGTCCTTCCTGTCAACTACGAATACGACCTTTTTAATCTCCTCGAAACCTGCTAAAATCTGGCTTGCCTTGAATGATGTGAGCGTTTTCCCAGAGCCGGTGGTGTGCCAGATATACCCATTCCCAATACCCTCATTGACGCGGTTAACGATATTCTGCACTGCATAGCACTGGTATGGACGCAGTACAAGCATCGTATTGTTCTTCGTGATCACCGTGTTCATCAATAACATCTTGTGCAGATGTTCCGGGTTCAAATAAGATCTTGTGAATGCTAAAAGGTCATTGATGGGGCTGTTGTCTTCATCCGTCCACTTAAAAGCAAACAATGGATTCAATGAAGCAGTATTTGAATTGGCGATGTACTTGGTATTTACGCCGTTTGAGATGACAAACTGCTGGATGTATTGGAAATACCCCCTACCACCACTGTAACTCTTGTTTACCTCCAGATACTGCTTAATCTGATTAAATGCTTGGGACAGCTCTACCCCTTTGCGCTTCAATTCGATCTGAATGACGGGCAGACCATTGACAAGTATGGTCACATCGTAGCGCCTGCGATCGCCTTGGTTTTCATTGACAAATTGATTGGTAACCTCAAAGATATTTGCAGACCAACTGTTCTTATCTAGCAGTTTGATATACAGGTTGGCACTTTCCTTCCGCTCGATAACAACCTCAGAGCGCAACTGCTTAGCCTTGTCAATAGGCTTAATGCCTTTGGTGAGGATGCGCTCTAGCTCATACCACTCGTCCTCTGAAAATTCACAATCATTTAGGTTCTGAAGCCTTGAGCGAAGATTCTGCCTTAGAAGCTCCTCACTATCAACCATGGAGCGCTGGTATCCACAGGATAGCAGTTCCTCAATGAATTTGTGCTCTAGGGTAGCTTCTAGTTCTGTGGTCACTTCAATTCTAATCTAACCTTGCTCCAATAGGGCTCTACAACCTCATAGAAATGAGAGAAATTCTCCAAAAACCAGTCGATTCTGGGTTGCCAATCTTCACCATCCCTCCAATGTCCCATATCTCTAGATTGGGCTTTTAAAAAGCCCTTTTTGAGATCAGAATACAAGAAAGTGTGCTGTATTTTACTAAACCGCTTGTCCATTGGCTTTTCCCAGACGAGTAATTTCCCAAATTGGGATTCTATAGACGCTTTATAGTTCTCTAGTTTAGTCAAGATAGCATTATCGTCATCCTTCATTAAAACGAATTCTACTCTAAGACCATCATTACCAAAGCAACAAACGAAACTCCCAGCACCCATACCAAAGCCCAGATAATATCTCCTGTGACTTGGGGTAACCGTATCGAACTTGTGAAAGCCCTGCTCTGAGAATTGTTTCTTGAATTCGTTCCAAAACCCGACAACATTTTTCTCTCTAGCAGTTGTTGGGATTGCTTGGGATCTGATTTGCTTTTCCTTTGCTTGAAGTTTGATCACATATTCCTTTGTTTCGGGTAAAGGGATGATCTGCTCCAACTGGAGAAATGACTCACTCCCAAGCCTGTACGGAACTGCTTTGAAGCATTGGATCTTGACATCCTTTTCGAGAAGCCACATGACAGTTGAGGTAACCTCCTTTCGAAATTTATGAGCTACCATGATTAGCCTCTGATCTCCTTGATTCAACAGCAACTCTTCATTTGGGTCAATACCAAGAAATTCTCTGATGTTATCCAAGGCATTCTGTTCGTCTTTATTCAGATAAGCATCATAAATGCTGACTATCTGATCCGTCGTCAATGACGAGCAGTATGACACATATTTCAACCCTTGCCATGTAACATCCCTGCCAGAATCATCCAGCTTATTTTCAATAATTACAAGATTTCCATCCTGATCCAAAGCCAATAGATCCAATCGTTCCCTCGTATCACCAAACCCATCAAACTCCTTTTGGATTATTAGCAGTCCCTCGTCTTCGCTGCACAATACCTCAGGATTCTTTGCTATCCATTCTTGCAAGTGATTACGTTCAGATGCACCTAAATCCTTGAAAGTGGTTTCCTCCATTTTTTGGATGCTATTGGTGTGCTGGTTGATTCTATACATATGCTAAACAAACATTTGTTGGAGGAGTCCTTTTTTGAATTGTCTATTTAAATCCAATGTAGACTTCAAGTCGTTTGCCATCTTATTAATAATGCCAATGACTTTGACGATTTTTTGCTGCTCCTCAATACAGGGTACAGCTAATTTCAAATTTAAAATCGTTTTTTCATGAATTCGCTTTGATCCAGAGCCCGCAGCGAACTTCTCTAAGCTCTTGTAATAAGATTCTTGTCCAAAAAAGGAATCTAAAAATTCGGGGCAAATAATTTCATCATTGATGTCCAATGAAGGAATATCAGTAGAGGTGATGTAACCATCAAATTCCTCTGGCACTAGTCCAATAGCCCCATTGAAAAGGTTTTGTTTGCCAAAAATAAGTTGACCTTTCCTGCGATATTTATAGTTTGCAGCCAATTTACTTGCACTTGAAACATTGGCTTTTACAATTCCCTTTCTATGAAGTCTAACTGTAAGTACGATTGATTCTGATGGTATAAAACAATTGTCATCTGTTGGTATTGATAAAAATGAAGACATTTTTATTTGAGACCACTCTGGATAATCAGTCCCATCCTCACGTTTAAACCTAAGCTCTTGCGAAAATATCTTCTGCATCAAACCCTTTTTGTAGGTTTCAAGGGCTTCTTTCTTTTTGGTGAGCAGGTTGATTTTTTGGTCAACTAATCTGATAAAATCACCAATTCTTTGTTGCTCGGAACGATGAGGCAAGGAGAACTTAAACTTGGCAAGTTTTTCTTTAGTAATTGTCTTGATTGTTCCTCCTACTGCTATGGTTTTCTCAAAATCAAATATCTTCTTGAGTGCAATAATGAAGAAGTAATCATCCAATGGTAGCTTTTTCTCAGTGATTATCAGAAGTGTTCTATCAACATATGAATCGTACTGAGTCAATGCTATTCGCCCAATTGAACCTTGAATCGTTATGACTATACTTCCCTTAGGCACAAATACACTTTTTGGCATTGCCAATTCAGATATCATCTGTTTGGTTTTTGGCTTCAAACGAAAATCGTTGCCTACATCTACTACTTGAACGAAGGGCATACCGTTTACATCATCGTACCATTGAGGAATATTGTACGGTTGAGGAAAGCTACCTCTTCTGAATGAAGCTGCCTCAGCTATGGTTACTTGACTCCAACTATCTTCAAATTCTTGAAAACGCAACTTTGGTGTCATAAGCCAAGCTCTTTTAGGTATTCGTTTAGCTCTTCTTCAACCTTAGCAAGCTCTGCATCTATTTCCTTGATTTCAGCTTGAACAGCTTGGAGGTCTACTGGCTCTTCCTCTTCAAATGTGTCTACATAGCGGGGGATGTTGAGGTTGTAGTCATTCTCTTTAATCTCAGCCAAAGAAGCAGTATAACTGAACTTGTCAACGGTTTGTCTATCCCTGAAAGCTCGAATAATGTTGTCCACATCTGTTGGTCGGAGATAGTTTTGGTTTTTCATCTTTTCGTAGCCTTCCGAAGCATCAATGAACAAAACGGAATCTGTTGGTTGACGATCCTTTCGGAACACCATAATACAGGTGGGAATGGATGTACCATAGAAGATGTTTGCAGGTAGCCCAATTACCGCGTCCAGCCAATTGTACTGCTTGATTATATGCTTACGAATATGACCTTCTGCTGCCCCTCTGAAAAGTGCTCCATGAGGCAATACAACAGCCATAATCCCATCATCTGCTAGATGGTAAAGCATGTGTGTAATGAATGCATAATCAGCCTTTGACGAAGGCGCAAGCTTGCCATACGGCATGAATCTTGGCTCTTCAAGGAAAAACGATTCGGCGCTCCAGTTTGCAGAAAAAGGCGGATTTGCTACAACTGCTTCAAATTTCTGATCTCCATGCTGTGGACGCTCCAAGGTATCTTCTTGCTTGAGACTAAAACGTTCATAATCAACACCGTGAATGATCATGTTCATACGTGCCAAGTTGTAGGTTGTCCTGTTCATCTCCTGACCGTAAAAGACACCAACCCCTTTGCTGGTAGCAGTTTTTGGGATTTCCCTCGCAACACGTAATAGCAGAGAACCCGAACCACATGTCGGATCATAGGCGTCTCGCAGCTCTGTCTTCCCAGTTAAAACTAACCTTGCTAAAATCGTAGATACTGCTTGGGGTGTATAAAACTCCCCCGCCTTCTTACCTGCGCCTGAGGCGAATTGGGAGATGAGATATTCATAGGCATCGCCAAGGACGTCATCCTCTGCATTCACCCCAAAATCAATCTTATCTAGGCTTAGCAGTATTTTACCCACAAGCTTAGTTCTGTCTGCTGGCTCTTTGCCCAACTTGGGAGAATGAAGCGTGAGCTCTTCAAAGAGTTTATCGAAGTCATCTGCCGCATCTGTACCGCGGACAGACTGCTCAATCCCATCAAGTGCATCTTCAAGTAAACGAATAAGATCTGCATGACCCTTTGCTGCTGTTGGAGCAATCAATACCAAACTGCTGAACAAACGATCTGGTCTAATAAAATACCCTTTTGACGAAGCCTGCTGCAATTGCGATAGCAGTTGTTCACCATTGGGCTTAGTGAGGATATTGGAATAGGACACACCTTCACCCTTGAGCCATTCAGTATCGAAATAATACTCTAGTGAATCGGATAGGTATTTATAGAAGATCAATCCTAGGATATAATCCCTGAACTCATCAGCACCCATGTTTCCTCTTAGGTCATTGGCGATGTTCCATAGCTGGGTCTGAATCTGTTGCTTGTTTTCTGTCATGATTAGGCTTAAAGCATAAAATTATCCCTTATTCATCGATTTCAACGAACGCAAAATGGTCAATGTTGACCGGCTTTATAAAAACCAAAACGACAGATTCTGTCTCCTTGCCCAACCGACCTAGGAGGACATTCAGTTGGTGCAGACTTACGAAGTCTTCCTTAATGACGTATTAAGCCAAGATCTGAAGGTAGACCAAAATGTTTAGCAATAGCTTCATTTAATAGCACCTGCGCGTCCTCTACGATGTCCTCAGGAATGCCTATACTGTCATGCACAACATAGAACGTCCGATTTGGGAACTGTGCCTCCAATAGATCCAATGCAATGAAATGAAAGAAGTGAGCCTCATACTTCTGCACTAGTCTAGCCAATTCCCTAGATCGTTCTTTAGTTGTGGATTCTTCCGTTAGCTGTTCCAAGAACTTTGTGACGTGATAATAGGACTCATTAAACGCCTTTGCAAGAATTGGAGTGTTTACGCTTCGGGTATAGTAGTTGAACAATATTTCCTGCATGACAGCCTTCTTGAAATCCTTCCTTGGGGTAATCATCTTTTGAGTTGAAGAGGCGACATAGGTCTTTACAGATGTAAAGGGTTCTTGGTGCGTCCACTCTTCTGAATAAGCAGTAGCTAACATGTATAGTTCCTCGTAGATGTCACCATAAACCACATGGTTAATGAAAGCAATGACATCAGTTGGTAGGATACCTTCAATGTTGCTCAGATCTACTGATTTATCAAAAAACTTCCATAAGTGATCAGCTGTCCGGGTTACATCTTGACTTTCAGAATAGTAGTGAACTAATGCCTTACATAAAAAGACCACCTGTGAAGATCTCATGTCTAGTTCAACAAATGCGTTCCCATGACTGTCTTCAAGGCATTGCCGCATCTGCCTCATTGCACTCGTAACCCGGGTTTCAAGCCTTATATCGTTGTAGCTGAATAGAAAATCGCCTGTTTGAAGGTTTGAAAGCGCACGGAGGTCAGACTCCAATCTTATTGCAGCCGCCCTTGAATAAACTTTGTCATCGCGCATGCCTGTTTGTTCAAACTGGTGCTTGAAAGACTCTGCCTTCTCATCATTGAAGGTGATTTCCTGTAACCAGTCATATTCCCTTTTTAACGAAGGTGCTTCGATAATTGCTTCATTAGCAAGACTGATTCGAAGCTTCATTAGGCGCTTTGCTAGCAGTGATTCAGGAGGGGTGTAGTAAGCACTTAGTTCGTCTCTTAGGATCTCATCAGCCAGCTCTGGAGATAGCCTGTAGGATTTACTCCTAGTTCCTGACTCATATGTTTCTTTACCTGTATTGTTCTTGAGAATCTGAATATGTCCAGATGTGATCAAGGCTTCAATATGTCGCTCTCTAGGTTTAGATCCAAGTTGTTTTGCTAGGATACGTATACTCAGGGGATGGTAGGACTGCGGGGGATCTCCACTGTAGAGGGTCTTTTTGGCAAGCAGACTGATCATGTAAAGTTGACTCTCAGAGTAGACCGCAGTTCTTTTATGAATGGACGCTGGAAGCAGTAATTGAACCGTGGGATATCCACTATGCTTTAAGGGGGAGAGGGGGGCTTTCATATGTTCGTCATTTTGACGTCTAGAAAGTAGTACCTGATGAACGTATTGTCGCACAGATCGGAGAAACAATTACACACACTTATTGAAACCTAGCTTTTATGTTACTATGCGGTACATCCACTGTTCCCTCACAGTCATACTATTTGTTAGGACTATATATGTTCCTAGGGGTTGTCATATTGATTCCGGAAGTCAATTCTGAAGACCATGCCCCATTGGTTCATTTGCACAAAGTCAAAACTTCCGGCGTTTTGCCAATGAGTCAAATGGCGAGACAGGAGGCGAGACAGAGTCTTTGTTTTGCATATTGTTTAACTTATCTTAGAGTAGTACTAACCAACATGCTAACAAACTGCTTTACAAGAACTTATTGACTAATAGAATCTAGAATATGCGGTAAGCTGGGCGGAAGCAGATGCCGCCGCAAAGAGGGCACAAAAAAAGAGGCATGACCTCCGCAGAACGGTTTGCATGCCTCTAAGTTACTGTGCCCGAGGCGGGAATCGAACCCGCACCTCCATCACTGAAGAAGGG
>Ga0208022_1000206_pt1 | contig 21571 bp, 9 predicted proteins | sample ColrivemetaGS747_FD_187622 | JGI IMG/M metagenome (GOLD analysis project Ga0208022, IMG submission 187622) | Estuarine microbial communities from the Columbia River estuary - Freshwater metaG S.747 (SPAdes) (version 2) | ecosystem: Environmental > Aquatic > Marine > Intertidal zone > Estuary ...
TGATGCCCAACGGCCAATCATCATAGATGCCCAAAACAGACTGACAAATGGAGCTACCTCGTCTTCACTTGTGCCTATTTTTTGTTTCATAAATTCAGGCAGGTTACTTGCTGTGGCAACTTCCACACCCACATACAAGAAGATGGCTATCATGGCTAAAATGACTTGTGGTTCGCGGAGCGTGCTTAAGACTTGTCCTGGTTCGTTTTGGCTATCGTCGCCAATGGAATCAGGAACCGATGAAAACTTAAAGAATAAGGCTGCTAACACGAAAGTGGCGCCTAGAATTAGGTAAGGCCCCTGAACTGCTGTCAAATCAAGGCTGGTTTCTCCTTTGGGCAAACCACCAAAAATGGCAAACGATACAATGACAGGCCCTATGGTGGTGCCTAAATTATTGATGCCGCCCGCCATGCTGAGCCGGGCGTTGCCTTTCGCTGGGTCTCCCATCTGAATAGCCAAGGGATTGGCGGCAGTTTGCTGCAATGAAAAGCCAAGGCCTACAATGAAGAGTCCGCTAAGTAAAAGTGGAAATGAACCCCCGTTGGTAGATGCCGGGATGAATAGAAGGGTGCCTGCGGCAGAAATCAAGAGCCCAAGGGCAAGACCGTTTCTATAACCCAATTTGTTGAGAATATCTTGTTTGAGTAAGCCAGAAATACCAAAATAGATTAAGGAACCTACAGTGTAAGCCACATAGAAGGCAAAAGCTATGAGCTGTGATTCAAATTGACTCAGATCAAGCGCTTTTTTAAAAACAGGAATGAGGATGTCGTTTGATGCAGCTACAAATCCCCAGAAAAAAAAGATGACAATAAGTGTCCCGAAGGCACTGTAGTTAGTTTTTTGCATGGTAGTCGTTAAAGTTTTGGTCCAAATTACAATAATTTGGTTTTAACCGACGTGTTGCTGCAGAAATTTTTCTTGCTCTAGACCAAAAATAGTAGATATTGTTCGTACGATTGATTGGGCATCAAAGCCACAATCTGCCCACAATTCTTCTTGTGTTCCGTGGTGAATGTACTCGTCGGGAATGCCCAGACGGGTAACTTCTGCTTGGTATTTTTGGTCAATCATGAATTCAAGTACTGCTGAGCCAAAGCCCCCCATCAAACAACCGTCTTCAACGGTAATGACTTTATTGAATTTACTGAATATTTCATGTAAAAGCAGGGTGTCTAGTGGTTTGACAAAGCGCATGTCATAATGCGCTATTGAGACACCAGAACCCTTAAGTTGTTCAATTGCGCTTTGTGCAAAATTTCCTGGATGGCCTATAGTTAAAATGGCAATATCTTCACCAGAAGTTACTTTTCGCCCTTGGCCAACTTTTATTTCTTTAAATGGCGTTTTCCATTCAGGCATCACCCCATTGCCTCGCGGATAGCGAATCGAGAAGGGCCCTTGATTGGGCAATTGAGCTGTATACATCAGGTTGCGAAGCTCTTCTTCATTCATTGGGGCCGAAACCACCATGTTGGGAATCATGCGCATGTAAGCCAAATCATAGGCACCATGATGAGTGGCGCCATCTGCACCAACCAAACCACCGCGATCCAAACAAAAAACAACATTGAGATTTTGAAGGGCAACATCGTGTAGCACCTGATCAAAAGCCCGTTGCATGAATGAGGAATAAATATTACAATAAGGCACCAAGTCTTGAGTAGCAAGCCCGGCGCTAAAAGTAACGGCGTGTTGCTCTGCAATACCAACATCGAAAGCGCGTTTGGGCATGGCTTGCATCATGATGTTCAATGAGCAACCAGAAGGCATAGCCGGGGTGACCCCCATAATTTTATCGTTTTTTTCAGCAAGTTCTACAATGCTGTGTCCAAATACATCCTGATATTTTGGAGCTTGCGGTGATTTAGGCACCACTTTTACAATTTCACCGGTTTCTTTGTTAAAAACCCCCGGGGCATGCCATTTGGTTGGATTACCTTCTTCAGAAAACTTATATCCGGCTCCTTTGCGAGTGATGCAATGCAATATTTTTGGCCCAGGAATGTCTTTGAGGTCAGCAAGCACCTTGGCCAGTCCAATGACATCGTGGCCATCAACAGGGCCAAAATACCTGAAATTTAAAGCTTCAAAAAGATTGGATTGTTTGAGGAGTGTGCCTTTAAGGGCGTGTGAAACTTTTGAAACAATCGTTTGAGCATCTGGACCAAACTTTGATACTTTGCCAAGCAATTTCCACACTTCATCCTTGACTTTGTTGTAGGTGTGTGAGGTGGTGATGTCAGTAAGATATTCTTTGAGCGCGCCAACATTGGGGTCAATTGACATGCAGTTGTCATTGAGGATCACCAACAAATTGGCATCCTTTTCAAAGCCTGCATGATTGAGCCCTTCAAAAGCCAAGCCAGCGGTCATAGCGCCGTCGCCAATTACTGCAATATGCTGACGCTGCGTTTCACCTTTGTATTGATTGGCCACAGCCATACCCAGCGCCGCAGAAATTGAGGTGGAGGAATGCCCCACGCCAAAAGTATCGTACTCACTTTCGGATCGTTTTGGAAACCCTGAAATACCACCCTTGAGGCGGTTGGTATGAAAGCGCTCACGGCGTCCGGTAAGAATTTTATGGCCATAGGCTTGGTGACCAACATCCCAGACAAGTTGATCGTCGGGAGTATTAAATGCATAATGTAAAGCAACTGTTAGTTCTACAACTCCTAAGGAAGCACCAAAATGTGAATTGCCAATTTCTGAAATAACATCCACGATATATTGGCGCAGTTCTTGCGCTATTTGAGGAAGTTGCTCTTCACTAAATTGCGTGCGCAAGTCTTCTGGAACAGTAATTTGTGATAAAAGTGGACCAGGGTTATAAGAATGACTTGACATAGTGGCAAAGTTAGGGGATTCGGTAGCTATTCAAACAACCAAACGGCAGTTTTGTTTAATTAGTGTGTTCGTGGACCAAAAAGGTAAGACTTTTCCATCACAAAGGCAAAACCAATAAATACGAGCACCAATACATTGCGCAAGAAAAGCTTTAAGGGTGTATTGTCAAAATTTATGAGGCTACCTACCCAGAACAACAACAAACTAAGCCCGAGATAAAGAAAGAATTTCTTCAGGTTGTAGGGAATCGGATACATGCGTTGTCCTAAAATATAGGACAGCACCATTTGGGTGGCATATACAATCAAGGTTGCCCAAGCACTAGCCATGTATTGGTATTGAGGAATGTAATAAACATTAATAGCAATGGTAAGTATAGCTCCTACAATGGTGATATACGCACCATATTGGGTTTTGCCGCTCAGTTTGTACCAAATGCTTTGGTTGTAATAGATTCCCAAGAACACATTGGCTAAAAGCAAAATAGGCACAACTCGCAAGCCTTCCCAATAGGCTTCTTTTTGAATAAAATGTTTAAAAATGTCCAAATTCAAGCTTACTATCAGAAAAACAGCACAAACCATTGCAATAAAAATATTCATTACCCGCACATAAACGGTATTGCGATCTTGGTTTTGCATTTGTTTAAAGAAGAAGGGTTCCGCAGCGTAACGGTAAGCTTGTAAGATAATTGTCACGAGCATCGCTAGTTTATAGCAGGCGCTGTAGATACCTACTTGTGCTTCAGCAAAATTTAATGATTGCGGTATTTCAGGGTCATAAAGCAGGTGTTTGAGTAAAATTCTATCAAAAGTTTCATTGATAATTCCAGCAAACCCGGCTATTACCAATGGAATAGCATAGCGCCACATGCGTTTGTAAAGCCCCCAATCTTTTATAAATACAACATTAAATATTCTATCATATAACAACAAGGGCTTCGCAAGAGAGGCAATTAAATTGGCTAAAAGAATAAATAAAATCCCCTCCTCAGGACGTTCTGCACTGAAAAAAAAGACCATTGCCACTACATTTAGCACAATATTGATGCCAATGCTGGTCATTTGAATGGCCGCAAAGCGTAGCGCCTTTTCCTCCATGCGAAGACGCGCAAGCGGCAGTGCCGTAAGGGCGTCAATCATTACAATGGTGCCCAGCAATACGATATATTCGTTGTGCCCCTCGAAGAGCAGCGCAGTGGAAAGGTCGTTGCTGAAATAGAGTATGAATAAGTAAAACAAGCTGTTGATGCCCACCACAGACCAAAATGCAGCGCTATATGCTTTCTCTTTATCACTCTCGTTTTGAAGAAACCTAAAAAAGGCCGTTTCCATACCAAAAGTGAGCAATACAATTAAAAAGGCAACCCAAGCGTATAATTCAGAGATAACTCCATAATCAGAGGCCTGAGCAAAATAATACGTGTGTAGAGGAACTAGTAAATAGTTCAGCAAGCGCCCCAATATGGAGGGCAAACCATAAATGGCCGTTTGGCCAACTAATTTGCGTAGGGGACTACTCATGTTAGTCACGGAATTGGGGCTTGCGCTTTTCTAAAAAAGCCTGCGTGCCCTCTTTAAAATCTTTAGTGCCAAAACACATGCCAAACTCCTTAATTTCTTGATGGTACCCGTTGAGTGAATGGTCAAAACCCGCATTTACACTCCTTATGGCAGCGGCAATAGCCATGGGGGAGTTGTTTAATATTTTTTGTGCCATAGCTTCAGCCGTTTCGATCAACACCTCTTGTTCTACCACAGCATTGACTAAGCCCCACTGAAGAGCTTCATCTGCTTTGAGCATACCGGCCGTAAAAATGAGTTCATTAGCCTTTCCTTTTCCAACAAGCTGAGCCAAACGTTGTGTGCCCCCGTAGCCAGGAATGACACCCAATGAGGTTTCAGGAAGGCCCATTTTGGCATTGCTGCTAGCGATGCGTATATGACAAGCCATGGCCAACTCGAGGCCGCCACCAAGAGCAAAGCCATTTACAGCTGCAATTACAGGTGTGTGTAGTTGTTCTATAAAGTCAAATAGAAGTTTTTGGCCATTTTGAGCCATCATTCCACCCTCAGCAATATTGTAGTTGGCAAATTCTTTGATATCTGCGCCTGCCACAAAAGCTTTCTGGCCGCTTCCGGTTAAAATAATGACCCCAACTTCAGGGTTGTCATTGGCTTGACTTAGCGCCAAATGCAGCGCCTCAATAGTGTCTTTGTTGAGCGCATTGAGTTGTTGCGGACGGTTGATGGTTAAAAAGGCAATGTGATTGCGAATTTCGGTAAGAATAAGCGCTTCCATAGGTAGTACAATGATTTGCTAAAGATAGGTAGAATTATCTTGCCGCCGAGTCAATGCGGTATGCTGATTCGAAATGTAGTGCCTTTATCTGGGGCAGACTGCAAAACAAAGACTTTTCCTTTATGGTATTCCTCAACAATGCGCTTCACCAAGGTGAGCCCCAAGCCCCAACCTCTCTTTTTGGTTGAATATCCAGGCTCAAAAATAGTTTTGAATTGCTTGGGCGAGAGGCCTTTTCCCGTGTCGGAAATATCGATATGTACCCATTCGGCCACTTCATTGATTTGAATTTTAAGCGTGCCGATACCTCCCATGGCATCAACAGCATTTTTACAGATATTTTCTACAACCCATTCAATTAAAGAGGCGTTGTGCAAGACCATTAACGGTTTTTCACCATTGAGTTCAAATTGCATTTCGACTTTTTGAGACAAGCGTGCTTTTAAATAATTTAAGTTGTTTTCGATAGTTTCAGCCAAATCGGCTTCTATGAGTTTTGCCCCTGAGCCAATTTTGGAAAAGCGATCTGTAATTTTCTCCAAACGCTCTAAATCTTTGTGCATCTCCGATGGAATCATGGGGTCTATTTGCTGTTGCTCTAGATGTGCAACCCAAGCCATTAGTGAAGAAAGTGGTGTGCCGAGCTGGTGTGCTGTTTCTTTGGCCATCCCGGCCCAAACCTGATTTTGTTCGGCCTTGCGGTACATTGAAAACAACAAATATCCAATGAGTACAATGAGCCCTAAGATGCCAAATTGTAGGTAGGGCTGCCAAAAAAGTTGCTGTACCTCTTCAGAATCCTTGAGGTAAAGAAGTTTTTGTTCACCATTGTAGCGCAATTCTATCGGCGCATATTGCTTGGCCATTTCCGAAATTGTTTTGTCAATCTTTTTTTTAGTCAATGCTTGCGCCTCAAGGTTGCTAGCAACAATTGTCTTATTTTTTGCATCGTATAATAAAACAGGCACTAAGTTTTTTTGGTCCGTTAGATCGGAATTAAAGGATTGAATGAGCGAGTCGGAATGGGCCTGAAGGCGCAAAAGTTCTTTTGAAAAACCATAACAAAGAGTCATGTACATATCTTCAAAAACCTGTATTTTATAAAATCGTTTCGAGGCAACCCATTCATTGGCGAGTTGTTTGATAGAATCAGTCTTCATGTTTACACCAAACGACTCACTTGCATTAGGCCCTAAATTTCGGTATTGAGAAATTATGCCGTCATCGTTAAGAAGGATAAAGGGAATGTCTTTGTTGGCCTCAATGATTTGGAGTGCAAAATCTATATCTTGGCTCATACTCAGATCAGAGATGCCTAAAATGGTGCGGTGGGCATTCACAACCAACTCCATTTTTTGCCTTTCTTTTTCCTGAAGTGCGCTAAATATCTGACTACTTAAATCTACAAGTTCTGCTTTTTTGCGTAGCGCAAGAGCCCATTGTTTGGCTTTATTTCGCTCTCGGACGCCAATTTTTCGGATACTTTGGTTAGAATAAAACAAGCTCGCCCCTACGATAAGTAGTGCCAAAATAATGAGTAAGAATTTCCAACGTTGTTTGGAGGTGTATAAATCCATTGGAACGAAATTACAAAATGCGGGCGGTTAATTGAGTATAGTTTGCTCTACTAGTGTACAAACGTTATCAAAATTAAAATGTTGTTCGAAGTCTGATTGACCGATTGCGGCAAACTGCTTGGCTTTGATCATGTCAATGCAAGCACTGAGTGATTTATCATCCTTTGCTTCATAGCAAAGGCCACCACCATATTGTTCAATAAGCGCTTTGCTGCCTCCATTATTGACACCCACTACAGGGCACCCGTGTTGCAGGGCTTCAAGGGTGGCCATGCCAACAGTTTCATATTCGGAAGCCATGATCATTATGTCGGCCGCAGCGTAAACGGCCCGCATGTTGTGCTGAAAACCAGCAAAAATTATTTGCTCTTTCTTGGCGGAGGAGCCCACCTTTTGTTGTAGTGCGGCATAGTAGTCCGAAGGTTCATCCAAGGTGCTTTCTCCAACAAAAAGGAGCATTTCATCGGGGTTTTGTCTTTTGAGAAACATCTCAAAGACAAATTCTTGTCGTTTTTTAGGGTCTATGCGCCCCACCATAACTAGCAAAGTTGCGTTTTGTGGCCAACTTAGAAGTTCTCGGGCATCATTTTTAGCGTATGGTGCTGCATTCAAAGATTCAATTCCGGAAGGAATGATATGCACTTTTTTTGCAGAGACTTTGGTTAATTCTAAGACTTGATCTTTAAGGTAGGGCAGGGGGCAGCACCAACTTGTGAAGAAACGATAACGCAAAGTTCGAAAAAATTGATTTCGCTTTCCACCAAGCGCCATTTCCATAAAATAATGTACCTTAATTTTTCCTAACGAAAGAAAAGCTAAAGATGCCGCAATGCTCTGTTCTCGGTTATTTCTAAAAAATAATTCATTGAATCCTTGTTTTAATAAGTACCGACTTAGTTTCCATGCAAAAAACCACTGGTAGTGCTTTGTTTTTTGCTGCACTATAAATAAAGGTATATTTTCTTGGGCGGCTCGTTTGGCAATAGCAGTGCCGACATTTGCAATGAGCAGCACTTTGTGCCCGCGCCTGTGCATAGCCAAAGCGTTGCGCAGCTGATTCATTTCTAAGCCTCCCCAGGCCTCAGATAAACTCAAATATGCTATTCGTTTCATGCTTCAAGCGAAATTAGATAGAATTGACCTAACTTTGCCGTATGGACCGATTCAAATCTCTTTTACTTAAGCCTTGGTTTGTGTTTTTCTTTACCTTTTTCTTAATAGGAGGCACCTTGGTTTTTCTAAGTCTTAATTTATTTGAAGGAGAAATTGTTTATGCTCAAAACGGAAAGCAATATGTGCTTGAGGCCCCTCTGAGCTTGGCGTATTTTTTAGGCTTGGGTTACGAAGCCTCAGAAATGACCAATGTCGTTGATTTTTACCTCACGCGCCGTGGCTACATGCTGGCCTTTAGTTTGCTTTTCGGATTTCCAATTTTATTGGCCTACCGGTCTTTTTTGGCAAAGAAAAACAAAATTTGAGGCTATAAGCTTTTAGTGCGCCCACCATCCACAGGAATATTTACTCCATTGACATAAGAGGCAGCATCTGAAGCCAAAAAAGCTACAACAGCAGCCACCTCCTCTGGTTGGGCTATTCTTTTCATGGGGCTTTCTTGGCCCATTTCAGCAAGAATTTCAGCTACATCTTCTCCGGTTTTCTCTGCCTTCACCTTGGCAATCTCGGTCAGGCGCTGTGTATTGGTGGCCCCTGGCAGCACATTATTGACTGTAATTCCAAAGGCGCCCAATTCATTGGCTAAGGTTTTGGACCATGAGGCCACGGCCCCGCGAATGGTATTGGAAACCCCAAGGTTAGGCAAGGGTTGTTTTACAGAGGTTGAAATGATATTGACAATACGCCCAAAGCCGGCAGCTTTCATGCTTGGCACCACAGCCTGCATTAAAATGTGGTTGCAAATCAGGTGCTGATTGAAGGCCGCTAAAAATTCATTGGTGTCGGCATCTACTATGGGCCCGCTTTTTGGCCCGCCAGTATTGTTGATCAATATATGGATGCTGCCATGTTCTTCAATGAATGCATTCACAGCATTTTTTACACTTTCGGGATTCGTGAAGTCTGAAACAAAATAACGATGCGTCTGCCCCTTGGAAGTGTCGAGCGATTGAAGAGAGGCTTTGAGTTTTTCTTCATTTCTGGCCGTCAAGACAACTGAAAAACCATCAGCGGCCAATTTTTGTGCTATTGCCAAACCAATACCTTGTGTTGAGCCGCATACGAGAGTAAAATATTTAAAGTTTTTCAAAGAATAGTTTTTTTTTAGATTGAAATTATCGATATTTGGCGAAATTACAAATACTAAAGTTATTACTATGAAAAGTTTTACGTTTAGATTGTCGTATGTTTTTACTTTGGCTTTGCTCGTTATTTCGATGGGAGCATCAGCCCAATGGACCTACACAGTCAATTATGTGCAAAACGGCGGAAATCCAGGTGGATTAGTTACTACTGATTTAATGTCTGGAACTACCATTATTGCTCAGTCACAAGCGGCCAACAGTTGGTCAGCACCGCAAACCATTCCTTTTGCATTCGAATTCGCAGGCACCCCTGTGACCCAATGGAAGGTCTCTGGAAACGGGGTTGTCACCTTTGATTTAGGTATGGCCTTGCCAGGAGACAACGATGCACTGCCTTCAGCGCAATTAGCTCCAATGACAATCGCGGGTATGTGGGATGCTTTTACGAGCACACCCCCAACGGCAACAAACGATTACGTGCGCACTACAACGGTAGGCACCGCTCCGAACAGACAACAATGGATATTTTACTACTCATATGAAATAGGGTCGCCAAGTATTAGTTTTCAGTATTGGGCAATCGTATTAGAAGAAACCACAAACAAAATTTATGTGGTTGATCAATACGGAACCACAGCGGGCTCTATGAGTTCTACTGTTGGGGTTCAAATTGATGCAACTACAGCAACTCAGTGGCCAACTTCGCCAAATATACCACAGGCAGGAAACAATTCAGGAATAGCAGATAACGATTATTGGGAATTCCAACCCTTATTAATGGTTGCTTGTGCTGGTGCTCCAACAGTGCCTACAATTGCAGCCTCGGCTCCTTTTGTTACCAATACTACTACAAGTGTAGACTTGGCCTTTTCTAATACCTTGCCATTAATTTCAACAACGGGCCTATCCTATCAATGGCAATCATCCTTGGACGGAGTTACATATACAAACATTCCGGGCGCAACCGGACTCACTTACAGTACGACTATCACGGCCTCAACGTATTTTCAATGTGTTGTTACTTGTGCCAATGGCGGTGCAAGTACAAATTCAAATGCAGTACAGGTTGAATTGGCTCCGCCTCCATCAATCACTTTGAATAGTGTAACGCCCATTTCTTGTACTACTTCAATTAACCATACAGTCAGTGCAGAGATTCTTGTTGGCTCAGGTACTTTTGCTGCTCCTGCTTCTTGTGATTATGTCTTTAACTTAGTCGATGATTTCGGAGACGGTTGGAATGGTGCAACTATGCAAATTCTTGACGGCGCAACTGTTGTTGCTACCATTGGTTCTTCATTTACTTCTGGTGGTGCCGCTACAGAAACAGTTTCTCTTCAGAGTGGAACGACTTATACTTTGTTTTGGAACAATGGTGGATTTTACGCCGGTGAGGTTGGGATTTCTGTTGTAGATCCATCAGGAACTACAATATATACGCTTCCGGTATTCTCGGCTGGTTCTGTAGGAACTACACTAACTACAATTACAGGCTCTTGTCCTTCAAACGCCATTACATTTACGTATTCTTACGATGGCGGCATTACCAATAACTCAGGAACAATAACTAATACATCAGCAAATACATATACTGCTGAAATTCCATTGGCTACGCCAACTAATGCCCCTGTTTCTTGGACTATTTCGGCTACGAATTCTTATGGATTGGTTACTACACTTTCTGGGTCATATCAAGATAATCCTACTTTGGGCTTTACTGCCACTGCAGTTGCTTCGCCATCGACATTGTGTGCCGGTGAAACAACCAACCTAAGTGTAAGTATTGATCCTGTTGCTACTTATGCGGATGATCCGGTTTCATCTGCTTTCGATGAGGATATAAGTAATGTAACGATTATTTCTTCAGGTGGGGATACTTTGTTGAATAACTCCTCAACTTATCAAAGTCTTGAAGGAACAGTTGGCACAGCGACTGGTATAGCTGGGCGCTATTCAAATTTTTCTGCCTTAACCAATATACCAATGGTGGCAGGTAGCACATATAATTTTGCCGTATCTAGTTTTGATACACCTTCATATTACAACAATTCATTGGCGATATTCATCGACTACAATAAAGATGGAGATTTCTTGGATGCAGGCGAGATGGTTTATCAGCCAGCTGCCACTACCAATGGGCCTCATACCGAAACAGGTTCATTCACTGTTCCGTCATGGGTATTTGGAACGATGCGCATGCGCGTAGTTTGTTTAGAAACTTTGATTTCATCTTACACAACAAATTCATCTTGGGGTGAAAGAGAAGATTATACCATAACTGTTTCTTCTGGAGCAACATGGTTTGCCGGAACAACATCTATTGGCACAGGTTTGTCTTTAGATCAAACTCCTACTATTACCACAGATTATTCTGCTGAAGTATTGGCAGGTATTTGTCCACTTGCTTCTAACATCGCAACAGTTACTGTAAATCAGTTGCCTGCCGCGCCAATCACAACAGCGAGTTCTCAGTGTGGTGTGAATATTCCTACGGCATCAGTTGCATCAGCAGCAGGTGCAGCCGGAACAGGTTCATTCTACTGGTATGATGCTGCTACAGCAGGAAACTTAATTCAATTACCTCCCGTGTCAAGCACATGGAGTACATTTTACTCTGCTGACTTTACTTCAGGTGTAGCGACGGGCGCTTCTATTTTTGGTTCAGCAAACACGACAAACGTTGCGGGTTGGTTAGAGCTGACCGCTGCTGCAAACAGCTTGAACGGTGCAATTTCAGTAGATGCTGGCGTTGATGCTCCTGCATACAAAGTAGAATTTGATGTTCAAACAACTTCTGGCGGTGCAGATGGTTTCTCATGGAGCTTTGCCCCAGACGCAGACCCAATAGCTTTAACACCTGCTGCTGAAATGGGTACGGGAACAGGCGTGAAAATTTCTTTTGATGCTTATGGAGGTATGCCAAATGCAGCTGGTACTTATGTGTTGTATAATTCGAATGCAACATCGTTCAGCAACACAACCGCTGGAGTATTAGCATATGATGCTTCAACTGCATGGTTAGGATCAACTTCGGCCCATGTGACCATAACAATTAACGAAGCTGGCGAGTTGACATTAAATGTTGACGGTACTGATATCTTTACTAACGTAGCATTACCTGCTGCTTACTTATCAGCAAACAAATCTTCATGGAAGCATGTAATAAAAGCGCGCACAGGCGGCTTGAATATGCTAACTGCAATAGACAACCTTGCTATACAGTATAAGTCTTATGCAGCTGGTTCTTCAACCTATTTGTCTTCCATTCCTGTTACTACAACATTCTATGTATCAGAACTCGGTACAAACGGCTGTTACAGCCCATTAGCTCCTGTTGTAGCCACAGTGGTAGATCCAAACCCAATTATTCTTTCAAATGGTTTGAACCCAACGTATTGTGAAGGCGGCACGTACACTGAAACTGCTAGCTCAGCTGCTGTTCCGGCTTACACCTTTACTTGGGATGCTCAAGACGCTAACTCTGGTTTGCCAGCAACGACAGCCGGTGCTTCAGTAACTACTACGCCAGTACCTGGTGTGTACACAATCTATTTAACTGGTACTAACGGTGTATGTACGGCTACTGATACTGTAACCCTAACAATTAATCCTAATCCAGTTATTTCATTGGCTTCTTCTACACCAGCAGTTTGTACTGGAGACACAGTTCAATTGGTAGCGGAAAGTATTCCTGCTGTACCAGGCACTGCACAATTAGGTACAGGTACAACGGGCAATGGCACCACTACATGGCCTTCTCCTTATGGAAACTGGTATTATGGTGCAAAACAACAGTTCTTATTTACTGCTGCTGAATTATCAGCATTGAATGTATTGCCAGGGTCGATCAATTCAGTTGGTTTTGATGTAACTTCTCAGTCAACTGCTGCAGGGTTTACTGACTATACGATTAGCATGGCGAACACTTCTGTTACGGCCCTTACAACTAACTTTGAAACTGGCTTGACACAGGTTTATTACAATGCTTACCTTCAACCAAGTGGTTTAGGTGTAGCAAACAATACCATTAACTTCCAAACACCTTTTGTTTGGGATGGCACGTCTAATATTGTCGTTGAGATTTGTTTCAATAACACTTCATACACAAATAATGCTGCTGCAACGTATACGAACGCCTTCACAGGTGCTTCACACTATCGCTATGCAGATGCTTCTGGTGTGTGTGCGTATACAAATGGCGGTACAGTTTCATCTAACAGAACAAACATGTTCTTTGGTGCCTCCGCAATAGGTACAAACTTTACATCGAGCATGAACTGGTTATGGTCAGTATTGAATGACACTACCGCTACTACAAGTACTGTAGAATTCAACACTACAACAGCTCCTATTACAACTTCATATGTAGTAACAGCTACAAACCCAGCTACGCAATGTTTCTCAACAGCAACTACGAACATCACTACAGTGAATATCCTACCTACGGTAAGTGCTGGTCAGGATGTATTAATTTGTTCAGACAATGCTACAGAGCAACTAACCTTGAATGGTGCTGGTGCCTCAACTTATGTTTGGGACAACGGAGTTGTTGATGGCGTTGCTTTTGCTGTAGGCGCATCTGGAGATTACATTGTTGCGGGTACAGACCTCAATGGCTGTGTGAATGTGGATACAATGATGGTGACTTATTCTTCTGTTCCTGCAGTAGATGCCGGTGTTGACCAAGCAATTTGTATCGGCGACACAACAGCATTAGCAGCTACAGGCTTGGCTCCATTTACTTGGAATAACGGCGTGGTTGATGGTATCGATTTTGCTCCTGGTGCAACTGCAACTTATGTTGTTTCTGTATTGAACGGTGTGGGTTGTGCTAACTCTGATACAGTGGAAGTAGTAGTAAACGCACTTCCTATTGTTGACGCGGGTGTTGACCAAACAATTTGTAATGCTTCGCCAGTAACATTAGCAGGTTCAGGTGCTTTAGCTTATGCTTGGGACAACGGCGTTACTAACGCTACACCATTCTTCCCTTCGGCTACTGCTACTTATACTGTAGTTGGTACAGATGGTAATGGTTGTCAGAATCAAGACCAAGTAATGGTTTATGTATTGCCTCAACCAATAGTAAATGCTGGTCTTGACCAGACAATATGTGATGGCACACCAATCATTTTGAATGCCACTACAACGTCTGCAACACCTACAGCAGTAACTGGCTTCCAGTGGAACAACAACGTACCTAACAACACACAGTTTGTTCCTGCTAACTCGGCAGTACTTACTGTAACTGCAACGGGCGCAAATGGTTGTACCAATGAAGATCAAATGACGGTAACTGTGTTGGCATTGCCAACTGTAGATGCTGGTCAAGACATTACGGTTTGTGCTGGTTTAAGCGCAACATTAATTGCTTCTGGTGCTTCTACTTATGCTTGGAACAATGGTGTAACTCAAGGCATTCCTTTCTATCCAAATGCAACTCAAACATACACTGTTGTTGGTACTGGTTCGAATGGATGTACTAACCAAGACCAAGTCATGGTGACTGTTTCAACAGGCCCATCTGTAAATATCTCTGCACCTCAAACGGTTTGTGCGAATTCGCCAGCATCTTTGAGTGCAGCTGTACAAAACAGTCTTGGTGGATACTGGACAACAAGCAACGGTTCTGGTATTATTTCACCTAACGTAACCAATGGAACGGTAACCTATACGCCAACTGTAAATGACCCAGTTGTTGTGAACTTGACTTATGTGGCAACCAACGCTTGTGGCGCTGCTTCACAAAGTACAACGGTAACGGTACTTCCAATTCCAGTTGTTGATGCTGGACCAGACTTCGCAGTTTGTCAAGGCAACTCAGCAACACTTACTGCTACTGGTAATGGCTTCCTTACTTGGACAACGCCAAACGTAACGAATGGTGTTGCATTTGTACCAACATCTACTGCTACTTATAACGTTGTTGCTACTGGAATGAATAACTGTACAAATTCTGATCAAGTAACTGTTACTGTGTTGGCATTGCCAGACATTGATGGTGGTATGGATCAAACAATTTGTTCTGGTGAGTCAGTGACATTAACTGCTCAAGGAGCGGTTTCATACAGCTGGACAGGTGGTGTAGCTAACGGCGTTTCGTTTGCTCCTGCTTCTACAGCCACTTATACTGTTACTGGAACAGGTGTGAATGGATGTGAGAATACGGACCAAGTGGTTGTGGTTGTAAATGCTACACCGGTTGCAATGATTTCAGTTGTAAATGATGTTACCTTGGCTGCTACTCCATCAGGAATGAACTATCAATGGATCAACTGTGCCTCAGGTACAGACGTTCCAAATGGTTCAACTGCAACATTTACAGCTACTCAAAACGGTTCATATGCTGTAATCGTTACATCACCACAAGGATGTTCAGATCAGTCTGATTGTGAGTTAATCGATGCAGTAGGTTTAGAGCAAGCAAACATCATTGAGATGTCGGTACAGCCAAACCCAACTGCTGGTGAGTTAACGATAAATATGCCATCTGAGCTTTCAGCTCAAGCACAAGTGTTTGATGCTCAAGGTAAATTAGTTGTTGACAACACAAGTGTGTCCAATGGTTCGGTGATTGACCTCACGAACATGACAACTGGTGTTTACATGATTCGAATCACAGCTGAAAATTCAGTTCAAACATTCAGAGTTGTTAAACAATAATTAAATCACACTTAATATTCGAAAGCCACCCCTTGGGGTGGCTTTTTTGTTTGGGTTTTCTTATCTTTAGGCCTTAAAATTCTAAACATGAGAAAACTTTACGCATTAGGCTTTTTCTTTCTTTTCATTGGGCAATATGTCAACGCTCAAGTAATACAAATTGGAACCGGAACAGCTAGTAGCTATTTAACGGGCCCTTACTATAGAAGTGCGGCCACCTCGACTTTTAATTATTCGAAGTATTGTTATATTTATTTGGCTTCCGAATTGGCGGCAATTCCTCCTGGGTCAATGATTACACAGATTGAATGGGAAAAGGCCTCTGGTACTATCACTGCGCCTAATGATTTTGAAATATTGCTTGCTAATAACTCGGCAACAACGCTCACTACGGGGACAACCTGGGGAGACTTAACGCTTGGCGCCACTTCAGTATACAACAACACTAATCAAGGCTTTATGGTGACTGGTCCAGGTTGGGAGTCATTCATTTTAACCTCCCCATTTATCTATACTGGTGGTACTTTGCAAATCATGACAGATCATGTCAAGTATGGCACGGCAAGTGCTGGCAATCCGTTCTTTCGTGAGCTGCAAACGGGTTTGGCCTTGGGTTGGGCATCTGGAACAGCAGGTTCAACAGCAACAGCACTTTCTAGTGCTTCTTATGGTAATTACCGCCCGAATATTAAAATACATTACGTTCCTGGTACGGCATGTTCTGGTACAGTAACGGCAGGGACAGCAAATGCATCGATGAGCCCAGTTTGCCCAAGCGTTCCTTATTCACTTTCGCTTTCGGGTAATACACTCGCTTCGGGCATAACCTACCAATGGCAATCTGCTACATCGGCAGCAGGGCCGTTTGTGGATATCATTGGCGCAACGAACTCTGCTTACTCAACTTCTCAGACCGTAGATACTTGGTACCAATGTATTGTTACGTGTACTGCTTCAGGCTCAATAGACACCTCCACGGTAGTAAGTGTTGCTACCAATGATTTTTTCAATTGTTATTGTACAAGTGGGGCAACCTCGACAACCTACGGTGATATCCAACGTGTTGAGCTTAACACCATAGATAATACCTCGCCATCATGTAATGGAACATATTCAGATTATACAAGTATTTCTACTTTGTTGTCGCCAGGGGTTACGTATCCGATGGAATTGGATTTAATTAATTGTTCAGGAGGAACCTATTCTTATGGTACTCGAGTTTGGATAGATTTAGACCATAATGGTTTATTTGACACTTATGAATTGTTACATGATTCATACAACCCGTTACCATCCCTTGTAACGGTCAATGTGCCATTTAATATTACCATACCTCCTACAGCAATTTCGGGTTTGACACGCATGCGCATAGTTATCATAGAGTCAAATACAGCCCCGTCACCTTGCGGAACTTACACATGGGGCGAAACAGAAGATTATATGGTTAATATTTCGCCTCCGCCAACTTGTCCACAACCCACAATGGTGAGTGTGGTATCTAGTACTTTCACCTCGGGCACCATTGACTGGACACCTGGGGGTACAGAAACCGAATGGCAAGTAGAATATGGTACACAGGGTTTTGCTTTAGGCACAGGAACAACTGCATTTACAACAGCTCATCCTTACCTTATAGACAATCTTAATTCATATGAGTTTTATGCTGCTAGGGTGCGTGCTGTATGTACACCGGGAGACTCTTCTTATTGGACACCCCTGGTTTCTTGGAATACTTATAATCAGGGTCAGTATATCGAATGGAATTCAGAGTGTCCAAGCACCGGATTTATAGATATTAGCGCAAGTCCAACGGCAACCAATACGAACTTAGCGTATTTAGGTGAAGCTGGAATAACTTTACCTTTTCCAATACTATATCAAGGGAACTTATTTACTACAGCCTTGATTGGTGCAACTGGAGGTGTAAAATTAGGCATGACCACCGGGGCTCTTAATTATGTAATGGACGCAGGAAATGGTCTGTATCCTTATATCCAACAATTATATTCTGCATATCCTGTGGGTAGTGGAGGAGTGTATTATGAGCAAATTGGCACCTCACCAAATAGTCAGTTTGTGATTCAATGGAAAAATTTACCACATTTCAATTCGCCAATTATTCCCGATGGCGCCACATTTGAGTTAATCATTGACGAGGCCACTCAGGAGATCTATTATGTTTATGACGACGTATTGATGGGCAACCCGACGAGTTGGGATTATGGTGCCGATGCTGAGATTGGTATCCGCGGCCCTCAGAACATCGACGTATCGATGAACAACCAAGCATATTTGCAGAACAACAGCTGTGTGCATTTCTACTATGTAGATTGCCCGAACCCTGTTGCCTTGAGCACGATGTATATGTTCCCTAACGAGGCGGCCTTCACTTGGACGGCAAGTGCTGCCAACGAGACTTCATGGACCGTAGTATACGGCCCAGCAGGTTTTGACCCACTTACGGGGGGCACCACCTTGAACGTAACGAGTGCATCGGCACAGCTCTTGAACTTGATTCCTCTAGGAGATTACGATATGTATATCTATTCTGATTGTGCGGGTGGTTTACAAAGCGAAGGTTTGTTCTACAACTTCCAAACGCCACCGATTTGTTCTAACCCTACGAACATTGCAAGTGCTGCAGGAGTAGACAGCTTAATGAGCAGCTGGGATTGGGCACCATATACTTCATTCTACCCATCAACAGGCTTCAACCTTCAGGTGTTAGACCAAGGGGCCGCGTTGTATACCGGCACGATCTATGCCCTTGACAACAACTTTACAGATACTACAGAAAACACAGCATGGTATCCAGGCCAACCACTAGATGTATACGTACAGGCGGTATGTGGCCAAGACACTTCAGCATATGTTGGCCCAGTGAGTGTAGTGATGCCAATCAGCAACGACAACGCATGTGGCGCACACGAGATCATTGTAGGTGCTCCGGGCTTGTTGTATAACAATGCAGCAGCTACAGTATCTATTGACGAAATTGGCATTGTGCCACCAGTTACAGGTGCACAAACCACCACGGGTTGGGCCAATGACGACTTGAACCACACTACATGGTTCCGCTTTACCGCACCAGCTTCAGGCAATGTACGCATTGATGCTACGGGTGTTGAATACAATGGCCAAATTGCAGTATACTACGGCACAGACTGTAGTATCTTGCCAAGCTTCACGCTTGAAGGTGCTAATGATGATGAGATGGACGGCTCAAGCCAAGCACCAAACTTCACGATTTGTGGCCTAACGCCAGGGGTAGAGTACTACCTCATGCATGACGGCTCTGGCACAGCGGGCAACTACACCATTGAGATCAGTGAGGTGGATGTGTATGCTGGTGTAGAGGGCGAAGTATTGGAGATATGCTACGGCGAGAGCGTGAACTTGTTCTTAGGCATTGCTAACTACACCCTAGGCGGGGAGTGGGTAGCTACGTCACCGGCAGTCATCTTACAAAACGAGACCTTTAACTCTACAGACTACGCATCACAGACCTATACGTTCAACTATGTAGTATCGGATGGTTGTGCGATGGACCAAGCAACCTCAACAGTAGAGGTATTTGCTGCGCCAAGCGCTGGTGAAGACGGCACAATCACCGTATGTCTGAACGAGCCGTTTGATTTACTGATGGCACTTGGGGGCAACGTTGATTTAGACGGCACGTGGTATAACCCGAGCAACCAAGCTTTACCTGGCAATCTTGACACCTCCGGCAACCTTGCCGGCCAGTTCAATTATGATTATATTGTAACAAGCCCAGTATGTGCCAACGACACCTCCAATGTTGTTGTTATTGTTGATGGCTCATGCGATTACACCGCGGCAATTAATGACATCTCTATGCAGTGGGAAGTTTATCCTAACCCAGCGTCTAGTTTGTTGACCATTGCTAATCAGACAGGGCATAATATTCAGCGCATCGAGGTATTGGACATCAACGGAAAATTGGTGCTGAGTACGCCAGTAATTTCTTCTTTAGAGACACAACTGAGTGTTGCGATGTTACAAACTGGTATGTATACCATAAGAGTGCTCATCGAAGACTCTTACTTTAATAAGAGATTTATCAAGCAATAAATCAATAAGTTATAAAGGAAAAGGGGGTGTGAACGCACCCCTTTTTTTGTTTCAGAAAAAATATTACATTTGGTAGGTCTAAACTATAAATTCTTTACTATGAAGAAAAAACTGTACTTCAACTATCTCCTTGTTCTATTTTCAGTTTTTGGCACCACAGCTTATGCACAGTATTGTGTTCCGACCTTTGGGTTTGGATGTGGGGTTGGAGATCAAATTTTGAATTTCAGTACCACTGGAGGTGCAGCAAACATAACCAATAACAACTCTGGTTGTAGTGCTGGTTCATATGCTTATATTTCAGGTCAAACGGTTTCTCAAATTCAAGGACAAGACGTAACCTTAAATATGCAAGCCGGCCCAACATATGGTCAAGGCTTCAAGGTCTGGATAGATTGGAATAACAACCAATCTTTTACAGATGCCGGAGAGCTCGTCTATACCTCGCCAGGTTCTGGAACGGCAGTATATAACGCAACTGTTACGGTGCCTTTCTCTGCTACAGTGGGCACAGTACGCATGCGTGTATTGTGTAATTATAATGCTATCCCACCATCAATGGATGGTTGTGCAGTAGGCCAATATTATGGCGAATGCGAAGATTATGATTTTACAGTGCTTGCAGCTACGGCTTGCTCTGGTATGCCAACGGCAGGGGCTGCACAAACTTCTGCCTCGCCTGTTTGCCCGAGTGTAAACTATACGGTTTCATTATCGGGAGCTACCCAAGCAGCAGGTTTAACATACCAATGGCAATCAGCACCATCGGCTACGGGCCCTTGGACGAATATTACTGCTGGCACCTCACCAAGCTATGTTACTTCTCAAACCGTAGACACTTGGTATCAATGCATTGTGACTTGTTCTGGCCAGAGCGCTACTTCAACGCCGGTGGAAGTATTGACAAATTCATTCTTAGGGTGTTATTGTGCAAGTGCGGCCACATTTGTTGCCGATGAAGAAATTTTCAATGTAACACTCAACACCTTGAACAACACTTCGGCCTGTGGTATTACGGCCCCTGGCCCAGGCTCTACGGCTGGGATGTATTCAAACTTTACTACCCTTCCGCCAACAGATTTGGCTCCTGGAGTGGTTTACCCGCTTTCAATAGAAATAGGCACTTGTAATGGCAATTATACCAACAACACCAAGGTTTGGATAGACTGGAACCAAAACGGACAATTTACCGATCCGGGAGAAGAAGTATATGCTTCTACGGTTGGCGTTGTTGGCCCGCATTTTGAAATAGGCAGCATAACCGTTCCGTTGAATGCAACAGCTGGTATTACCATGATGCGCGTTGTTAATGTAGAAACTTTCTCTTGGACCAACGTGAATCCATGTGGCACCTACACGTGGGGTGAAACCGAAGATTATTTGGTAAATATTGTTGCGCCACCAACTTGCCCGCAGCCAACGAACTTCTCCTTGATTCAGGCCAACAATTCTGAAGCGCAACTGCAATGGACTGCCGGCGGCGCAGAAACAGAATGGCAAATTGAGTATGGCCCGCAAGGCTTTACACCTGGAACAGGCACCACAGTAATGGTAACAACTAACCCTTATACAATTCAGGGCCTAACAACCAATTCATTCTACCAAGCTTATATCCAAGGAATTTGTACACCTGGCGACACTTCCTACTGGACCCCGCCAGTTTCTTGGAACACTTACAACCAAGGACAGTACATCGACTGGGACAACGCTTGCCCAACAGCTGGTTTTGAAGATATCTCTGGATTTGCTACCAATGCTAACTTGACTGACGACGCTGAATTGGGCGTTACGATGCCTTTCACTTTCCTATATCAAGGCGGTTTGGTA
>Ga0208022_1000208_pt1 | contig 21509 bp, 18 predicted proteins | sample ColrivemetaGS747_FD_187622 | JGI IMG/M metagenome (GOLD analysis project Ga0208022, IMG submission 187622) | Estuarine microbial communities from the Columbia River estuary - Freshwater metaG S.747 (SPAdes) (version 2) | ecosystem: Environmental > Aquatic > Marine > Intertidal zone > Estuary ...
GGCGTATAATCTTTCAAGATCAACCCTGCGTTTCTAAGGCCAATTGTAGCTACAAACAGTTCTTTAGGATGAATGAGGAGCGCAGACAAATTAGTAGAAACCCCAAAGGCACTAAAGCGTTCGAGATGAGACCCAAGGATATTGAACTGCGCACCTAAACGGAAATAAGGATTGGGTGCGTAAGCATAGCTGGTGCCAATGTTGTAGTCCAGCGCATTAAAAGTACCAAGTAGCTGTCCTTCTGCATTCGTTTGATTGAAATCACCGTAGTTCATGTAGCGAACATATGGTGCAAATACACCCCATTTTGTTTGGAGCGCTCCCACGAGTGTGCCGTAATGAACACCACTCGGTAAGATGCCCACAGAGGTGTGGTATTGTTGTTTCATTGCGGCATCGAGCAAAGCGGGTTGATCTAGGCTCAGGCCTACTTCTTTATCCTGAAGCGCATATAGCTGCCCACCAACTCCTGCGTTTTTGGCGTTGTCGAGTTGGTTTAAGTAGGTGAACGCTTGTGTGCCCCATGTATATTGGGCCTGCGCACAGAAAATTGAGCCGAAAAGAAAGAGGCAAACGTATTTCATAAGCAATAAACGCATAACGTGCTAAGAGATTGTGAAAATACAACAAAAAACAGCGACTTGCACTTTGGAACAATAATTGTATAGACCCAAAACATGAAGCCTACAAGTATCCCTCACCAGCAATTTGAAAGCCTCTATGTTGCTCAGCAACGGTTTTTCAAGCACATTATTGCGCGCTATTTTGATGGCGCCCAACAACAAGATGTTCTGCAAGACTTTGCACTTCATTTGTATGCCTTGTTTACCCAAAAACATGCTGCAGATGCACATCTTTTTGACTCCAAAGCTTGGTTGAGAACGGTTTTGGTTCACTATTGTATTTCGCAATTGCGCAAGGATAAGGCACAAAAAAACAGCGTGTGGAAGCAAACTACTGTCCATCATGTACTTGTTGCTCAGGAGGCCAGCAATTTACACGAGCTCGAACTGCAAACGCTTTATTTACAAGCGTTGGGATGTGTTACTAAAAAAGAAGCCTTGATTTTAAAGATGAAATACGAATACAAGCGCAGTTCCAAGGAAATTGAACGCAGACTAGACGTGCAATACGTCGATGTCTTGATTGCGCGTATTAAAGCAAAAATCAAGAAGAAAATGGGTCGAATGGAGCTAGATTGGCTCTGATCATTTAGAATTCGAGGTGACGTTCTTTTTTATCAGGGTAGATATCCGCAATGGTGACCAAAATACCTGTTTCTTCGACGTTGCCAAAATCGGCATTGACAGCGGTGTCAAATGTACGCATGGTGGGTGATAGGTTCATGTAAATATTCATGAGCGGTGGTATGAACGTACCGCGCTCTCGCACAAACTGATTGAGGATTTTAAAGGCATCCTTAAATTCCAAGCCTTCAATTTGAGGAAGGTAATTGTGGCCACTCCTGAAATCAAGGGGGTGATAAGCGCGCAACAAATGATCGTTGTCGGGAAAGAAGTAATGCAAGAATTGCAGTAAAAAGTCACGGCCTTCATGGTCGTAGTCTGGATACATGGTAACCTTGCCAAAGAAGTACTTGATTTCTGGATAAAAACGGATCAGTGCACCGAGACCATCCCAAATGTTGTCGAGCGCAAACAAACCTTTCTTAGGATTGACTTGAGGTTGAAAATTGGGCTGTACCCAGCTTCTGCCTAATTCAATTGTATAGGGTAGAAAATCAGTTTTGAAAGGTTCGGTAAATTCAAAATAGTGTACCGTTGACAGATGAAAGGCGCCCTCAGTATCTTTGGCCTCGCTGCAAACTTTGTAGCGGTAGCCTCCGATGATTTCTTGGTCTTCTACCGACCAAACGATGAGTTGCTCGTATGCGTAGGGTCCGAAATCGTGCTCGTCTAGGTCCAGGGCTTCACCTGTTCCGCCGCCAGCTGCTCGAAACGTAAGTTCGCGCAAGCGTCCGATTTCTTGTAGAACCGCCGGCGAGTTACTGGCATTGACTCTGTATATCTCATTGCCGCCTTTACGGGTGCTGCGCAGAAAGCGCTCTGCATTTAATTCTTGGCGCAATACAGCTCTGTCTATAGGGTCAATTACTTTTTTCATAGCTTGGTTTGAGACTGTAAACATGGTTTTTTACCCAATTGGCTGCACTGTAGTCGTCGAGCGTTTTGGGAATGATTTCATTGGTAAGTGGCGCGCCAATTACAAAAGATATTTTGCCTTTTTTTTGCTTGTACATTTCGTCGGCCAGCAAGAACATTTCTATATTGGCCTTGATGCCCAAGCGTTTGCGCCATCTATTGATGCGGTAAAAAGTCTTGGATAAGCGCCCATCGATGTAAATCGGGATGATGGGCCGGTTCAGTTCTCGGGCGTAGGTCACAAAGGTTTTTTTCCATTCGGGCTCAATAATCTGGCCATAGTGAATGCGCGTCACCATTCCTGCAGGGAAGATGATGACTACTTGTTCTTTTTCAAAGGCACCCCGAATGTTTTGACGCACACCACCATTGTTGCGACCAAATTTATTGATGCCTACAAACAAGTTGGAAAGTTGCTTGATATTTAATAATAAATCATTGACAATTAAAGCAACATCCGGACGCTTTTCTCGGATAGCGTGAATGAGTGCAACGCCATCCATGCCACCCAACGGATGATTCAAGGCTAAAATTGCACCCCCGGTTTCGGGGATGTTTTCCAAACCTTCAACAGAGACTTCGATATCAAAGTATTTGACAATGGCTTCGCAAAAGGCGTGGTCTTGAAGGTGGCCATTTTCAAGTAGAAAAGCGTTGATTTCGTCTTGGTGCAGTTTTCTTTTGAGAAAAGACAATACAAAGCGCGGCAACCACTTGAGCAAACGTGGGTTCTTGCTCTGGATGAGTGCCTCTAAATCAATTAAATCTTGCCTTGACATGCCGTAAAATTAAGAGGAATAATCGAAAGAAAGTTGGAGCCCGTCGAAAGCCAAGCTGACATTCGCAGGAAGTTTGGCACTAACGTCTGCGTGCAAGCCAAACAGATGCGAAATATGGGTGAGGTAGCTATGTTTGGGCTTGAGTTGTTCGATGAGTTGGAGTGCCTCTGCCAAATTGAAGTGCGAAGGATGGGGAAATTCATGGAGTGCATTGATAATAAGAATGTCAAGCCCTTGCAGTTTTTCTTTTTCTTCTGGAGTAATGGTCTTGGCGTCGGTGATGTAGGCCAGTTTTCCGAATCGGAAGCCCAAAACCTGCATTTTGTGATGCCATACTTCAACAGCTTCAAAAGAGTGCGCACCAATTTGAACGCTTCCTTTGTCCATATGATGGATGGCAAAACGCGGTACTCCGGGGTAAGGATCCGCTTCAAAAGCATAGTAAAATTCTCGCTTGAGCGCTTGTTCCACTTTTGGGGTGCAATAGACTGGAAAATGATCTTGGCGCTTGTAATTAAAGGCGCGGATGTCGTCTAGGCCTGCAATATGGTCTTTGTGTTCGTGGGTCAATAAAATGGCATCGAGGTGTTGGACTTTTTCTCGAAGCATTTGTGCGCGAAAATCGGGGCCGGCATCGATTCCGAGCACCAAACCAGGCAATTCTACGAGTACGCTTGCACGCAAACGTTGATCTTTAGGGTTGTGAGACTGACAAGTAGGGCAGAGGCAAGCGATAACAGGCACACCTTGTGAAGTGCCCGATCCTAAAAAGGTGAGTCGGCCTGTTGATTGCGCACTCATTTTTGGACAGGGTTGAGATTGATGCGTTTTTGTCCGATTGGTTTGCGCATAAACTGATGCACAATTGTTTTGTTGTCGCGGTTTTCTTTTTCGACATTGATGTAGCGGGCCCAATGCAGTGGTTCTTTGCCATGAAAATGGAAAGGTGCGTAACCAAAGCCTCTATAAATGCCATTTTCTATCCAAACCAAGCTTTTTTCTCCTTTATTGCGGCCTTTGTCCACGAGAAAGAAGGTGTCGCCGTTGAACTGCAGCTGATCGATGTATTGCTGGACACGAGCGTTGTAGGCAGCAGGGTCTTCTTCTTGGACACAAGCCCCTTTGCACTGTGCAATAGTGTAGTGAAAGCACGCTCCTTGTGTAGGGTAGAGGTAACACAACTTTTGACACAATTCGAGTTGGCCCGCTATATGCTCGAGATAAGACTGCGCTTCTTTTTTTGAAGTAAATTGAATCAGTGGTTCTTCTGTTTTTTTGGCCGTACTTTCAATTTTAAGCCTCAGGTAGCCGTCAAAATCTTGCTGGTCATAGAGCCCATAAGGAAACAAGCTTTTGCGCAACTTGCGGTTGTAAATGGGTTTGTGTTCTTTGATAAGGTTGGATTCGAGCAGCATGGCAATGAGCTCAGAGCCGGTGAGTTCGTATTCCACACGGCAAATATCTTGGATCATTTGCAATCCTTTTGCCGTTTTGTTGTTGCGCAAGTGCTGTTCGATGCGCTTCTTGATATGTACACTTTTACCGATATAAATCAGTTGATTGAATTCGTTGTACAATTTGTAAATTCCCGTTTTGTTGGGTAGTTCTTCGATGCTTTCCAAACTTAAGTTGGGGTGCACAGACTTGGGGTTGAGCACATCTTGCACAAAAGTTTGAAGTTGATTTTTGTCCTTTTGAATCAAGATCGAGAAAAGCGCGGCTGTGGCTTTCGCATCGCCATCTGCGCGGTGTCTGGCCGCATTCGGAATACCGAGGTCAGCACAAATTTTACCGAGGCTATAAGAAGCGTGACCCGGGAGTACAATGCGCGCAGCTCTTACCGTGCATAGCTGCGGCATTCTGAATTCGAAGCCGAGTCGTTTGTATTCGCTTTTGAACATGCCGTAATCGAAGGCAACGTTATGGGCAACAAATATGCAGCCTTCGCAAAATTCCAAGATCTGCTTGGCCAGCTCATAAAATTTAGGGGCGTTTGCCACCATTTTGTCGGTGATGCCCGTCAGTCTGACGATGAATTCTGGAATGGCTTGTTCGGGATTGACGAGGCTTTGAAAGTGATCAATGAGCTGATGACCGTCGTGTTTGTACATGGCCAACTCCGTAATTTTGGAGTCTTTGGTATGGCCACCGGTTGTTTCGACATCGACAATCACATAATTCATATCTACGAAGTTAGAAAAAAGCTCGGGTCTGCGTTTTTGTCTGCTTTCAATTTTTTCGTTTTCTTTGACAAAAAATTGCAATTCATGAAAACATCTTTCTTTTTATTCTTCGCTTTGATCACTAATGCGCTATTGGCACAAAGTAACCTCAGTATTTTTAATAACAATGGCCAACAATTTTATGTGGTTTTGAATGGGATTCGTCAGAACTCCAAGCCAGAAACAAACGTGCAAGTTTCCCAAATCAAAAATGGCAGCTATGCGGTTAAAGTCATTTTTGCCGACGGAAAAACACCAGATATCGACAAGAATTTCATGATAGATGCTCCTTACGATATCACGGCCCGTATTGTATTCAAAAAAGGAAAAGGAAAATTGCAATTGATGGGTCAAGAACCTACTCATGGTGTAATCCAAGAAGCGGTGGTATATCGCCCAACCGATGCGGCGGTTTATTCAGATGCGGTTGTTGTCAATTCAAGTACAAATCAAAATGCAGGAGCCGCACAAATCACTCAGACACTTCCGGTTCAAACGACCACAACAACTCAAACGACAGGAACTGGAAATGCGACGGGTCTGAATATGAACATGAATGTTCAAGAAACAACGACAAATACGACGGTCACGAATACGAACACCAATTCAAATCCGAATGAAAATGTCAACCTCAATATGAATTTGTCTGTTGGCGGTGTGAATGTCAACTTGAATGCCAACGCGAGTGGAACAGGTGTTGGAGCCGGAGCCACTGTCACCGAAACAACTACCACATCAAGTTCCACGATTTCCTCCTCAAGTTCTACTATTACCACTACATCATCCCAAGGATTTCCAAATCAAACGAATACCCAAGTTGTCCAACAAGTTAATCAGAACCCAAACATCCAAATGAGTTCAAATACGCATCAAACACAAACACAGCATCAGGCTCAACCACAAGGGCACACAGTGAACTGTACCCAAACCATGAACCGCTTGGAAGCATTTAAAGTTGAATTGCAAGATCAATCTTTTGAGGAAGATCGCCTAGAAGCACTGCAACTCGCGATGAAAAGCACTTGTTTAACGACTGCTCAAGCGGAGCAGCTCATCGACTTATTTACCTTTGACGAAAACCGACAAGAGGTTGCTAAATATTTGTCAGATCGCTTAACTGACCGCGACAACGCCGGAGCGCTTGCCATGAAGCTGACTTATGAGAGCAGTAAAATGGAATACCGCCGTTACATTAGTGAGTAACGACGGTATTTACCTTTTTTTACGAACGATTTCTTAGATCTGAACCACCTTATCTTTAGGGTGACGCACTTTGAATTCGTAATCAAATGTTTGGTTTTCCTTGGCTTTGAGCTTCAGTTTCCATTCCACAAGACCGGTTTTTTCATCGAGTGTACCTTTCCCAATAATCGACTTTTCAATCGTGATTTCAGGGTTGGTGGTAAGCGGAACTTGGTCTTGAATGACAAGGTCGATTTCTGAAGACTTGAGATTGCGTACTTCAATGCTGTAGGCAAAATTGCGCTCCTTTTTGTCTTGAATAATACGCTCCTTGCTTTGGTCTTTGAGTAAGGTACGTTTGACAATAATGTTCGGATCTTTACCTAATGATAAGTTGAGCGTGTCGTCCATAGTGGTTGGGTCAATATAGGTTTCTCCTATATAAGTCCCATCAAAAAAGATGTTGGCTTTTGCGGGAACTAATTGGAGTTCATCGAGTTTGGTCATTTGTGCCACTAAATAAACGCCAGGGTCAAGTTTAGGAACGGCATAGTAACGGAAGCTCGTATTGAGCTCCGATTGCTTGACCAATACCATCCGCACTTGGTTGTCGGAGGCAATGCTGTAATTGAGGTCAATTTTGAATTCGGCCGAAATAAGCTGCTGTACGACTGTTGTAAACGCCTCAGGTGTTAGTGCAATTTCGTCATCCTCTACACTTTGCTGGGAGTAGGCAAAACCAGAATTATACATCATAGAATTCACGGCAGGAGCCTCGCCAAGTGCTCCGCGCATCTTCGCTTTTTCATCTAAATCTTTGCGGTAAGCTTGATAGTCAATATACCAAGGGCTGAGTTCCGGTTTGGTTTTGTTGGCGTAGGGGTTGTTGGTCGAGATACTGAGCTTGACGTCGTTCCAGTCTAAACCGGTTTGTTGACGTACTTGCGCTTTATAAGTGAGGCTGATTTTTCCAGAAGCTGCTTCGCTGCGGATGTCGTAGAGTGGGGTCCAGCCAGCGTTGGAGGCTAGGTAGGTGAGGTCAATTCTGCCGGCTGCCGCCTCTTTGGCCATAAAGGTAATAATGATGCGCGGAATGCCTTTGATTTCTGGGGTAGGGTTGTTTTGTTCGGCGTAGTTGCGCAGGTCGTTGAGTCTGGTATCTAGAGATGCGATGAGGTCCGCTTTCTTGACTTTTTGTCGGTCTAAGGAGCTGATTTTCTTATTGAGTTCAGATACTTTAGTCGTGTAATAATCCACGGTAGATTTCAGTAACTGTATACTGTCATTGACTTTGCCTTGGCCTTTAACGGCGCCATTCGAGATGATGATCTTGCGTGCAGCAACCAAAACTTCGATTTCGTCGTTGATGTCGCGCAGCTCAAAATTGACCAATCTGAGTGAATCTTCAAGTGCTTTGATGGCAGCTCTGATTTTTGGAGGTAGTTCGCCTGTGTTGGTATTTGTTGCAGGCTGCGGGTAATAAAATTCGTACTTGGAGTCTAGGATAACCACCGCGCCTGTTGCTTTCACTTGAATGGTTCCGGCTGAAATTTGTGGAGAAATGCCCTCGACAATGACCTCGCTAACGCCCGCTTTGATGGTATAGTTGGCTTTGTGTTGAAGCTGCGCCCCTTGCATGTAAACAGTTACGCCAGTTAGGGAGCTCTTGACGTTGACGGGTTCGTTGGCAAATAAGGAGCATCCGAGCAGGATAAAAGTGAGGAGAAAGTTGATTTTCATATGCTTTGATTTTAGAGAGGTGTTGAATCGGGTTTTCTAACGTAAAATTAAGGGCATTATTATAAGTCGTATCTTTGTAGTCATGAAATTCGAAGATTACCCTATTGATCAAAAAATCAAAGACCAACTTGCGGTGCTCGGTTTCAGACGCCCTACCGACATCCAATACCGTGCCATAAAACACATTTTGGACGGAGAAGATGTGATGGCAGTGGCCCAGACCGGAACCGGCAAGACCGCCGCTTTTGTCATTCCGGTTTTGAACAAACTTCTCAAATACAAAAAACAAGCGAGCAACTCCGTTCAGATCCGCTGTATCGTATTGGTGCCAACACGCGAGTTAGCGCAGCAGATTACCGATGTTTTTGAGCAAATTGGCGCCCAGACAAAAGTGAAAGTCATTGGTTTGTATGGCGGCGTGGAGCAAGATGCGCAAATCAAGCAACTAAGGGTTGGTGCAGAGGTGCTCATTGCTACCCCAGGCCGTATGTTTGACCTCATTGCGCAAGGTCATCTCGACGTTTCAGGCGTACATACCCTCGTTCTGGACGAAGCTGATTTGATGTTAGATCTTGGCTTTAATAAAGATATTCAAGATATCAAGAGAAAAATTCCGGCAAAGCACCAAACGTTGTTTTTTACAGCTACCATCGACAAAAAAATCAAGTCTTTGGCCTACGACGTCGTGCGGTCGGCTATTCGCATTCAATTGTCGCCTCAGAATCCTGTTTCTAAGAATGTGCAGCATGCCGTTGCTTTCATCGAAATGGACGACAAACGGTTTTTCTTGGAAAACATGATTGGAGAATACCCCGAAGCGCGTTTTCTGGTTTTTGCCAGAACAAAAGTGCGCGTTGAAAGAATTGTCAAGGCCATGGAGCGCGTTGGCGTGCATGCCGAGGCCCTACATGGTGGTGTTCCGCAAAATGAACGCTTTGGGCTGCTTGAAAAGTTTAGAGAGGGTAAAAACCAAGTGCTCATCACCACAGATGTTGCTGCGCGCGGAATTGATATTCCCAACATGGAGTACGTGATTAATTACGACCTCCCCGACAATCCAGAAAACTACGTGCACCGCTGCGGCCGAACAGGTAGGGGCAATGCTTTAGGGCAGGCGCTATCGTTTTGTAGTCAGGACGAAATACCGCTGCTTGACGCCATAGAAGCCTACACCGGTGAAGAAGTGCTGCGTTACGAAATCTCAGAAGGCGAATACAAAGCCATCTTATTCGATGCCGACGACCTTACCTACAATTGGCAAAAGTTGCTCGATGAAAATGAAAATCCCGATTTTTGGGAAGATTGACATTTCTTTTGTATTTTCACTGCATTAAAATTTTTAATATACAACGATGAAAAAATTAATGCTACTTTTTGCGCTCTCACTTGGTGTAACGGCGCCCCTCCTTGCTCAAACTAAAAAGTATCACGGCGTGAGCTTTAATACTGAGCTTAAACTCGACGGTGAAAACCTTGTGATCAACGGCGCGGGTCTGCGCGAAAAATACTGGATGGATCTCTATGTTGCGGGCCTTTACCTCCCCAAAAAGACAGAAGATGCCAAAAAAGTGATCTACGACGATACCGAAATGGCCATCCACATCAAAATTATCTCAAGTAGCGTTACCCGCGAGCGCTTCATCGAGTCGGTCAACGAAGGTTTTGCTATTTCCAAACACGGCAATGCCTCCAAAGAAGAAATCAAGAAGTTTGTAGGTTTTTTTAGTGAGCCTATCAAAGACGGTGATAAAATCTACCTAGATTACATTCCTGGAAAAGGCGTCCGCGTTACCAAAAATGGCGATGTCAAAGGCACCATTCCAGGTCTAGATTTCAAAAAAGCACTCTTCGGCATTTGGTTTGGAACGCCTCCTGTTCAAGAAAGTCTCAAAAACGAAATGTTGGGCAAAGATTAGTTCATTTCCCAATCAGAAGTTCAAAAGCCACGCAAGTGGCTTTTTTTGTGTAACAAAAGTTGCAGCGCGTTTCCATTTGAATCGGTAACTTTGTCTCAAATACAGAGGATATGAAAATCGAACAAATCTATACTGGTTGTCTGGCGCAAGGTGCGTATTATGTCGTGAGTGAAAAAGAAGCCTTGATCATTGATCCCTTGCGTGAAATCGAGCCTTATCTGGCGCGTCTTGCTTCCGATGGCGTTCAATTGAAATATATTTTCGAAACGCATTTTCATGCTGATTTTGTGTCGGGTCACCTTGATCTGAGTAAGCAAACAGGTGCACCAATTGTATATGGTCCAACAGCTCAGCCTGCGTTCGACGCGCTAATTGCAGCTGATAACCAGGTGTTTACTGTTGGTAACATCCAAATTAAGGTGCTACACACCCCTGGGCACACCTTAGAATCCACAACTTATCTTTTGATCAGTGAAGAAGGTAAAGAAGAAGCTATTTTTTCTGGAGACACCCTCTTTTTAGGAGATGTTGGCCGACCTGATCTCGCTCAAAAAGCAGTTGACATGACCCAGGAGCAGTTAGCTGGTATGCTCTATGATTCACTCATGACGAAAATCATGCCTTTGGCAGACGACGTAACTGTTTATCCTGCGCATGGCGCTGGTTCAGCTTGTGGTAAAAATATGATGAAAGAAACGGTCGACACGCTGGGCAATCAGAAGCGTATGAACTATGCATTGAATCAGCCGAATAAAGCAGCTTTTATAGCGGCCGTTACAGATGGTTTACTACCTCCGCCTGCTTATTTTGGACATAATGTAGCCATGAACAAAAAGGGATACGATAGCTTTGAAGTAGTCAAAGCAAGAGCTTTGTCTCCATTGAGTCCTGAAGCATTTGAAACACTCGTTGAAGCTACAAACGCTTTGATTTTAGATACGCGTTCACCTGGTGATTTTTATAAAGGTTTTATTCCGCAGTCAGTTAATATCGGTATCAAAGGTGACTTTGCTCCTTGGGTTGGTGCATTAATTGGTGATGTTGCTCAAAAAATTGTCCTCATCACTGATGCGGGCATGGAAGAAGAAGTCATTACGCGTTTAAGTCGGGTTGGTTTTGATCATGTTTTAGGATACTTAGAAGGTGGTTTTGCTGCATGGCAAGAGGCCGGCAAAGAAATAGACCGAGTCAAGCGCATCTCAGCTGATGAATTTGCAACTCAATTCAAAGCAGGCGAATCAATGGTTATTGACGTGCGCAAAGAAACCGAGTACGAGGCAGAGCACGTCGAAGATGCCTACAGCAAGCCACTTGCTTTCATTAATGACTGGACCAAAGATATTCAGCCAAATCAACACTTTTTTATGCATTGTGCGGGAGGTTACCGCAGTATGATTGCCGCTTCAATCTTGCAAGCGCGCGGCTACCGCAATTTTACAGAAGTAGATGGTGGTTTTGGTGCCATTTCCAAAACAGCTGTGCCTACTACAGATTTCATTTGTCAAAGTAAGGTGTTGAAGCTCTAGCAGATTCGTTCAATTCAAATGACCTTCGATCTACTTTCAATTTTTGGCCTCATAAGCAGTGTTTTAATCGGTGTTTCACTGGGGCTTATCGGCGGTGGAGGTTCTATTCTAACGGTTCCTGTTCTGGCTTACCTTTTTCATGTTGACCCTGTTCTTGCCACGGCTTATTCCCTTTTCATTGTGGGTCTGAGCAGTTTGGTAGGCGCTTATCCTAAATACAAATCGGGCCTAATTGACCTCAAAACCGCTGCTGTATTTGGCATTCCTTCCATTATTGCTGTTTTCTTAACTCGAAAGGTATTGGTTCCGTCAATCCCGGCAACTCTTTTTGAAATTGCGGGTGTTTCAGTGACCAAGGCACTTGCTATGATGATTTTATTTGCAGTGCTCATGGTTGCTGCTTCAGTTTCAATGATTAGAAATCAGAAAAAAGAAGAGCAGGCAACGGAAGAATCGCGCGTATTCAATTACCCCGTGATTTTACTAGAGGGAAGTGTTGTTGGCGTATTGACGGGCTTGGTGGGTGCTGGCGGTGGTTTTTTGATCATTCCAGCTTTGGTGATGCTCAGTAAGCTACCTATGAAACAGGCGGTTGGCACAAGTTTATTGATCATCGGAGCTAAATCTTTAATCGGCTTTACAGGTGATGTGATGGTGAATGCTGATCACATGGATTGGACACTTTTGTCTGTGGTAACTGCATTAGCTGTTGTGGGTATTTTTGTCGGTAATCAACTCTCGAAAAAGATTGACGGTTCTGCCTTAAAGAAAGGTTTTGGCTGGTTTGTCTTGGCAATGGGTGTTTATATCATTGCCAAAGAATTGGCATTTCTAAGCGTTGTTTCAAATTGAGTAAAAGTTTAATTAAAATATGTTAATTAACTATTTATGAATTATTTAAATATAAAAATAATTCCCTTAATTATTTTAGGCAGCTACTTGATCTTTACGCAAAAGTCATATGCCCAAACCAGTAATTTTCCTTTTGAAGTGGTCCTCAAAGCAGACTCCATTCCCGGCTTCACTGGCTTACATTCTTTTGCCTACGGGCAGCGCGACGGCAAAGTGCTTTTGATTGGCGGACGGCCTGAGGGAATCCATGCGCGCCAACCATTTAATGCCTTTCCAGCGAGCCTGAATAATCAAATCTTACAAGTGTTGGATCTGCAGACCAAACAATACTGGTCAAGGTCTTTAGCTGAGTTATCTGTATCTCTGCAAGAGCAATTACAGAGCACCAATATGAACTTTTACCAAGATGGTAATTTCTTGATTTTGGCGGGAGGCTATGCCTATAGCGCAACGGCCAATGACCACATCACCTTTCCTTATCTCACCAGAATTGATTTGGATGGTGTTATCAACGCGGTCATCAATAATCAAGCACTGAGTACTTTTTTTGAACAGATTCAAGACGAGCGTTTTGCAGTAACAGGCGGCAATTTAGCGAAAATTGGTGCGCAGTATTATTTAGTGGGTGGGCATCGTTTTGATGGCCGCTACAATCCAATGAACAACCCGACATTCGTTCAAACTTATGTCGATGGCCTCAAAAAGTTTGAGTTGAGTGCAGTTGGTCAGTTGCTCGCTGTGCAAAATTACCAGCTCATCACTGATCAAGTCAATTTGCATCGCAGAGATTACAATTTAATGCCTCATATTTATCCAAATGGAGAATTCGGATACCTGCTGTCGTCTGGTGTTTTTCAGCTCAATGCCGACTTGCCATTTTTGTATCCGGTCGAAATCAAAAGCAGTGGCCATATGCCGGTCAATGGTTTTAGTCAGTATTTATCCAATTACCACTCCAGTAAGTTCAGTTTGTATGACAGCGCTACGCAAACCATGCACCATCTTTTCTTTGGAGGCATAAGTCAGTATTATTACCAAAACGGCACACTCATTAATGATCCGAATGTGCCATTTGTCAAAACAATGAGCAGGTTGGCACAAGGATCCGATGGTAGTTATGGAGAATTTGTGTTGTCCAATGAAATGCCTGGTTTACTCGGGTCTGGAGCTGAATTAGTTGTCAATGAAAATGCACCTCATTATCTTAATGAAATCATCGATTTATCGGCAATTACCGCTGATTCAATCTTGGTTGGACACATCATTGGTGGCATCAAAAGTGGAAGCTTGAATCCGTTTACACAGAACAATACCAATGCTACTGATGCCAATGCGGTGATCTACGAAGTATGGCTCAAGCGCGCCCCAAATAATGGCCTTGAGGTACACGGGCCAGAAGGCACATTGAATGTGGAAGTATATCCGAATCCGAGTGCCAGCGATGTGAACTTGAATTTCAATTTCGACCAAAAACACAACATTGAACTTTTTGTACTCGATGCCAATGGCAAATTGGTGCATGAAGTCTATTTCGAAAAGGTCAAAAAGGCTAAAAAAGTTATCGATACCAAAGCGCTTGGCCTCAAGCCCGGGGCTTACACCTTGCAATTCATCATCGATGACCAGCAAACCCTGACCAAACAGATCAGTGTCTTGTGAAAGAATTTTGAATATTCAGGTTATAATTTCGAATTTTAGCCGTTATTTCGGGTTGAATCATGCAATTAAAGAAAACGCTCCTTATTTTCTTTCTTCTTTGGACACTTCGTTTGAGTGCGCAAGAGACTTGTGAATTCAAGCCCACCAATAAAAAAGGTGGACATTACCTTTTCTCTACTTTTTACCTCGATGACCTACAAACGCCCAGAGAAGGGGTGTGTCAGACGCTACACATGGGAAAAATCTATGAGCGCAGGGTTTTTGTGAAAGGGCGGATGGTTGAAGAAACCTGCAATACGCTGGAAGGCAAGCCGCGCGTGCAGAGCAAGTTTACCCTTTGGGACGGCGATTCGCTGCTCATCGATCAGAAGGTGTATTACGAAAACGGGCCGCTGCAAACACACAACATCATTTATTTAGACGCGAGTGGCCGCCGTTGCATGAAATCCGTTGAATACGGCCTCACGGGGCACAAGCGCTTTGAGCATACCTATGCCTGGATCCGCTACAGCGAGCTCAATGAGTCGGACAAAAGCATGCATCCGCCGCATACTGTTGATGACGATGGCTACACATACCTCATGGTACCGATAGGTGAAGAAAAGATCTATGATTCATTTTCGGGTGCACTTACCCAAGTTCGGCACCATCAATTTATTGGCAATGGAAACCACGAAAATAGTTCCCTCAACGGTTCAAGTACTGAGTTCTATGAGAATGGAAAAGTAAAAGTGAAAGCCAACTACAAGGACGGAGCACTAAATGGTACTTACAAGAGTTTCCACATAAATGGTTCGAAACAAAGTGAGGGAACTTATGATAATGGCATTCAAGTGGGCTTGTGGAAGGGCTGGCATCCAAATGGCAAACCTTCCTATGAATATGTATTTGACCTCAACACCGCACACCCGTTTGAGCCCAACAAAAAAGAGTGGGCCGATAACGGTCAGCTCACGTTGGAGCAAGTACTTGATGTGAGCGGAACAGGCTATTTGCGCGAATGGACCCCTCAAGGGAACAAGACGCATGATGTCGATATTTATATGTTGGAACGCACTAGGGGCGTTGAAACCTGGTGGTATGACAACGGACAACTAAACTGGAAAAGAGATTACCGAAAAGGGCAGGACACCACCATGATTCAATTTTATGCAAATGGAGATCCACAACGTTTAGAAATTTTTATGGAAAAGGGATCCGATACCTATCGTGAAAACCGCCGTTGGTATCCGAAATTGGTGCCTGAAAGTGTTTTTATTGTCGAGACGCGTTCCGATGGTTATTTTAAGCAATTGATGGACGCCTATTACCCAAATGGCATTCTCAAAAGTAGGGTAGAATACAAAAACAAAGAATGCTACAAAGAATTTTACGCAAGCAACGGCATCAAAATTCGCGCGTTGCATACCATTTCGGATAGCCTTCATGGCCCTTACCAAGAATTAGATTCTACCGGTAAGTTATTGCTTGATTACAGCTATACAGGTGGCCTGAGAGATGGCTGGTGTCGCGAATACGATGCAGATGGGAAGTTGATTTTTGAACGCTATTATGAAATGGGCATTCCTCAACCAAAATATCCATTTGTCAATAAAAGAAAAGACCTACCAAGTCTAAGCTTAGAAACCAAACAGGGCCTGGAGCGCCTCATCAAATCACAAAGACTTGATTCCCTGCAATTCTCAAAAAAAGAAATAGAAACCTTAGTTGAATTAGCCTATCAGTTTATTCCCGAACAATTTGAACCACTTCCGCAAATGGAATACAACCGCCTGCGCGACTTCAATCATATGCTGCGTATTCATTTGCGCCGTAAAGGCCCCATTGTTTGGATGGATTTAAGTGCTTATGCAACGAGTTCTCTCACACTTATTATCTATCCAGATATGGAAATTGAAATATTTAATCGTCGGTATACCAAAGAAGAATTGAATATGGAACAATTGCTCACTCCTAAACATTACATGTGGAACGACTGATTTGGAGCATCATTTTTATAAGTAGCATTTCTGTGCTGCATGCAGATCTGCTTCCTGTAGAACTCAAGTTGACATTGAAGCAAGTGCCTACGCTCTCTGATCAATTCACAGTGCTCGAATTAGAAATTGTCAACCAATCTGAATTGAACAATAGCATCTTGGTGCCAGGGCATCCGCAGCTTGGGATGGGTTTGTTTGAAGTATATGCCTATGAGCGTGCCCAAAACATGAAGTGGACGCTAGACACCACCTACAGCTTAGCGCTTCCCGACTCAGCTGCTGTAGACCATAAATACATGCAATTTTGGAGCCTCGGGCCGGGCGAGCGCTTCAAGCAGTTGTTTGTCATTAACGAGCCGCCTTCGTCTGGGAGGGCTTTCCAAATCAAATACCAACCGCATGTTTGTTCAGCTTATTTCAAGTACGCATTTCGCTGGCACGACGAAGAAGGATCACCTACTGATATCGCAATAGACGGCGATCAGCGCTTTGCTTACCAGGGCCCCATGTACAGCGATGTCTGTCAGATTTTTGCGCAGTCAGACACCTTTTTCGCCCTGGACCCCAAGAGTAAAAAGTATTACAATGCCAAATGGGGGAAAGTCAAAGGGCAGCTCAAGCGACATAAAAGTTATACAGAAGCTTGGCCTTTATTGAATGCGCAGCTATATAGTCAGGCGGTTTTATCTTCTTTGCCTACTTATTCCCATACCTACGTCATCCTCGAGACTAAAAACGGCATAGCTTACCTATCTCTAGGTTATCAAATAGGTAAAATCTACCCTTTTCGGAGTTTTTTGGCGAAAATCGCGCATCTTTGTGGTGCCAGACGCGTATTCTGGCGTACCTCTTCTGCGCAAAAAGTGAAGCTTAGAACCTTTAAATCGTATTCTTATCAAATCTCTTAATACCTACACATGAAATTTACTTTTACCCTCCTTTTTACATTTGGCTTATTTCAAATGTTTGCGCAAGAAAATCCGGCGAGCAAAGAAATCAATGAAGCGATCAGAGAAATGGATGCGGGCAATTTGACCCAAAGCCGCGTTATTTTAGAAGAAGTACTTCAAAAAGATTCTACCAATTACGATGCCTGGTATGAATATGCTTACAGCTATTACATGCAAAAAGACTACGCCAAAGCAGTGGAGATCATGCTCACACAAACCAATCACCCACAAGCAACAGATCAGTTGTGGCAGATGATTGGCAACAGCCAAGACATCATGGGGAACTCTGAAGAAGCGCTGGCTACTTATGCCAAGGGATTAGAGCGCTTCCCGCACAGTGGCAGGTTGTTTGTCGAGTCTGGGAATATCTTTTTGATCAAAGGAGAAACCGAAAAGGCGATTCCCTATTACGAAAAAGGAATCCAGATGGATCCCGAATTCCCGTCGAATTACTACCGATTGGCGCGCATTTATTGCAATTCACCCAACAATATTTGGGGATTGATTTACGGTGAGATCTTCATGAACCTGGAGCGCAATACCCAGCGCACCCGAGAAATGAGTGCTATTTTGTATGCAACTTACCAAAATGCTTTTCTATTTGGAAAAGACGGCGTCGGAACGAGTTTTGCTCAAGACATGGGCCCATTTACGAAGGCATTTGAATCTACTATGGCGAATGCTGCGGCGCAGTACCAGCTCAGTACTAAAAAACCAAGCGTCAATGTGGCTTCTTTAGTAGCGATCAGGAAGGCATTTATTGCAAGTTGGTTGCAAAGCGAGTACGCCAAACAGTTTCCGGTTCACCTTTTTGAGTTTTGGCAAAGTATAGACGACATGAATTTCTTTGAAGCATATAACTATTGGATTTTTAACCAAGCGCCAAACGACCAATTCGAGAAATGGCGCAAAGACAACGCCACTGACTTTGGATATTTTGTCAAGTGGTATAATCCCAACCCAATTGTCATTACAGAAGAGAATTATTTTTCGCGCAATAAATTGCTCAATTAAGTAGGTAAGGAACCCTTATGATTGTCGCTTCATTGGGCGTGTTTATCCTTAAAAAAGAAGTGGAAGGCCCAAAGGTAAGGCGGGTTCCATTTTGAATTGCTTCTCGCTCAGTTGAAAGTGCTTTTCCGAGTAAATCTATAGCTTGAATTTCAAGGATTGATGAACTGTATACATCAATTTGCCCAGGGTTGATCCATTTCCATTGCATAGAACCCAGCTCAGAGAATCCAGCACCTGGATTATTGACTTCTATCAGGACTGTATCGGTATCGCAAAGCCCTTCGGCAATTAGCATGACTTGATACGTGCTGAGGTTGTATTCAAAACCAATGATCGGACCTGTTTCTGTGGTCATGTCAGGGAAATACCAAGTAAAATTGGCATCTTGGTTGGCTGTTGCTGAAAAACTCAATAAACTCGTGCCAGGAATACTCGAGTAACTCGCGTTCGCCTGCAGTGTACTATCGCTATGAATGAGTTTCCAAGTTGAAAGGCTATCCAAGACAATGGAACTGGCCACTTGTTGTAAAATGCTTGCGGTATTTGGATCTATCCCCGGAAGATACGTACTCCCTAACGATGACTTATGAAACAAAGAAGTATAAAAAGTACAAGCTGCTAAATAGGAGCCTTCGATACTTGGATGTGAGCCGTCTTGCTGATACAAATTGATTGTTGGGTGGTTATCCCGGACGTATTTCCAAGCGACGCCAACCGGAGAAACCGCTGCGTCGGCAGAATCGGCAATGCGCAAATAGGCGTCGCGCAGGCGTGCATTCATTTTGTCGAAGGTGTTGATAGAATCCCATTGTGGATCGCCGTTTTGACGGCCCCAGGTCATGAAATAATTGACCTGACTACAGGGTTGAATGGCTTTGGCGCTGTCTGCCAATTGCAGGGCATAAGGTAAAGTCTGGCTATTTACTTGCGCAAAAGGGAAGCTGGGTTCTTGGCTTTGGCCCTGTAAAATGATGTAGTCCCATTCTTGGGCGGCCATTTTTTGATAGTTGACAGGGTTATTCGCGTGCATTTGAAAAGTTTGGCCTCCTGGCGTGTTGCTGTCATAAATCAGGACATCACCGAGTGAGTTGCTGAGGTCCTGAACCATTTGAGGCAGGTTATTGACACCCATGTAGCTATTGCCGATGAAAAGCGCGCGCAAGGTGTCTTGTCCGAAAAGGAGCTGGTGGAAGGATAGCATAATTAAAAGCGCAAAAATTTTCATGGATCGATGATTTTTAAAGGATTGGACTGCAAACGAATGTCCTTGGCCCTTTCAATGAGCTCAAGATTAGTGTTTGAACTCGAATAGTTCAGGATTTGTTGATGAGGATCTGAAAGTGCTGAGGCAAATAATTGGATACCAAAAATGCCGTCGGTAAAACGGCATTTAGTGGTGTCAAATTCGGATGGTACCATGAACAGCTGCCATGCTTTTTCTGCGGGTGTCATGCGGCTAAGAAGGTCGGCCACACGCGCATTGGTTGTTTGGGAGGGATCTTTATAAACTTGAGCCCAACTTCCAAAATAGCAACACAAAAAAAGCAGCAGTATTTTCATCGAGGACGAAGATACGGCAATCTTATAAGCCGTTGGCTGCCATGCGCAATTTCAGGTCGATAAACGCTTGCTCATAGGCCTCGCGTTGTTTTTTTTCGCGGTTGGAGATGTCCATGCGGCCCATTGTTTTGAGGATTTCATCTGCCGCTGCAGTATTGCGCAATGCAAAGTAAGCCTCGAGCAAATTGAAGTAGATGGCAACCGTGATGTCTTTGTCGATGCGTGCTTTTTTGTTGTCGATATCAGACTCTTCGAGCGCTTTGTTCCAGATGCCAATGGCTTCATTGAGTTTCATGGCGCCTTGTGCTTCATTGGTGCCGAGCATTTTAAAGCCCAGGTTTGCTGCATTAAAGGCATCTAGGAGGTCGTTATGCGACTCATTTTTAGATTTAACGAAATTGAGCTCGAAAGTTTCTTCTGTTCGCTCGTAACCAATGCGATCATTGACCATGTGGTTGATCACTTTGAGGTTATCTTGCAAGCATTTGTCTTCCATTTGCTTGAGCACTGCGCTGACATCCATTGAAGGTTGTGTTTTGGTGGCAGTACCTTTGTATAATTTAAATTCTGTGAACTCTGCTGGTGCCGCTGCATAAATTTCTTGATTGATCGCGTTGGTGACGCGGAAACTCATCGGGTGGCGGTAAGTGAACTCGATGTGGTAATAGGTAACCTTTATAGTTGTACTGACGCCATCTTTGCGCGATACTTCGTCTTTTACTTCAGTCACAATTTTAGCAGGTGTAGCCTCAAAACCTTGTAACGTAACGGTATAGTTGAGGGCATTTGCTGCACCTTTTTGCAAGCCGTCGATAAAGAGATAGGTAGAGGCCAAAGAATTGTAGTCATAGGATGTTTTCATGACAGGCATCGGGACCGTGCGGCGGTAAGGCTGCGCAACGTAGTCTTTGACTGGTTTGTTGTTCTCGTTGAGTACTTGTTTTTCGATGATTTTGGATGCGGTAGATTTTTCGTTCCAAGCTTTCATTTCGCGCTCAAATTTATCGTCGGCTGCTTTTTGCTTGTTGGGAAGGTCTGCCATATCGCGCTGGTAGTCGGCTTCAGCTTGTGCTTTGTCGGCTTCGTATTGCGCCATTAATTTTTGGTTTTCAACTTCGTATGCTGCAGTAACTGTTGCGGTGTAAGCAGTAGGCTTTGGCTGCACAGGGTTGCTCGGAAGTTTAACGTAGGTGTAAGTGATTTGCTCTCCCTTGACAGATTGTGCAAAGGAATTGAAAGCGAGGGCCAGGGCCACAAATAAGGTAGATTTTTTCATTGATAAGATTTGTTCGGGCAAAGGACGTGAAAAACTCTCGGAAAGTTGCTTCTCAACGCGGCTTTATTGTCAAAATTTCATAACTTTCAAGAACTAAAACCTAAACTATGAAACTATTTGCCATTATTTTATCGCTATTTAGCCTGAGCTCATTACAGGCACAAACCGTCCTATTCGAAGAAGAATCAAATGTCATTTCATACATGGACGGCAAGTATTTTTATAATTCCGACAATGGCCTCACCATTTCTTATGGCTACATCTCTAGCTTCAATACCTACGGAATCAAGGTGAGCAACAAGGCGGGAAGCACCTTCTATTTTATCAATGTGAACATCGATACCTATGGTAGTTTTGCTGATTTATACGGCATGAGCCCGAGTGATGGCAGTAATTTCGGATTTCGGCTTTACCGCGGTAAACTCATTGTTGGTCGGGGAGAAGAAGGAGAAACCACTTTTTATCTGAAGTAAAGCGTGATTTTGTAAGAGCCCTCCTGAATGAGGGCTTTTTTTTGTGAACCTTTTGCCTTGTGTTTTGTTTAATTTAAAAAACAAAACATGAAACAAAACGGTATCCAGGTAAACCACAATATGATTGACGTCCTGATCGATGAAATGGGCGATGAGCACGTGAGTACCTCCGTTGAAACGCCCCTCAGATCAGACGCATTTGCGCTTTCAGACGATCAA
>Ga0208022_1000215_pt1 | contig 21240 bp, 26 predicted proteins | sample ColrivemetaGS747_FD_187622 | JGI IMG/M metagenome (GOLD analysis project Ga0208022, IMG submission 187622) | Estuarine microbial communities from the Columbia River estuary - Freshwater metaG S.747 (SPAdes) (version 2) | ecosystem: Environmental > Aquatic > Marine > Intertidal zone > Estuary ...
TTTGATGATTTATTTAACAATTAATAATTAGGTTACAATGGCCAAAAGAGAAGAGGATTTAGCAAGTATTCTTGCTGATTCATTAAACAAACAAAATAAGGATGGTAAGATTGCCTACTTTCTAAATGATGAAGGTGGTGATGCTCCTACCAATGTTAAAGATTGGATTTCAACTGGTAATGCTATGTTGGATGTCGCAATCTCTAATAGACCTTATGGCGGCTTCCCTGTTGGACGTATATGTGAGATTACGGGTTTAGAGCAGAGTGGAAAATCTCTGCTCTCTGCCCATATTCTTGCAGAAACACAACGCAAGGGTGGAGTAGCCGTATTGATTGATACCGAAACTGCCGTAAGTAGAGAATACTTAGAAGCAATCGGAGTAGATATTTCAAAATTATTATATGTTTCAGTTGATACTGTTGAAGGTATTTTTGAAGCATGTGAAACTATAATTGAAAAGGTTAGAACAGGTGATAAAGATAGATTAGTTACGATTGTAGTCGATTCGGTAGCAGCAGCATCTTCAAAGAAAGAGATGGAAGCTGATTACGACAAAGATGGTTACGCAACGGACAAAGCTATTATTATTTCCAAAGCAATGAGAAAGATTACTAATATGATTGGTCGTCAGTCAATTGCACTTGTATTCACAAACCAATTAAGACAAAAGATGAACGCAATGTTTGGTGACCCGTGGACAACATCGGGTGGTAAGGCATTGGCATTTCATAGTTCAGTTAGATTGAGATTGAAGAATATGGGACAATTGAAACAAGGTGATAGAATTGTAGGTATTAAAGTTCGTTGTCAGGTTATTAAAAATAGAATGGGCCCACCATTGAGACATGCAGACTTTGACATTTTCTTTGATAGAGGTATTGATAATTATGGTGGATGGTTAGCAGTTATGAAAGATGGTAAAATCGTAAAGCAAGCCGGAGCATGGTATGAATACATTGACATTGATAGTGGTGAAGTTATGAAATTTCAATCTAAGGATTTCCCTAAGATGTTAGAAAATTTAGAACTAAAAGACCAAATCTATCGTAGGATTTGTGAGGCAACAATATTACAATATAAGAACAATTCCAATTCGGATGAAGTTGAAGTAACAACGGACGAAGCAAATGAGTCAGATTAATAAAAAGTATTTAGATATACTAAAAGAAATAGATGAAGAACATAAAGGATTTGGAGATTTGCAACGCAACTCCAAAACTTTAGTAATTGATGGTCTTAATACCTTCATTCGTTCTTGGTCAACCGCTCCGAATCTTAATGATAACGGAGACCATATTGGAGGCATAGTCGGTACTTTAAAAAGTATCGGCTTTGCAATCCGTACAATTAACCCCACAAGAGTTGTCGTTGTTTTTGACGGCAAAGGTGGTTCACAAAGTAGAAAAGACATATATTCAGGTTACAAATCGGAAAGAGGTAAGAACAAAATCAAAATGAGATTGAATCGAGCTGCATCCGTTGAAATGAACCCTGAAGAGGAAGGTGTATCTATGAAGCGTCAAATGACCGGATTAGGTGAACTACTTTCATCATTACCTGTTTCCATTATGATTTATGATGGTATTGAAGCAGATGATGTTATGGCTTATATTGCTACAACCCTACGACAAGAAAACGAAAAGGTTGTGATAATGAGTACGGATAAGGATTTCCTTCAATTGGTAAATAAAGATGTGAGTGTATATTCACCATCTAAAAAGAAAGTTTACAATATTCCAGAAGTAGTAGAGGAATTTGGTATCCATCCACACAATTTTATAAATTTCAGAATGATTGACGGAGACAAATCCGACAATGTAGAAGGTATAAGTGGATTGGGTATTAAATCAATTACTAAGGCGTTTCCAATGTTAACGGAACACCAATTAGTTGACACCAACGATATGGTGGAATATGTAAACACATTAACAAAAAAATCAAAAGCACACGAATTATTCTTAAATAATTTGGAAATTTGCGAAAGAAATCGTAAATTGATGCAGTTAGCAGAACCAACATTTAGTGGTAATCTCCGTATGAAAATTATGGATAGATACAACGAACCTACTACCAAATTCGACAAACAAACTTTCTTAAAGTATGGTTTGAAGAATAGAATATTAGAAGGTTTCCCAAATGTATTGGACTGGTTACAATCAACATTTTCACATATATCAAAATTTTAAAAAACAAAAAGTTATGGCAAAGTCAGTAGACAAATTAGCAAAACCACTAGGAGACAGAGTCCTATTGAGTGAATTAGAGGCGGAGGCTTCAAAAACTGCCGGTGGTATCATTATCCCAGATAGTGCAAAATCGGAAGATGTAAAAAGAGCAAAAGTAGAAGCAGTAGGTGATGGAATTTATACACAATCAGGAGTAGCAATTCCAATGAGTGTAAAAGTGGGTGATGAAGTAATCCTTCCACCATATCATCAAGGAGTAGAAATCAAAGTAGGTGGTAACAAATATATTTTACTTAGAGAATCAGAATTATTAATGGTCATTAGATAATGAAACCAATTACAGAACCAAATATAGATTTATCCAAAATTGAGATTAAAGATATACCTGCAAAACTTGCAAATAAACTAATATGCGATAATCATTATAGTGGAACCGTTGCAAAGGGTGTTCAATTTCATTTGGGAATATATTATGATAATACATTACATGGTGTTGCACAATTTGGTTATGGTATAATGCCGAAAAAAACATGCAAATGGGTAATTGATACATTATCAACCGAATATTTAGAATTAAATAGATTGTGGATATCGGATGAATTGGGAATGAATAGTGAAAGTAAATCAATATCTTTATCTTTAAAATATATAAAACAAAGAAAACCAGAATTAAAATGGATTATAAGTTTTGCAGATGGGATGATGGGTAAAGTTGGAACTATTTATCAAGCTACAAATTTTGTATATACCGGATTTAGAAAAGATGGTGGTATATGGATGACAAGAGAGGGTGAAAGATTGCATTCAGTTTCTCTTTGGCATAGGCATGGTACTATTCAAAGAAGTGTTTTAGAAGGAATATATGGTACACCTTTGTATAAAGTTTATGGTGGCCAATATCGATATTTTTATTTTTATGATAAAAAATTAATTAAAAAATTAAATGTACCTATATTACCATATCCAAAAGTGGACACTATTATAAATGATTTAGAAGTTAAAACGCAATATGGTATAAACGATGGTGGTACAAATTATACAGACTTTAAAAAAGTATTAGAACACTCATTGAGTGATGGTACAAATTTTTATAAAAAACAAACAACTAAGCAAGAAGAAACGCTTAGTAAATTTATTTAACAAAAAAACAAACATGGAGGAACAATCCTATGAAATGTCTTAAAAGTAGCAAAACAGGAAACATTATTAGAGTAAGTGATAGAGAAGCTTACAACGCAACGAGTGAATGGAAATTTATTCCTAAATCAGAGTGGAAAGCAGAAAGAAGACCTGCTAAAAAAGTAGTAGAAGAAGTTATTGTAGAAATACAAGAACAAACAATCGCAGAAAAACAATTAAGTAAAAAGAAAAAAGATAAGTAATGCAAGAAGTAGATACACTAGTCAAATATGGCCAGAGTTATCAATCTAAAGTTGTAGCTGCACTTATCACCGATGTTAAATTTTTAGAACAAGTTGGTGAAATTACTAAACCTGCATTTTTTGAATCTCAAGCAAACCAATGGATTATAGGTGAAGTCCAACATTACTTTGATGAGTATAGAACAATTCCGACAATGGAAGTGTTTAAGATTAAAGTTGGTGCAATAGAGGATAAGGGATTGAAATTAACTGTAGTAGAACAATTGAAGAATGTCTACTTACAAGTTGGTGCAGAGGATATGCCTTATGTAAAAAAGGAGTATCTAACATTTTGTAAAAACCAAAAAGTTAAAGAAGCTCTATTCAAATCAGTAGACTTACTTAAAAACGGACAATACGAACAAATTATAGATACAATGATGAAGGCATCCAAAGTGGGTGTTGAATCTGATTTAGGTTTGGATTTTATTGAAGATTTTGAAAGTATATTAGAGAATGTCAAAAGAGATTCTTGTCCTACGGGTTGGTCAGTAATTGATGAACTTATGGATGGTGGTTTAGGTCCAGGTGAATTGGGTGTAGTAATGGCTCCATCAGGTATCGGTAAAAGTTGGTTCTTATCTAAGATAGCATGTTCTGCTTTGGAAAAGGGTATTGATGTATTACATTATACTTTGGAATTATCAGAAAGTTATGTAGGTCAAAGATACATCACAATCCTAACAGGTATTCCAACAACCGACCAAAAAGAAAGAAAAGATGAGATTATCAGAAAGGTAAAGCAAGTTCCAGGTAGAGTTCGTATTAAGTATTATCCACCACAATTTGCATCTGCTAAAACAATAGCAGCTCACATTGAAAAGATAAAACAAACCGGATTCAAACCAAAACTTATCATTATTGACTACGCAGATTTATTAAAGAGTGGAAATGGTAACAGGGATGGTCTTTATGCTGAATTAGGTGGGATATATGAGGAGTTAAGAGGTTTGAGTGGTGAAACACTTATCCCGATTTGGACAGCAACACAAACGAATAGGGCAGCAATAGACCACGAAGTTATTGGGGCAGATTCGGTAGGTGATTCCTATAAGAAAGTTCAAACTGCAGATTTCATTATGTCAGTTAGTAGAAAAACAAAGGATAAGTTATCGAACACAGGTCGTATTCACATTGTCAAAAATAGATTCGGTCCCGATGGTTTAACATTTCCTGCAAAAATTGACACCTTTACAGGTACAATGGATGTATTTGCAGCAACATCGGTAGATGGTATGGCATCAACTAGAGATAGTAAAAGTGGTGAAGGATTAGAGAAAAAACTCCTACATAAGAAGTATGTGGAGAATATGGGATAAGTATAAAAAAATTAAAAAAAGTGTGAATAAATATTTTCGAAAAAACCTAAAATTAACTAAAGAAAATGGAGTATAACAGTAGTCTAGTCCATATATATCTTTACATTTCCCACTTTTTAGGGAAAAATATTTACTAACTAAAATTAAAAATTTACAAACAAAATGGACATTTCAAACAAAATCCTTTCAGAAATTACGGTTTATATGAAGTACGCAAAGTACAGACCCGAATTACAAAGGAGAGAGACGTGGGAGGAATTGGTTACAAGAAATATGGAAATGCATATTAAAAAGTATCCACAATTAGAACAAGAGATTAGAGATAACTACAAATTCGTATATGATAAAAAGTGTTTACCATCAATGCGTTCAATGCAGTTCGCAGGTAAACCGATTGAAATGTCACCAAATAGAATTTACAATTGTGCATTTGCACCAATAGATGATTGGAGAGTATTTTCTGAAATTATGTTCTTACTATTAGGTGGAACAGGTGTTGGTTATTCAGTTCAAAAACATCACGTAGATGCGTTGCCTGAAATTAGAAAACCAAACGCAGACAAAACTCGTAGATTTCTTATTGGAGATTCTATTGAAGGATGGGCAGATTCAATTTCGGTATTAGTTAAAGCATATTTCTTTGGTGGAAGTAAACCTCAATTTGACTTTAGAGATATTAGAGCAAAGGGAGCAAGATTGATTACATCAGGTGGTAAAGCACCAGGACCTCAACCACTAAAAGAATGTCTTATTAAATTAGAAGGTATATTAGATGCAAAAAAAGATGGTGATAAATTATCTCCATTGGAAGTACATGATATGGTTTGTCATATTGCAGACGCAGTATTGGCAGGTGGTATTAGAAGAGCTGCATTGATTTCTTTGTTCTCTGCAAATGACGAACAAATGATTAGTTGTAAGAGTGGTGCTTGGTGGGAAACAAATCCACAAAGAGGTCGTTCAAACAATTCAGCAGTCCTAATGAGACATAAGATTACAAAAGAATATTTTTTAGAACTTTGGAAAAGAATTGAAGCAAGTGGAGCAGGTGAGCCTGGTATCTACTTATCAAACGACAAAGATTGGGGAACTAACCCATGCTGTGAGATTGCATTAAGACCTTTCCAATTCTGTAATTTATGTGAGGTGAATGTGAGTGATGTAGTAGACCAATACGATTTGAATGCAAGAGTTAAAGCAGCATCATTCATTGGAACATTGCAAGCAGGTTATACTGATTTTCATTACCTTCGTCCAATCTGGCAAAGAACAACCGAAAAGGACGCACTTATTGGTGTATCTATGACAGGTATCGGAAGTGGAGCAGTTTTGAAAATGGATATGAAAGAAGCAGCAAAAGTTGTAAAGGTAGAAAACAAAAGATTAGCAGAAGTAATGGGTATCAATCCATCTGCAAGAACTACAACAGTTAAGCCTGCAGGAACAACATCATTAACATTAGGAACATCATCAGGTATTCACGCTTGGCATAATGATTACTATATTCGTAGAGTAAGAGTAGGTAAGAACGAAGCAATTTATTCTCACTTATTAGTAAATCATCCGGAATTAGTAGAAGATGAATATTTTAGACCACACGATACTGCAGTTATTGGTATTCCACAAAAAGCACCTGAAACTGCAATATTTAGAACTGAGTCTCCAATTCAATTATTAGAGAGAGTTAAGAAAGTACATAGTGAATGGATTAAACCAGGACATAGAACAGGAAATAACTCACACAATGTATCTGCAACAATTTCAATTAGAGAACATGAGTGGAAAGCGGTTGGTGAATGGATGTGGGATAATAAAGAATATTACAACGGACTTTCAGTATTACCTTACGATGGTGGAACTTACATTCAAGCACCATTTGAAGATTGCACGAAAGAAAGATACGAAGAATTAATGAAAACACTTACGGAAGTAGACTTAAGCAAAGTTATTGAAATCGAAGATAATACGGATTTATCAGGTGAGGTAGCTTGTGCAGGAGGTGCGTGTGAAGTTAAATAAAGATGATAAAGAATTATATTATTTGGAAAATGGTAAAGTGGTGTTCACTACTGAGTATCACCTTAAACGAGGTGATTGCTGTGGGAGTGGGTGCCGCCATTGTCCATATATTCCAGTAGGTATAAAAGGAAATAAAAATACAAAACAAAAACAAAATGGTAACAGTTAAAAAATTCTCAGCAGTATGGTGTGGCCCTTGTAGAGCATTAACCCCAGTAATGAATGAAATCAAAGGTAATTTTTCAAATGTAAAGTTTGAAGAATACGATATTGATGAGTATAGTGATATAACCGAAGAATATGGAGTTCGTTCGGTTCCAACAGTTATAATCGTAAAAGATGGTATTGAATTACAAAGATTTACAGGACTTTCATCTAAAATGGCATATGTCAACGCAATCAATGAGGCAGTAAAGTAAATTTGGTAAAGTGGGAAAAATAGGTTATATTAGATACATGTTAAGAGGTGAAGCACATCCAATGCATAAACTGACGGAAGTACAGGTATTGCAAATTAGGGAACTATACAAAATAGGTCATAGAAATATTAATGTAATAGCTAGGAACTATAAAGTATCACCTGCAAACATTAAAAAAATAGTTACAAACGAAACGTGGAAACACATGGTTAAATGGCCATATGAAAGTACAAGATAAGTTATATTGTGATATTTCCAAATTTAGTGTAAGGTTAATAGAAAAGTCAGTTGCAAAGAATATAATAGTAAAACATCATTATTCAAAACAATGGACAAAAGTTAGTTACGCATTAGGTTTGTTCTACGAAAACGATACCGAACATAAATTCTTTGGTGGAGTAAATCAGGAACTAATTGGTGTCATCTGTTATGGTGACCCAATTGGTAGACATTGTGGAGCATCTATAAGTGAGACATTAGATAGAACGGAAGTAATGGAGTTGGTAAGACTTTTTGTATTTGACGGATATGGTTGTAACATTGAAAGTTGGTTTGTCGGAAAGTCTTTTGAATGGTTGAAAGAAAACGCAAAACAAATAAGAGCATTGATATCATACTCCGACCCTGTACAAGGACATAAAGGACAAATATATCAGGCAACAAATTGGTTATATCAAGGAACAAGTATTAGACCTAACGACACATGGTCTTTTCGTTTTGAAGAAGGTGGTAAATGGATACATGGTAGAACTATGGCACCCTATTGGGGAACAACCTCACCTTTCAAATTGCAAGAACTTATTGATAAACCATTTTGGGTAAAAAGAGAACCAAAGAAGCATAGGTATATCTACATTTTGGGCAAGGACAAAAAAGATAAAAAGGAATTGTTGAAAAGAATAAAACATCCTTTATATCCATATCCAAAAACATTAGAGGAATATACCGAAGAAATATTAAAATTAGAACCAATTGAAAGAGTTAAATAAGTTATATTGTGATACAAGTAGAGTATCGGTTAGAGAAATCAGTTCGGCAATTGCAAAAGAAATTATAGTTAAGAAACACTATACTCACGCATGGACTGCATGTAGATACGCATTGGGAATATTTTATAGAACAGATGAGTCAAACGCAATTGGTGATAGTGACAAACTTATAGGATGTTTAGTTTATGGATTTCCAGTAGGTGCAAGAGCATCAACATCCGTTTGTGAAGGACTTACAAAAGATAACATTTTAGAATTGACAAGATTGTATTGTGATGATGGGTATGGTTCAAATATTGAGTCATTTGCATTAGGACAATCGTTTAAGTGGTTTAGGGAGAATGATAAAGCAATCAAAGTTTTAATATCATATGCAGATAACGGACAAGAGCATTTGGGTGGAATTTATCAGGCAACGAATTGGATTTATCAAGGAATGAATACTGATATCGCATTGATGCCAAATTACGGAATATCGTTATCAAATGACCCTTACAAATGGATACATAGTAGAACTGTGTTTTCAATGTGGGGTAGTGGTAATTTAGAAGCATTGAGAGCAGCAATTGGAAAGGATGGTTATAAAGAGTTTTGGAGAAGGGAAGAACCACCAAAACATAGATACATACAAATCATAGGTGAGGACAAAAAGGAAAAAAAAGACCTAAAAAAGAGATTAAAGCACGAAATTAGACCTTATCCTAAAAATACACAGGAATTTAACAAAGCAATTCAACATCACACAACGATAGAACCTGAAACTGACATTAAGACAAAGTTTTGGTAATATCAAATAATTTAAGTATATTAGATATATGAAATTTTGGGACACAGGCAACGAAGCTAAAAAAACAGACGCATTTGATTTTGAAAGAAGTAAACGAGAGTTAATTGAAAATTTAGATTACTTATTTACAATGTCAGTACAAGAACAAACCCTTTATAAGAAGTGGTTAGAGTGGAATGAAGATTTGCATGCAAGTATGAAATTACTGCCGGCACTTCACCAACAATACGATAAGATTTGGGAACCGAAAGACCTAATGGACAAAGAGGGAACAATCAAAGAAATCCAAGAGATGCAACCATATGTTGAATTGGTTGGAGAAGGTGAAGAAGCAACCCGTTGGACATATGTTAGAAAGTTAATCAGTTCAATGGAGTTCACACCAAACCCAGGTCGTAATGTTAAAGCATATGTAAAAGATAGAGTAAGTGGTAAGATATTGGGTGTTATTAGTTTGGGTAGTGATATTACCAGTTTGGGTGTTAGGGATGAATTTATTGGTTGGACTAAGGAGGACAAATTCAATGGTGGTAAATTAAATTGTACTGCAATCGGCACATCAATCATCGCAACTCAACCATTAGGATATAATTTCTTAGGTGGTAAGTTGGTGTCCGCAATGACAACTTCACCTACATTTAGACAAGAGTGGAAAGATAAATACAAAAATACATTAGTAGCAGTTGGAACAACATCATTATATGGTATTCATTCACAATACAATGGTATTCCACATTTCAAAACATTAGGTGAAAGTAAAGGTAAAATCAGTATCAAACCCGATGACAAATATTATGATGTATGGCACCATTGGTTACAAGAAAATAGAGCCGATTGGTATAGAGACCAAATTGAATTAGCATCAGCAGATAAGTCCGGCCCAGTTAGTGGTGTAAAACAAAAGATATTAGGACAAATATTCAAAGAGTTAGGAATTAAAAACGATACATACCATCACGGATTTAAGAGAGGTGTATATTTTGCACCAATGTATGAGAATGGTAATGACTATCTATGTTCTAAAATTGATGAGGACAAATTGATAATGAAACCAAAGTTTGTACAAGGTGATGAATATACAATCAAATGGTGGAAAGAAAAAGCAATAAAGAGATATTCTAAATTACACGAAGAAGGTAGATTGAAACCAGAAAAGTTATTCTATGCAGACGCAATCGGTTTAACTTGGGAGGAAATGAAAGACAAATTTTTAGCAGACGTGGGTAGATAAAAATAGCATATGTATCAAAACATTTATTACGAGAGACAAAAGAATTTAATGCATCTTTGGGATGACAAAAATGGGTATCAAACAATGCCATACCGAAAGTATGCATATAAGAAAGACCCAAATGGAGAACATCTCTCAATGAATGGTGATAAACTAAGTCGTATTTCAAAGTGGGAGAAGGATGAAGCAAATGACTTATTTGAAAGTGATGTTCCAGAAACGACAAGAGTATTAGTAGATATTTACAATAGTGATATTCCCTCAACAGGACATAGAGTATTGACTTTTGACATTGAGGTTGAAATGATTACCGGACTACCAAACACACGAGAAGCACAAAACGAATTGACAGCAATTGCTGCACATGATGGAGCAACAAAACTTTATGATGTATTCGTATTAGATAAAGACAAAACAGTAAAAAATAATGCAAAAACATTTAGCAAAGATGGGAGAGAGGTTAGCCTTCACGTTTTCGATAACGAGAAAAATCTCTTACTTGCTTTCCTTAATTATTACGAGGAAATTGACCCAACTATTCTTACGGGATGGAACATAGATTTCTTTGATATTCCATACCTTTACAATCGTATTAAAAATGTATGTGGTGAAGGTCATGCAAAAAGACTTTCTAGAATAGGACAATGTTTCTATTCACCTTATAGAGAGAAGTGGACATTTGGTGGAGTATCTATTTTGGATTATATCAGTCTATACAAACAATATAACTTTGGACTAGAGTCAGCATACACTTTAAATCACATTGCAACAAAAGAATTGGGTAGAGGTAAGGTAGAGTATGAAGGAAGTTTGGATGACTTATTCGTAAACGATTTAGAAAAGTTTATTGAGTATAATATTGTCGATGTGGACTTGGTGGTAGCAATGGATGAGAAGTTAAAGTTTATAGATTTATGTAGGGCGATATGTCACGCCGGCTATGTTCCTTACGAAGATTATATGTTTTCGTCAAAATGGTTAGAGGGTGCTTGTTTAGCATACCTTAAAACTAAAAATATGGTTGCAACAAACAAACCAGCGGATAGGAGAGAAAGAATGCAAGCATTGAAAGATAACGACCAAGAGAAATTTATTGGTGCATATGTAAAAGAACCCATCGTTGGGAAGTATGATTGGATATATGATTTGGATTTGACATCTCTATACCCATCAATCATTATGACACTAAATATCTCACCTGAAACAAAGGTTGGTAAGATTTCAAATTGGGATGCAGAACAATATATCAAAGGTGAGGAAATCACTTATAAGTTAAAGGGTAAGGATGGTGATGAATACGAATACAACCGTCAGGAATTAGCAGATGTTATCAAAGATAGTCAATTAGGTGTAGCAGCTAATGGAGTTCTTTATATGCAAGATAAACCAGGTTTAATTGCGGACATTCTAAATACATGGTTTAACAAAAGGGTTGAATATCGTAAATTAGAAAAGAAATATGGTGAGGAAAAAAATACTGAATTATATGAGTTCTATGGTAAGAGACAACACGTCCAAAAAATCCTTTTGAACTCAATGTATGGTGTATTAGGTTTACCAGCATTCCGTTTCTATGATGTGGATAATGCAGAAGCAGTAACCCTAACAGGACAAGTCGTAATTAAAAAGACGGCTGAAATGGCAAATAGAAAATATTGGAAAGAATTGGGAACAACCGATGACTATAATGTTTATATTGATACTGACTCAATTTATATGATGGCAGAACCTTTGGTAAAACATAGATACCCAGAATATAAGACATTTGATGAAAAGAGGATGGCAGTTGAGGTGGACAATATTGCAACCGAAACACAAACATTCTTAAACTCATTCTACGATTTATTGGCAGAGAGATTTTTCTTTATTCCAAAAGACAAACATAGATTTGAGATTAAAAAGGAGTATATCAGTAAAGCAGGATTTTGGGTAGCAAAGAAACGATATGCACAATGGATGATTTTGAAAAACGGAATACCTTGTGACAAATTAGATGTGAAAGGATTGGATGTAGTTAGAAGTTCATTCCCAAAAGCATTTCAAAAGTTTATGTCGACAATGTTGAAAGATATCTTAATGGGTAAAGGACATGATTATATTGATGATACTCTATTGACATTTAAGAAAAGCTTACCAACATTACCTGTAAATACAATAGCAAAAGGTGGAGCATTGAAGGAATTGAGTAAATATGATAAGGGAAATTGGAAATCAGGAGACGCAGTAGCAAACTTTGAGAAAGGAACACCTGCACACGTTAAAGCCGGAATAACATACAATAGATTATTAAAATTCTTCAATTGTCCATATAAGCATGAACCAATTAGAGATGGGGATAAAGTAAAGTGGGTATATCTTAAAGACAACCCATTAGGATTAGAAACAGTTGCATTCAAAGATTATAATGACCCAAAGGAAATTATGGATTTTGTGGAAACCTATGTGGATAGAAACAAAATATTTGAAGCAGAATTAGAAAACAAATTAGATGACTTTTATAACGCATTAAAGTGGGATAAAGTTACCGCAGATACAAAGACTGCAAAGAAGTTTTTCGCATTTTAATTTGGTATTATAAAAAATTAGTCGTATATTAGTAAAACAAACATAAAACATGAACAAAAACAATTTATTAAAATTCATTCAAAAGTATTCACTAGGTGGACTTATTGAATCAGTAGCGTGGAACGCTGAAGGAACGAAATTATCAGTTAGATTTATTTCAGATGACAAAACATTATTAGGTGAAGTAGAGTTTAACGCTTACACATCAACACCAATGAATGTCGGTATTTACACAACATCATTATTAAAAAATATGATTGGTGTATTAGATAACGATTTAACATTGAAAGTTGATAAAGCAGGTGATAAATCGGTATCATTAAAGTTATCGTCTGACGAAACCGAAACATCTTATCAATTAGCAGACTTAGGAGTTATTCCACCTGTACCAGATTTGAAACAATTACCTGATTTCAATATTGATATTGAAATGGCATCAACAATGATTGATAAATTTATCAAAGCAAAAGGTGCATTGAGTGATGTAGATACATTTACAGTATTTACCGAAGGTGGTGATTTAAAGATGGCAATTGGTTATTCTTCAATTTCGACAAATAGAGTAACATTTACCGCAACTAAATCGTTTGATGGTGATGTTAAACCAATTTCATTCTCAGCAAAATATTTAAAAGAAATTCTTACTGCAAATAAAGAAGCAACATCTGCAAAATTAAAAGTATCAACCGATGGTTTGGCAAATGTTCAATTTCAAATCGATGACTTTATTTGTAAGTATTATTTAGTAGAAATCTCAAATTAATAAAATGAAAGAACAATTAGAATTATTCCCACAAGAGGAATTACAACAAGACGCGGGTAGTATTAATGTACCTGAAGCACAACCAATTAAAGACGCAGAATGGTGTTTTCAATTTTTTAACAATGAACCAATTGTATTTGCATGGTCAAACGACGGTGAAAATGCTTCTCCTTTGGTTTTACAATTACAACCAACGGAAGGTGAAGGATTAAATTTTCAACAAAACGGAATGACTTTTAGAGTATTCCCAAGAGAAATTAGTGAAGAAACAAAACAACAAAGAGCAGAACAAAATGCAAATAAAAATAAAGAAGCTTAGTCCAGAAGCAGTAATACCAACATATGCAAAAGAAGGTGATGCCGGTATAGATTTAGTTGCAACATCAATAAAGTTTGATGGCACACAAATTACATACGGAACAGGATTGGCAATGGAAATACCCGAAGGATTTGTAGGATTAGTATTCCCTCGTTCATCCATTCGTAAAACCGATTTATCATTAAGTAATTCGGTAGGTGTAATTGATAGTGGATATAGAGGTGAAATACAGGCAACATTTAATCAAAGGTCATTATCATCTCAAAGTGGTAGTTTTGTATATGGTGTTGGTGATAGGATTATGCAAATTATAATTATCCCACATCCCCCTATCGAATTTAAAGAAGTAGATGAATTAACAAACACCGAAAGAGGCGAAGGCGGATTCGGTTCAACTGGAAAATAATATGAGTTTTTTCGCAAACGATATAAACAAAAGAGAACATAGTTTGTGGGTGGAGAAATACCGTCCACAAACTCTTGCTGACTATGTTGGTAATGAAACCATCAAAGAAACAATTCAGCAGTATTTAGATGCAAATGACATACCACATTTATTATTGTATGGAAAAGCGGGTACGGGTAAAACCACACTTGCTAAACTAATCGTAAACACAATCAAATGTGACTTTATGATTATCAACGCATCGGATGAAAACAATGTGGATACTGTTAGAACAAAAGTTAAGAACTTTGCATCATCGGTTGGATTTGCAGGTTTCAAAGTAATCATATTAGATGAGTTTGATTATATGACACCGGGAGCTCAAGCGATTTTGAGAAACTTAATGGAAACATTCAGTAAGCATTGTCGTTTTATCTTAACCTGTAATTACATTGAGAAAATCATTGACCCTATCCAAAGTAGATGTCAATCTTTCGCAATCACACCTCCGACTAAAAAGGATGTAGCAGTTCAGGTAGCAAAGATATTAGATGCAGAAAAAATTAAGTATGAACCAAAGAATATGGCTGATGTGATTAATTCATATTATCCAGATATTAGAAGGATACTTAATACTTGTCAATTACAATCTGCAAAGGGAGAATTAAAAGTAGACCATAGAGTAATGGTTGAAGCAAACTTTGCAACTAAACTTATTGACCTTTTAAAAGCAGATGATGACAAGAGAAATATGTTTATGAAAATTAGACAAGCAGTCGCAGACAACAAATTAAACGACTATTCGGAAATGTATACAATGTTATACGACAAAGTAGATGAATACGCAACAGGAAATGTAGCAAATACAATTTTAACAATTGCAGATGGTCTTTCAAAGGATGCATTGGTAGTTGATAAAGAAATCGTATTTATGAGTACAATTATACAAATTTTAAATATTATAAAATAATGGAACAAGGACAAGAGCAATTACCAATAAATTTTAATTTAAACGATGCAAGAGATATGGATTGTAAATGTGGTGGAAAGATATTTTTACCAGCATATAGATTTAAAAAAATATCCCGTTTATTAACAGGCCAACCAAAAGATTCAGTTATGCCAATTGAATTATATGTTTGTGCAAGTTGTGGAAGCCCACTAAATGACCTATTACCACCTGAATTACAAGAAACAAAAATTACCGAATAATGGCAACTAAAAAGTTATTTGACCACCTTAATGCAATAACTTCCGAACAAGACCCAAATTATTTTGATAAACTTTCAGAAGAGGATTTGAAATCGTGGAGTAACTTTATGGTAAATCGTTTCCTTTCTATGAAATCGGAGTGGGTAGAATTAATTGCAACTTTACTTCCTTTAAGTCAAACATTGTCTCCAAAGGAAATGTATAAGTTGTATATCAATGTTATTCCAAAGGGTAAATACTTTTTAAAATATATTAAAGGAAAATCCGAAGATAAATACGAACAATTTATAGTGGACTTATTAAAAAAAGAATACGATTGCTCGGAAAACCAGGCAATAGATTATTTAGAAGTTCTTTATTCAACAAGAGAAGGTAGAGAATATTTGAAATATGTTTGTGAAAAATATGGTATAGATAAAAAGCAAATAACTAAACTAAAACTTAAGATATAATTTGGTAAATCCAATTATTTGTCTTATATTACAGTTATTATGGCAAGAGTATCATTTTCACAATATAGCATGTGGCATAACTGTCCACAACAATACAAATTAGCATACATAGATAAGTTAGGAGAAAACTCTTCTAACATACATTCAATCTTTGGAACTGCAATGCACGAAACACTTCAAAACTATTTGGAGAAATGTTTAAGAATATCAAAGTCACAAGCTGACAAGATGATTGACTTACAAGAATATTTAAAAGAAAGAATGAGAGATGCATATCTTAAAGAAACCGAAGGGGAAATAGGAAATACTACAATATGCACCAAAGAAGAAATGGTAGAGTTTTTAGAGGATGGAAACGTCTTATTAGATTGGTTTCAAAAACCCAAAAACTTTAACAAATTCTTTTCGTTAAAACACGATGAGTTGGTAGCAATTGAACAACCTATAAACACAAAGATTTCTGAGAATGTAAACTTTATGGGTTTCATAGATTTGATTATCAGAGACACATTTACAGGTAGATACAGAATTATTGACTTTAAAACTTCTACAAGAGGTTGGAGTAAGTATCAAAAATCAGACCCAGTTAAAAGTGCACAAATCCTATTATACAAAAAGTTCTATGCAGAATTACTAAGTATTTCCGAAGATGTGATTGACGTTGAGTTTATCATTTTGAAAAGAAAGGTAGAAGTAAGAGAGGATATCCCAACACATAGAATTAGCAAACACATACCTGCAAATGGTAAGATATCAGTAAACAAAGCATGGAAAGGTTTTACGGACTTTGTAGAGAGTGTATTTGACAAAGATGGTAATTATAAAACGGAAATAGAGTACCCAAAGAACGCAACTAAACTATGTGAATGGTGTGAGTTTTTTCATAGAGGATTGTGTGATAGAGGATTAAAAAATTTAAATTAAACAATATATATTTTAAAAGTTATGGCAAAAAAGAAAATTCTGTTATTGGCGGATGATTTACGAATGGCAAGTGGTATTGCAAATGTTTCTAAGCAATTAGTTTTAGGAACAGTTGATAAATATGATTGGGTACAATTAGGTGCAGCAATCAAACATCCTGATGCAGGTAAAATATTTGATTTAAATGATAGTGTTAGAGAACAAACAGGCGTAAAAGATGCAAGTGTTAAAATATATCCATTTGATGGTTATGGTAACGCTGATATAATTCGTCAATTACTAATGGTTGAAAAACCTGATGCAATCCTACACTTTACTGACCCAAGATATTGGATTTGGTTATATGAGATGGAGCACGAAGTTCGTCAATCAGTTCCTTTATTCTTTTATCATATTTGGGATGATTTACCAGACCCAAAATACAATAGAGATTACTACGAAAGTTGTGATTGGATTGGGTGTATTTCAAAACAAACTTATGGTATTACTAAAAGAGTTTGGAGTTGGGATAAAGAAAAGCATTGGACACCACCTGCAGATTGGCAAGTAAGTTATGTGCCACATGGTATCAATTCGGAATTATACAAACCAGTAGAAGTTCCAAAAGATTTTAAAGAAAGTGTATTTGGTAATAAGGAATATGAATTTGTTTTATATTGGAACAATAGAAATATTCGTAGAAAACAACCCGTTGATGTAATTTTGGCATTTGATAAGTTTGTACAACAATTACCAAAAGAAAAACAAGATAAGGTATGTTTATTAATGCATACTGCTCCTGTGGAAGAACATGGAACGGATTTACCAAGAACAATTGCAGAATGTTGTTCACCTGAAACAAATGTAGTATTTGCACCAAATAGATATTCCGAAGAACAATTAAACTATCTTTATAATATGGGAGATGTAACAATCAATGTGGCATCAAACGAAGGATTTGGATTGGCAACCGCAGAGTCAGTAATGGCGGGTACACCAATCATAGTTAATGTTACAGGTGGAATGCAAGACCAATGTGGATTTGAAATAGATGGTAAATATATAACTGCAGAAGATTATGTTAAAATTGGTTCTTTAAATAATAAGAAACAATATGAGAACACAAAACATGGTGATTGGGTTAAACCAATTTGGCCAGTTCGTTCAACAACAGGTTCAGTTCCTACTCCATATATTTTTGACGATAGAGTTGATTTTGAAGATATTACTAAATTGATTATGGATTGGTATAATACTCCAAAAGAAGATAGAGATAAAGCAGCTTTAAAAGGTAGAGAATGGATGTTGGGTGATGGTATATTGAGTAGAGAAGCAATGTGTAAAACATTAACGGATGGTATGGAAGGTGCATTTGAAAATTGGAAACCAAAAGAAAAATTTAAATTAATAGAGTTATAGTATGAAACCAACATTAGTATTTCAGGCACCAATAGCAACAAGAAGTGGGTATGGTGACCACGCGAGAGATTTATTACATTCTCTTTATAAATTAGATAAGTTTGAAATTAAAGTAATTAGTACACGATGGGGCAATACTCCAATGGACTCACTTAATTATGACAATCCGTTTCATAAGTGGATAGTTGATAGTATTATTCCAAAAGTAGAACAAAAGCCCGACATTTATATTCAGGTTACTGTACCAAATGAATTTCAACCAATAGGACATTATAACATTGGAATTACCGCAGCAATTGAAACAACACATTGTCCATTAGATTGGGTACATGGTTGTAATAGAATGGATTTAATTATAGTACCATCTGAACATTCAAAAAAGAGTTTAGTGGATAGTATATACAATGAAGTTGATAAAAACACCAATCAATTAATAGCTCAACATAGAATTCAAAAACCTGTTGAAATTATTTTTGAAGGGTTTGATGAAATGGATTTTGGAACCGATGAAGTGGCCCATGTAACTGAATTAGATTCAATCAAAGAAGATTTTGCATTCTTATTTGTAGGACATTGGTTAAGAGGTGATTTAGGTGAAGATAGAAAGAATGTGGGGATGATGATTAAGACATTCGCAATGGCATTCAAAGATGAAAAGAAAAAACCAGCATTGGTACTTAAAACTAGTTCGGCAGGATTTAGTGTATTGGATAGAGAAAATACTATTAAAAAAATAAAAGAAGTTTTGGGTAAAGAATACAAAAAAGTTCCAGTTTATCTTTTGCATGGTGATTTAACCCCATCTCAAATGAATGGATTATACGAACATCCAAAAGTAAAAGCAATGTTAAACTTTACAAAAGGTGAAGGATTCGGTAGACCCCTACTAGAATTCAGTTTAACAGGTAAGCCTGTGATTGTATCTAATTGGAGTGGCCATATTGATTTCTTAAAACAAGGTGCAGTATTATTAGAAGGTGAATTGAAGCCCGTACACGAATCAGCAGCAGACCAATTCTTATTAAAAGAAGCACAATGGTTCAATGTAAATATTTCAAAGGCATTGATTACAATTAAAGATGTTTATAAAAATTATGATAAATATAAAGTAAATTCTTTTCAATTGGGTAAACAAAATAAACAAAATTTTAGTTTAGAAAAAATGACTAAATTTTTCGATGTTATTTTAAATCAATATGGTATTTATACTAAAATACAACCAAAGTTTCAACAACTTCAGTTACCTAAATTGAAAATGTTAAATAAATAATGGCAAATCAAACTAACTATACCAAAGTATATAAGAGATACTCCAGCAATCCAAAATTAATTGGTGACCCGATGGGTAAAATGAAAAGAGGTCAATTTTATCAAATTTTGGAATATAAATATGTTGAAGAAGAAGATGATTCAAAAACTTGGTCAGTCAGTACCGCACCAATAGTTTATACATTATTTGTATCAGATAGTCAGGATGTAGTTCATTGTATCAAATTATCCAGTATTAATCCATTAACAGTAAAACAATTGTTTAAAAAATTAGTAGATGAAAAGGATTTTGAAATGGACCCAGGTAAAAATGCACGCACATTCTATAATACAAAAATGAAAGGAATGAAATTCTTTTCAAATAATTTTTATAGAACCTACAAATTATCTGGTATACAAAGATGTATTGAATTGGATATGGATACTACTAAATTGATACCAAAAGCTATGAACCAACAAGGTAGAGCTAGTATGGGTTATAAAACATATGGAAGAAGGGGGAAAATTCAAAATGTGGATATTGAAATTAAAGATAATAAATTAAAAAATTATAGTAAATAGTTATGACATCAAAAGAATTCGTCCTTTGGTTAAAAGGATTTACGGAAGGAGTACATGAATTTAATATTACTCCAAAACAATGGGACACACTAAAAGAAAAATTAGCAGAAGTTAACGATGGAACTCCAATCGGTATAGGTGGATGGGGAACACCAAATGGAACAGGAGCTCCTGTATTTACAACAACACCTGGTCAAAGTTCTATTACAATTGCTAATCCACCATTTGGGTTCGGAGTAACATCAACCGCATACGGATACCCAACCGGTTCAGCGTGGAGTTATACAAATAAATCAGACGAAAAAATATTTTAATGAAATTAAGTTACGCAATAACGGCTTGTAATGAAGTCGAAGAAACTATTAGATTAGTAAGTCAATTATTAAATTATAAAACTGAAAATTCAGAAATTGTAGTCCTTTTAGACACACCAAAAGCACCAATTGAATTATTGGAATATTTAGAATTACAAGCTAATGCAGATTACATAACATTGATTGAGTCTGAATTTGATAATCAATTTGCAGAATGGAAAAATCTTTTAAATTTACATTGTAAAGGTGAATGGATATTTCAATTGGATGCCGATGAATATTTAGAACCCGATTTGATTTATAATTTAGAAGATATTTTAAATAATAATATCGATAAAGATTTGATATTAGTTCCAAGAATTAATACCATTGAAGGGTTGTCCGAAACACATATTAAAAAATGGGGATGGAATGTAAATGAAAAAGGTTGGGTAAATTTCCCAGATGTTCAAACTCGTATTTACAAAAATAAAGATACAATTGGATGGTCTGGAAAAGTACATGAAAGAATTACAGGATTTGAAAATTATACAAATTTTCCATTTGAAGAAGTGTATTGTATAAAACACCCAAAAACAATAGAAAGACAAGAAAAACAAAACAATTATTACGATACTCTATAATGATAAGAATATATTATCACATATATTTGATTGATGGTGTCGAAACTATTGTAGATGAACAATTGAATCTAATAACTAAAC
>Ga0208022_1000219_pt1 | contig 21082 bp, 33 predicted proteins | sample ColrivemetaGS747_FD_187622 | JGI IMG/M metagenome (GOLD analysis project Ga0208022, IMG submission 187622) | Estuarine microbial communities from the Columbia River estuary - Freshwater metaG S.747 (SPAdes) (version 2) | ecosystem: Environmental > Aquatic > Marine > Intertidal zone > Estuary ...
AGAAAAACTACGTAAACTAGTTAAACCAGTTGTATCAATTGATGTTAATTGATTAAATTGTAAACCTAAAGTAACTAAATTTGATAAACCAGTTCCATTAAATGATGTTAGTAAATTACTACCCAAAGTTAAACTAGTTAAATTAGATAAACTCCTAGCATCAAATGATGTTAATTGATTACCACCTAATGATAAAACACTTAATGATGTCATGTTTCCATTATTAAAAGAATTTATTAGGTTATCAAACAACTCTAGTGTAGTTAAATTAGACATCCCAGTTCCATTAAATGATGTTAATTGGTTAGTAGATAAATCTAAAGTTGTTAGACTTGATAATCCAGTAGCACTAAATGTGGTTAATGAGTTATTAGATAAATTTAAAGTTGTTAGACTTGATAGTCCAGCACCACTAAATGTAGTTAATAAGTTATTAGATAAATTTAAACCGGTTAAAGCAGTTAAACTTGACATGTCTATAGATGTTATTTGATTACTAACTAAATTATTTTCAAAATTTAAATCTAGTATATTACCACTGATATTACCCTGAGAATCATAAGCCATTATTGAAAACTGACCATTAGCATTTGATACTGTTATAGTTTGAAAACCATCTTGGTATAAACTTGAATCAGATCCATTGTGGTTATATTTCCAATATCCACCAGTTGTAGAAACATTAATTTTTATAGTTTCACCAACCGCCTTTGATGTTGTGAATGTTGCCATTGATGTTAAATCAACGCCATATAAAGTCCAACCTCTACTAATTAAACTATTATAATCCGATGTTCCAGCGTATGTTCTACCATTCTCTGACACAAGTGTACCACCATTAACATTATTAGAATTAAGTACATCTAATATTGAGTTATTTGTTGATTTAGTAATTGGGTTTTCACTTATATAAACTGCGTTTAAATTAGTTAGACCAGAAACATCTATTGTTGTTAGTTGATTACCTTTTAAACCCAAATTAACCAAACTATTTAAACCAGTTAGATTAATTGATGTTAATTGATTATATTGTAAACCTAAAATAGTTAGATTTCCTAAATCAGTTCCATTGAATGATGTTAGACTACACGCATTTATTTGTAATTCACTTAAATTAACCAAACCAGTTCCATTGAATGATGTTAATGGATTGTCTGTTAAACTTAAATATCCTAAACTTGATGGTAATACTAAATTATTAAAACTTGAAATAGAATTACTCATTAATTCTAAAGTAATTAAACCTGTTAAATCCGAACCATCGAATGATGTTATTTGACAACTAGGTAAAATTAAATGAGTTATATTCCCACTAGGTGTACCACTCGAATCACAAGAAATAAATTTAAACTCACCATTTGAATTAGCAACTGTAATAGTTTGACTTGTATTTGAATAACTATCTCCAAAAACATTGGAATAAACTCCATTATGATAATATTTCCAATAACCAGTAGTAGTTTGAATGGACTTTCTAGTACTACTAAATGGGACATTATACCCACTTATAGTAAAACTTTCACCAACTGACTTTGATGTTATAAATGTTGGTATAAGTGATAAGTCAACTCCATATAAACTCCAACCCTTACTAATTAAACTATTGTAATTAGATGTACTTGCAGTCGATCTACCACCAGATGTGTAAAATACACCATTACTTATATTATTTGAGTTGAGAAAACTTAATATTGAGTCATTTGATGACCTAGTAATTGATGAATATGCAGAAGTTGATAAAGGACTAATTGGATTTTTCATAATATATAAACCTCTTAAATTATTCATACCAGTTCCATTAAATGATGTTAGTTTATTATCTTCTATATACAACATAACTAAACTTGAAAGTCCAGTTCCATTAAATGAGAATGAAAGTAAAGAAAATTTATTATAAATAAAGTATCATATCTGTAATCGTTTAATAATATCTTTAATTCTTGAATATATTTCAACGGCAATTGGTATTGACATTAATGAAATTAAAAATTGATTAATATAAGCATATATTGCTAATGTTTGTCCTTGTGTTAGGTTAACATTATTATGAGTGTATAAAAATAAAGCACCTACTAAAAAAATTGTTTTAACTACATTTAATGAAACCCAATTCTTAGCTTGTAATGTAGATTTGAATGTTATTATTTTTTTTCTTCTTTTTAAGAATGTTTCAATGTTATCTATATCACCGCTAGTAAATATAGTTACTTTATCTTCATAATGTGAATTCCCTACCCTAGTACTCTTTGCTATTTTTTTATAGAAAATAAAAACTATAAAAGATATTGGTATAAATGATGATACTAATAGAACTCCTGTGAGAAAATTATTAGTTAAAATAAAAAATAAAGCACCTACTATTGATACAAATGACATTATTAAGTACTGGATATCATTTTCTAAGAAATTAACCACCTGTTGCCCCATATCTGTTCTGGCTATAGTGGAAGAACAATTTGATGTTTTATCGTTTTTAATATACTCCATCATCATTTTGTTATATATGGTAGTATAGACTTTAGTATCAAACACCATTCTTCTATAAATAAAGAAATTAGCGAAAACTTCAACACCTAAAAAAATATATAACCAATTATAATTTTGATGTAACAAACCATCAATCATTTTACCTAAAATGTATGGTTCACATAAAAAAACAGAATGAGCCAATAACATATAAAAATATATTTTTAAAAGAGACCATCTGTGATTTTTAAATATATCTATTAAATACTTCATATAAATTTATCTATATTACAAATATAATAAAAAAAACCACTCAAATTATGAGTGGTTTTATTATTTTTATCATTAAATATGGTTATTCAAAGTTATGGCTATCATCTATGTTTCTATGCATATCATCTAAAGACTTAATCATATCAATAGCTTCTCCTTCGGAACTATAGTATTTACCACTATTTGTCCATAATGTGCCACTATCTGGGAGTTTAAATTCTTTATCAACAGGATTTTTCATATGTATTTCCCACTTACCATATTTATTTGGAACTGCTTTATATTCAACTTTTGCAAAAGATTCAAATAGTTTTACGTATTTAAGTTTTTTCATAATTTTATTTCTTTTTATTGAATTGGTTGATTTTTAATTTCATTTTCCATCAATTTTGTAGCGTCCATAATACTAATCTCTGATAAATTGTGAAAGTTTGATCCAATTCTTATTCCCATTTCTGTTTTACCAGTTTGTTCTGACCATTTTTTAAGTATATCAACTATCAAACCAGCGTATTTTTCTGGATAACGGAATTCGTCATTATTTGCTTCTATTTTAATCGAACCAGAGTAATCAACTATAATGTAACCAGCACACTCCCTTCCAGCCTTTATTGGCATACCACTCACATCGTGATTTGGATATTTTTTGAAATCATTTACCAAAGCTTGAGCATCTTGACATTTTACATATATAGCAATTGTCAATTCATTTCTTGGTGAGATCATGAAATTGATAACATCATCTTCTACAGAAGTTTGTCCGACAAATCTATATGCATCAATTCCTAATGATTCAAGTTCTTTTCCTGAAACTAGATAAGCCCCTTGCTTTATCTCAGCAGTTGTAAAATTCTCAAACAACTTAACATATTTTAGATTTTTCATAATTTTATTTTATTTTTTTTATATATATTCCATTTAAAAACTCATTTTTTGTTTTTTTGATATTTTTTTTAATTTTATCTGTTGAATAATAAAAAACCACTCATAATTTGAGTGGTTTTTTTCATTATCTGTAATTTAAAATAGTTTGATCGTATATCTTTTTATTAAGCTCTTTGTGTTGTGATGATATACTATTAATCTCAATTTTTGATTTATAAAATGGTTTACCATTATTAGCAACAACTACTAATCTATAAACACTTGTTGTAGGTTTTCACTAATTATTTGTTTGTTAGCATCTAACGTATCTTGACCATTATTGATGAGGTCTAATAGGAAAATGACTTGTTCGTTTACTGGTTTAGACTTAATGATGTCTATTTGTGTTTGTGTTAATGTTTTCATGTTTTTTATTTTTTAGTTATAAATCAAAGATAGTTAATTACACCGAAATATATCTTCAGTTTTAAAAAGTTAGATATAAAATTTAATATATAAAAGAAAAAAATAATTTTATGCCTTATACAAATAATAATGGTCAAACAAGAGTTGGAATTAGGAGTGGAGTTTTAGTGGCTCAAACTCCTTCAGCATCAACTTTATGGAATAGTATTTATGCTGTTTATAATGGTGATTCAGTTGGATCACAATCACTAAAAACATCGTTATATGCGGTGTATAATGGTGAATCAAATACAAATGATTCATTTGGGACTAATAATGGAACTGCGGTTGGTGGTTTAACTTATACTACTGGTAAAATTGGAGATGCATTTACATTTAATGGAACTAATGCTTATGTTAATTTACCTGATAATTCAATTAAATCGATATTAAGTGGTGATTTTAGTATATCTTGTTGGTTTTATCCTACAGACACATCTAATGTTTGGAGAACTATAATCAATTGTTATTCAGGATCTGGAGGGGCACCTCATTATGGATTTGAATTGAGTGTTAGAGCTGGAGTTGAACCTATGTTTGGGATTTATAACGGATATTCTAGTTCATCATTATCGAGAAATAACACATTTAATATAAATCAATGGAATCATGTTGTGATTACGAGAAAGTATGGTGTTGGGACTAAAATGTATTATAATGGATCTTTAGTAACATCAAATACTGATACGTTGAACCCTGGTATAACTAGTGTAATGAATTCTGCTATAGGTGCTTTTAAATATACTTATATCGCTCAAATACAAGCTAATGGTAATAAAATTGACGCATTAAATATCTGGCAAAAAGAACTTACTCCATCGGAAGTATCAGAACTATACAACTCAGGAAATGGTTCACAATACATAGGAGATAGTTTCTATAGACCGACTACAGGTGATGGGTTGTATAATAATAATGGAACTGCACAAGGTGGATTAACTTATGTACCTGGTAAAGTTGGAACTGCGTTTCAATTTAATGGTACGAATGCTTATGTGAGTTTACCAAATACATCTGGACAATTCAATTTAACAGGGGATTTTAGCGTTAGTTGTTGGTTTAAAACTAACACAGTATCAGGTTACCAACTTATTTTTAGCAACTTATCATATAATGGTGGTGCTCGAAAAGGGTTTTACATTATATTATCTACGAACACTATAGGATGTTGGTTAGTTAATCAACCTACATATAGTCAAGAATTTTATACTTCATCAGTTGTGAGTATAAACACATGGTATCATTTGTCAGTGACAAGGGAATCTGGTGTTGTTAAAATATATCTAAATGGTACTTTACTTGCTACAGATACCAATGCTATACCATTATCATACGTAACAACTCTAACTTCAATTGGTGCCTACACTAATGGATTAACGCCAATATTATATTATTTTAACGGAAATATTGACGCATTCAACATCTGGCAAAAAGCACTTACCCAATCCGAAATCACCGAACTATACAACTCAGGTAATGGTAAACAATATGTTAATACTAATATAATAACTAATGGACTTATCTTAAACTTAGATGCTAGCAATACATCATCTTATTCTGGAACAGGAACAACATGGACCAATTTAGTTGGTGGTAGTTATAATGCAACATTATATAATGGAGTTAGTTATACTTCAACTAATAGCGGTGGATTAACTTTTGATGGTGTTAATGATTATGTACTATTAAATAGCGCTAATAAACCATCCACAACTTCAGCAAATAGTGGATTTAGTTTTGGTATGTGGTTTAATCTAAATGGATGGTCTTCTGGTAAAGGTATTCTTCAAATTGCATATCCAAATAGTTTAACAAGCACAACACCTACCTTCTTAATTAATACGGTAAATACAGACCAAATTCAATATTATATTGGTGGTGCTGGATGGGCTGGTAGCACTACATTGACTAATAAAAACGCACCTCAATATTTCGCATTCACTGTTAGCTCTAATGCATCAAGTGTGACTATTTTGAAAGTTTATATAAATGGTGTTTACCAATTTACAGTGAACAATCCTTTTGATCTTGGTACGTTTAACAATAAAGATATCTATATAGGAAATGGATATAATGGATTTATGTCGATGAATTGTTATTCTGTACATATGTATAATAATAAAACATTAACAGATGCTGAAGTACTTCAAAACTATATAAATACAAAATCAAGATTTGGATTATAAAAAATAAAATATAAAAAATGAAAGTAAGACAATTAACAACAGAACAAAAAGACCAATTAATAGGTCAATTATGGAATGAGAGTGCATATTTCAACCCAACTCAAGACGCAAACGGAAACTGGTTCATCTCAAATGAAGAAGTAAACGGATGCGTAAAAGAAGAATTCTCATGGGTTAAAGAATTGGCAGAAATAGACTACAACCCAGTTGTAACAGAGTTACCAAATTAATATGGAAACACTTTTTAAAATCCTCATCTAATAAGGTGGGGATTTTTTTATTTTAATATTTAATATATAAAAGAAAAAAATAATTTTATGCCTTTTACAAATAATAATGGCCAAACGAGAGTAGGAGTTAGAATATCTCCTTTAGTTTCTCAGGTGACAGCATCAACTTTATGGAATAGTATTTATTCAGTATATAACGCTGATTGGACTGCTTCATCATCACTAAAAACATCTTTATACGCAGTTTATAATGGTGAATTAAATACTAATGATTCTTATGGTAGTAATAATGGAACTGCGATCGGTGGATTAACTTATTCAACTGGAAAAATTGGGAATTCTTTTAAATTTAATGGGACTAATGCTTATGTTAGTTTACCTGACAATTCATTAAATTTCACTGGTGATTTTAGTATTAGTTTGTGGTTATATCATACAGCAAGTGGGAACCAAGAAATTATATCTTCATTTTATTATAGAGTATCACCCTATTCTTATTCTGGTTGGAGATTGATGTTGGATAATATATTAGGTCAAACTAATAAAATCGGCTTCTTTATTCCTAAATCAGGAGCAACTTCTTTAGCTTATACTCAATGGGATTATAAAACTACTTCTTTAACCTTAAACGCTTGGAATCATATAGTGATAGTTAGAAAAAGTGGCGTTGATACTTTAGCATGGGTAAATGGTATAAGTCAGGCGTATAATTTAAATGAGTCAAATGGTGGTCTTAAAACACAAGACCCAACTTATAGTGGTCTCGAAAAAAGTAGCATAGGTGTTGCTGGTGGAAGTACAAACTTTTCTTTATATATGAAAGCCAATAGTCAAATTGATGGAATAAATATTTGGAACCGTGCACTAACCGAATCAGAAATCACCGAACTATACAACTCAGGAAATGGTTCACAATATATTTCTGGTGATTTTTACAAACCAACAACAAGTGATTCTCTTTATTTAAATAATGGAACTGCAGTTGGAGGATTAACTTATGTACCAGGTAAAGTTGGAACGGCATTTAATTTCAATGGAACTGATGCTTATGTTAATATGGGTGATGTTATGAATGTTGGATTAAGTAGTTGGTCTTATGGAATGTGGTTTAATGTTAATAACATATCATCTACGAGAATTTTATTTTCTAAAACATTATCAGGTGAAAATACAGGAAGAATAAGATGTAGTGTTACTACAGGTGGTGTAATAAGATTTGCTTTTGCACCAACAAACACAGCATCTACTGATGATATAGATATTCAAACCACTAATACAATATCATTAAATACTTGGTATCATGTTGTTTTTGTTTTGGATAGAACTAATAACATGAAAATATATTTAAATGGAGTTTTACAATCAGTAACGGTTTCAGTTGCTGCAAATAATTTAATACCATATTCAGGGGTTAATTTTAATAATATAAACCCATTTAGAATAGGTTCGGCAACTGGAGCTGATAATACATCACCAACTGGTTTATTCAGTGGTCAAATTGATGCATTTAACGTATGGGATAGAGTATTAACCCAATCCGAAATAACAGAACTTTATAACTCTGGTAATGGAGTTCAATATTCTAACCCTCTATCACCTCTATTATTAGATAGTTATTATGGAGCAGCTGCAGCATACTCATTAAGAAAATTAAAAAATTCTTGGACTGGATCAGCAATTAAAGTTAGAAGATCTAATGATAATGTAGAACAAAACATTGGATTTGATGCATCTGGTAATTTGGACACAACAGCGTTAACAACATTTGTTGGTGCGAATAACATTTCTCTATACTCAGAGGAATTGGATAATGCTTATTGGATCAAAAAATTGACAACAGTTACATCAAATCAAACAACAGCACCAGATGGAACAATGACTGCTGATTTAGTTAGTGAGACAATTGACGGTAATACACATGGTATTTCACCAAATTATGCAAGTACATCTTTTCCAGCAGGTACAAATTGGAATATAAGCTGTTATGTTAAGAAAGGACCAGGAGCAAACGCACCTAATACATTTGGTATAGGATTTGCACATGGTCTTAATTTAGATACAACAGTTTTGTTTAGTTTTTCAACGGTTGGTGAAATTGATCGATATGTTTACACTAATGATTCTAATGTAGGTTCATCTATGGTATCAGTAGGAAATGGATGGTGGAGATGTTCAGTTTGGGGAACAACAACTGTAACATCGAGTAAAGTTGCTTGTGGATCATTTAGATTCAATAACAACTCTAATATACTTTCACCAAATGCTTATGTAGGAAAGACAGATGCTGACATCTATATTTGGGGATGGCAATTCTCTAAAGGCCTAAATGACACATCAGTATTAACAACACAACCATATATGAAAACAACTGCTACCGAAGCCGGAAATGGATATGTATCAACATGGTATGACCAGTCAGGGAATGGTAGAGATACTATACAAGCAACAGCTACTAATCAACCACAAATAGTTGTAAATGGTACATTACATACAGTTAATTCTAAACCAGCAATTAAATGGAGTAGCTCAAGTACATTAGCTTTAGCATCAACCTTAAATTTAACTACCCAAACATACTTTGTTGTTAACAAAAACGATAGCAATTTGATATCATCATCAACATATCAAGTTATATCAACAGGGGATGCTTCAGGAACAATGTCAACCGCTGTATATAGTTATGGTAACGTAACTACATCATTAACAAATAAGGCTATTAGTAATATTGTGAATATAAGTGGTCTTGTTTATGGTGCCGGAAATGGTAATACCGTGGTGGCTAATCAACATTTGAATAATTTTAAATATTTATCAGATGGATCTACTGAGATATGGTTAGACAACACAACTTTAAGTTTATCAATTTCAACAAGTGGTACAAGACCTTATTCGAATACTGCTGGGGGTAATTATCCAAGAACATTTACCAGGATAGGTAATAACTCTGCAAAAACAAATGGATTAGTTGGTAGTTTCCAAGAGTTCATCATTTATCCTTCTAATATGAACATTATAAGTGTTAATAATAACATAAACTCATACTATTCAATCTATTAATTTAAAATAATAAATGAAAATCCCCACCTTATTAGATGGGGATTTTTTAATAAAAAAATTAATATATAATAAAAAAATAATAAAAATATGAAACGATTAAAAGATTTTATAAATAAAAATGAAGATTCTATGAAATACTTAAAGAAGTTTGAAAGTTGGGAAGAAGAATCCGGAGAAGAACATGATGCTTATTATGATGATGAACCTTCTACAACTGATGAGGTTGCCCAAAAATGGGAAGAATTATTAGATGATTCATTCTTTTTTGATTTTTTAGAAGCTTATCCATCAAAGAGGGAGTTTGAAGAGAAATTGAATAATTATAATATGAGTGATGTGGATAGGGACATTTATGGTGATAAAACTGAAGTTTGTATGTTAGAAACGGAGTTCAGATCATTCCCAGGTGAAGATGTATGGAATGACTTCTATAATGAATTAGTTAATGTAAATTGGTAATAAAATTAAAACCCATTCAAAATCGAGTGGGTTTTTTATATCCCTAATTCATTAAGTTTCTTTTCTCTTATCAATCGAGTTTTCTCTCTCTTATATTGTAAATTATTTACGAATGTAGTACCGTTGTATGACCAGCCTTCTCTAACGACTCCATTAACATTCATTGGTACGCTATAGACACATTTAACAATCCAATTATTACTATTAAGATCATTATCAATAATTACATCATAATGTTCTAAGGTTACTGGGACTCCATGTTCCGTTCCAAAATTATGTTCATCATAACAGATTTTCTCTAATATTGTTTTATCTAATTCCATATAGTTTAAAATTTTCGTATTCTCGCTCGAAGAATTCCATGAACCTCATCCATAGCCTTTTGCATATTTTGGCGTTTTACATAGATATGATTGCCCTTTGTCCATCCCCATTTGCGTCCTATATCAAGGGCCTTTACATATTCCTCTCTGGTGTACATTGTATAGGTAGAAGTAAAACTCCCTTCGTATTGTATATTAACAGTTTCCATATATTTCTATGAGTTATTTCAAACATAATATTACAAAGATAAGGTTTTATTTTGTATAAACAAATAAAGAAATATTAATATAATAAGTCTTTCATACTCCAAGTTTAAAAAACATTTCTCTAACCTTAGCAGAAACATATTTGTTTACATCTTTTGGCTCTAATCCATTTTTAACTAATGTATCCGATTCTTCTTTAATAACATCATTAACAACCCAACGAATAAGATCTCCCATCTTCTTAATATCAATAGGTTCATTATTCGGGAATGTATTTTCTAATCCCTGATTGAAACGACTTTCTGTTACAACATACTCGACAAATTCATTAATAGAATTCAATTTCTCAACATCAACAGCAGCTAACGTTTTTACTTTTGAAGAACTGTGCTTTTCTCCCTTAACTTTGAACCTATGAACTACACCATTAAACTCAATAGACCAAACAATCCCCTCTCCAATTCCAACTTCTCCAAATTCTTTTGCAACTGGACATTGTTCCTCAACAGCAATAGTTAAATCTGATAATTTGTTTTGAACTAATTGAGGCATATTAAAGTCAATTTCTATTTCATATGTTTGGAAATCTTCTATATTATAAATCCTAACATCATTATTTTTCAAATAAGAACTGTCTACCCAGTATGCTGGATTTGATTTAAGTTCTTCTTCGGTTTCAGTATGTGGAGTAATCTTAACACCAAAGATAAAGAATGATTTCTCTATGTTAGAAATCCCTACACCTCTTTGAATACCTTTACCAGCCCATTCGCCATAAATAGAAATTGTATTTTTATCCACATCAATATTTTCCTTAGTGGCAACCTCATGAAATAATCCTATGAATTCTGTTTCGTGAGAATGAGCAAAGAAAGCAAATCCTGCGTTATCATGTTCTGGTGTGATAATATTTTCTCGGGATTGTGCCCACATACCGGATTCTCCATTAAATGAAACTCCAGCGTTGGTTCCGTGTAACTTAACAGTTCCTTTAAACTTTAATGTTGGTTTAGGTAGTGATGGATCGTAGATTGCTTCGCCATTCTCATCGAGACCAACAAAGTTATATTGTCTGTTAATATTTGATACAACTGTTCTAAATTGATCAATTGATGGAAATTTAATCATCTTTTTCATAAAGACAAATATAATGAATTATTTTTTAATATATAAAATTATGAAATTAAAAAAATATAAAGATTTTATTATTAAGGAAGAAAAAGAAGAGTTCATAAATATAGATGGTGTAAAATTCTATCATGGAACTGTTGGATTCGAAATAGAATCTATAAAGGATTTAAATCCTTTATTCAGACAAACGGATGAGTATAGGAAAATACAGAAGGATCCACAGAGAAAGGGTCGTAGTGCTTCTTCTGAATCCGGCACAGGAATATACTTTGGTCGAAATTTTGATAAGATGGGACCAGAAGATAGTGGGCAATTTTTTCATCCTAATATGGCCAGGTCACCTGAGATCACTATGGGATTTATGTATGAAATGACTCTTAAACCAAATTCAAAAGTTTTAGTTAGTAGTGATTGGTATGGTTGTATATCAGAAGAAGAATATAAAAAGTTAAGATCTAAAGGTATTGATGCAATTTCTGAACATACAATTAGTTATGAGAATGGTGGTGGTCTTTTATTACTTAATACGGATGCTGTACAGACATGGAAGGAAATTAAAAGATGGGAAAGGCCTTTTAATGTTAAATTATTGAAAGAGAATCCAGAGGCAGCAAAAGCCGAGTCGGAATGGAAACCAGGTGATATTGTTCCTGAACCTTTTATAGAATTAGAGAGTAAAAAATTTTTTAATTTTAATGAAGTAGAAGAATATGTGAAGAAACACTTAGGTGATGTAAAGGTTCCATATGAAGGTGATGTGTATAGTAAAGATGATAAGAATTGTGTGGAGATTGTAAGACCTGATGTAGTTTTTAAATAATACCAATTTCTTTGAGTTTCATATCTCTAATTTTAGGAGTTGTATTTCTCTCCACTCTTCTAAAGAAACGAATAACTTCTTATTATAAGATAAGATTTCACCTCTATCATTTTTAATACCAATTAGGTTAACAAGTTCTATTTTATCGTTATCATCAAATATTACATATTGTCCAGGTTGTTGGTAATGGACATCATATGATTTCCCAACTGTTATATCTTCTCTATTGGTTTTATAGCATAAATTCTCACCTAGGTTTGCACACACTACTTTCATATTCCTAGTTCTTTAAGTTTCTCTTCTCTTATTTCCACTATATCTCGAAAGTATTCAGCGGCATACTTTCTAAACTTACCATCTTCACAAGCAACTATATAATATGGTCCTGCTGGTTTTAAAGTAGTTGGATCATATAGGGTTGGTGTGAGTTCACATTCATACATATTACCCTTAATCAAAATGTGTTCGACACCTCCTCCTAATGGATTTGCCATACTCACATCTATTTTAGATTGACATTTCATAGTATTCCAAGTTCTTTAAGTTTTCTAAATATAAGAATTGTTTTTAAATACACAATTCAGTTAATCTACAATCTCTCACAATAGGTCTAATTTTGTCGACCAATCCCACATATCTTTCCTTTGTGTTATCTTTTAATGAGTTAAAATGTTCTAAATCAAATGATGTAATAGTCCAATGTTCTAAGAATTGAGAAAATAATTTTATTTGAGCATAAACTGGTGTAAAAAGCATTTCATAATATATGGGTTCTCCATATCTTATCACAACCAGTTTATTGTCCATATCATATGTAGTTATTGATATGTGATTCAATCCTTCAGAAGGTCTTTTAACTATATCTACATTATATTCAACACCAGTCTTTTTTAGTTTGGCTCTAACTTTTATCATTTTAATAATTCGTTTATTTTTATAATATATAAAGATATAAATAAATTTTTAATATATAAAATTAATATATAAAATTAATATATAATAAAAAATAATAAAAAATAATAAAATTAATATATAAAATTAATATATAATAAAAAATAATAAAATAAATATGAAACACTTAAAAACATTTAGAATATTTGAAACAAAAGTAGAAGTAGATGATTCTTTTTTGGAAGTATTAGGTAAAATTAAAGACCAAATAAGTTCTAAAACATTAAAAAACCAACACACTATTATTGGTGATTTTGTTAAAAGGGGTGGTAATGCAAAGGATATTCAGGAGATCATTGATGATTTAAAAAAAGAAACTGATAGAGATGCTAATATTTCTAAATTATCAGCTGCTAAAGAAGGTGAGAAATTTGCCAAATATGTTGTATATACAAAGGAAGGTCAAAGGGGTAAACAAACAATGAAAATTGCTAGATTAATTAAAACACTTTTTGGTGATAAGTATGATGATAAATTAGTAAGAGTATTTAATGATATGTTTCAATTAGCTATCGATATTTTAAATGGAGATGCTGAAGGTGAAGAAAAATATATGAAGAAAGATTAATAAAAATCATGATGAAATGGATTAAATTATAGTGGTATAATATCCGATTGCCCTATAACAGTTTCTACTCCATCAATGAGTACTAAATATTCTGGCATCCATTTGCCTTTTCTGGCTTCTATGACCTGGGTTAAACCTCTCTTTTTATTTAGTTTAATAGTATCTCCTGGTGAAAACTTTTTATAAGTAAACTCACCAGGATTTTTTATTAACCATTCTCCGAGGTTTACTCTTTCGGGTTCTGATTGTTCTTCATACTCATAATCATCGTCGTCATAGTATCCATCATAATAATCTTCATATCCATCACATACGATTGTGTAATCACTAGCTGGTTGATATTTCATTAGATTATCATTACATCTTTTACAAAGGACATTTTGTGTGTGGTATCCAACCTCATCATCACCTTTATAGATTGTGTATCTTATTGTGTTATTACTCATAAGACAAATATAAGGATTAATTTTTATTTTATTCCCAGTTTATCTAGTTTATCATCACGTCTAGTTACTACATCTAAATATCCATCCCATTCCATGATTTTATTTACTTTTTGTTTAAGTCTAATTTCTTGGTCGGTTTGAAATAACTTTTTTGAGTAAATTTCATCTAACTTACTTTTTATTCTTTTGGCTAATACTTCTGGGTTATCGACTAATTCAAAACAAGCAATTCTTTTAAGTCCAAACCAGTTTTGTTGATAGAGGTCTAACTCTTTTCCAGTAGGAATATTTTTATCAAGTTTAAGTATAAAATCACCCAGGTGTTCGTGGTGGACTATTTTAGTCCTCTTAAAGGTCTTAAAGAAGTAATAGAATATAATCGATTTTTCTTCTCTATGCCAATAACTTAATCCATACATAATTGTTTGAATAAGTGCCATTACGAGTATTGCTAAAATAGATCCAAGTACAATCGTAATGGTTTCTGGTGTCTTATTATTAAATGTATTATAAAGTAGACCAAATAAAATGGACTTAAATACATAGCAAGTTAATAGTTGGGTTAAAATACCTATACTTAGGTAAAACGTTCTTTTAATCTTAAACATATTCATAATAGATCATTTATATCGTGTGAATAGAAATAGTCTACATTCATTTCTTCATCTTCTATTTCTATGATGTAGCAACCATCTTTCATTTGGAAGATTTGTTTACCGTCTTTACGTAGTAGGGACATTTTAACAAATCCACTTTTATTGATGGAATAAAATTCACCTTCTGTATTTTCCCATCCGTTATATTCAGTGGTTATAGGAACCATTATCTACGGTTAAATCATAATCAAAATCTAGTTCTTTCATAGTAAAAATTTTTGTCCCCTAACGGGTAGTATTACAAATATATCAAATTTAGTTTTATATTCCTAATTGATTTAGTTTTTCGTTTCTATAATACTCTTTATCGATTTTTATAAAATCTTTTTCGAAGCATTCATCTAGCATAGATTTGGTGTATAATACTAGTTTTCCATTAAAATTGATTATTATATTATTGGATTTAATCTCCTTTATAAATCCTTTTGAGGTTCCTTTGCTGCTGATGCTGATAAGTCTTAGTCCTACTTTATATTTCATAGGGTAGTTTTAGATCTGAATAATTTAAGTATTTCAATTTTTGTTTACAAATTTCGTAATAGTCTAATTTTTTCATGCTCTAAATATTTAGATGTTAAATACTTATATTTAGTTATAGATATAATATAGTTAGGTGCAATAAACCTAATTGCTCCACCATCTTTTCTTTCCACAATTGCAACACTTACCATACATAAACAAACCAGTATCTTTGCAATATACATCTAATTCTATTTGATAGTTTGTTTATGTATTTACCTATATTAAAATTTACTGCACCTAACAACGTGTATAAAACATTGCTTTGCTTAGTGATATCTTGTTGTTTCTGCTCTTTATTCATGCTTATCTATTATTTAAAGTTTTGTATTTCAATTCGCAACGTTTCATACACGCAGTCGTTATGTGTAATTTTATTCCCACACACTATACGCACCAAATTCATCATCAAATTCAATGTGATTTAATATAAAACCATGTTTCTTATCATTTACGATTGTATATTTTATGTAATAGTCTTTATTAAAATTTTCTTTTATATCATTTATCAATTTCTGTGCTAATTCTATCATGGATTGTTTTACTTCATCTTTATCATGATTCATAACAGCAAATGATTGAAACTTTGGATTAACCATTGTTCCCATACCTATAACACCACGATGATAACTCATATAATATGCTGGGTTTCCATCTGGGTCTAATCCAAAATTATTTTTAGCAAATTCATAAAGAAAATTTTCAAAATCGCAACTATCACTAACATCAGATATATTCAAGTTTTCATTGAACTCTCCGAAACTTTTTATGTTCTTATTTTTCATATTGTTAAATTATTTTTTAGTATATATTAAAAAGAAAACCTAAATATATCTGAGAAACGTTAGGTTCAATTAAAACTAAACCTAACAAGTTGTATAATCAATTAAAAAAGATCATACACCAAATCGTTAGATCCAATTAAAACCGAATCTAACAACAAATATAAGAAATAAATTGAAATAAAAAAAGGAGTATTTATTTACTCCTCATATTTGTGATCGTTATAGTTAATTATGATTTAATAGCTTTTCTAAAGTTTCTTCTCTTATTTCTTCTAAAAATCTGAGGTTTGATCTTTCAATTGACGTTGTAGATCCGTCATCAGTAATAACAAAATAAGTGTTGGGATCGATTTGCGATTGACCCTTTATTTGATATAATTTATTTGGTTTCAAATAAGGTGGATAATTATCCAAGATTATTTTTGCTTTCATTATCTTATGAAGATTTTTTCATCACCATTTTCATTAATAACTTTAATCTCTTGTTTATCATCACCTAATTTAAGATCATGTCCAACACCATCTATAATTAATGAAAATGTGTTCCAATCCATTTCAATTTCTTTAGCATTAATAATTGTGTTGTAAAAATCTTCATTGGATTCTTTGGTTTTATCTAACCACTCTTGTTGTTCCCAGAATTTTTTCATATTTATATTTTATAAATAACTATAACAATGTGTATATGTAGTGATTTCTATTATATTTAATCAACCTTGTTTGTTAATATTTATATTCATTTCTTCAATAAAGTTTGGTGTAAATCATTTAAGTTTGTAATAATTTTACGCAACTGTATATACCTGCAATCGTTATAAGAAATAATAAAATTTATTTCTTTTTCATACTATAAATCATATCCAACATACATCTCTTTTCGTAGTTTTTCAGATTTTTAATATCATCAAATGAAAGAAATAAATTTTTCATCAGTATAAAATTCTCATTCATTTTTCTCTTAATCTTATTTGTTTTCATAATTTTATATATTATTTTTACATACTTATAACAAATGATAAACAACATTACTCGATGATGGTACATCGAGAGTTCCACTAAAACGATTGTTTATCATCGGACGTTTCAATTAATTTTAAAATACTAAATATAACAACAAATATAAGAAATAAATTGAAATAAAAAAAGGAGTATTTAATTTACTCCTCATATTTGTGACCGTTATGTGTAAGTTTTCCGTTCATCGTTATAATCAACATTTCGGTTGAAAATTTTAAAAGAAAAACTCACTCACATTAAATTTTTTTCCACATTAATATTGTTTTATAACCAAGTTCTTTTGCTGCAATAATTCTGTGCATACCATCACCCTCTTGTGGTATTGGTGGTGTTTTATAAAAATTATCTTTCATATTTTCCAATCTCCATATTTCCTCATTAGCATATTCTGGGTCTAAATCAATTAAGTCTTGTCTTGTGTATGGAAATATTGATAAATCTTGTTGCACTAACATATATTTATTTTTATCGTTCCCAACTAAACCACCAGATAAATCGTCTAATTTATCACCACCAATAACATCACCAATATTATATTCTTTATATGATTTTCGTTCCACATTCTCATTCAAAAACTCTCGTATTGTGGTTTTAATTGTCTCAAATCTTTCATTTTGATTGGAAATTTTAACAAATTTTTTAATCAATTTAATATCATTTTTTGTTTTGTTTATTGCTTGTTCTTTTTCTTCTTGGTTTATAAAACCCAAAAATTCACCAGTTGATGGATTAAATTCTTGTGAAATTGGTGTATTTATTTCTTTTTCAAGTCTTTTTATTCTTTCGTCCAATGCATCATATACATTTAGACCACTTTCTTTTATACCTTGTAGTAATAATTTCCACCTATCTTCACTGAATTCATAAGGTATAGTAGAACCGTTATATTTTTTATATAAATCACTTCCTCTTACTTTATCAAATATTCTATTTCGGTAAAAGGAAATCAAAGAGGTTTTTTCATCTATGTTAAAAACATCTGTTTTATTTTCATTCAAAAACTCTCGTATCGTGGTTTTAATAAATTGTTTCAAATCTTTCATCGTTTTCTTTTATATATAAATATTGAGAATTAAAAACTTTCCTCCATTCTTTTTCTTTTAAAATTTTTGTTCAGTTCTCCAAAATAATAAAAAGGAGTATTTAATTTACTCCTCATATTTGTGATCATGAGATTCAATTACTTTTTATTTAAGTTTCATATATTATTTTTAATATCAACATCTCCAAATATTACCATATTACCATCTTTAATAACAATAGCAGAATCCTCTGATATACCACATCCAATTCCACCATTCAACTTAACAGCAACCTCTAATCTCGTTGATCTCTCTCTTTCTTTATAGTGAGTATCTATAATTACATCTGGTAATATTGATAAGCCAATAGACATAATTGGTTCTTTAACACCACCACTAATCATATTATGAGAAAGTACCATAGAGCCTGCTGATGTCCCAACTAAAGTAATCTTTTTAGAAATCATTTCATTTAAAAATCTAGTCCCTAAAAAACATTTTGATATTCTAGATTGATCACCACCTGTAAAAAAAATGGTATCTATAATATTTAACTTATCTATATTTTCTGGTGTATCTAATTCATCACTAACTGATGTATGTATAAAATCAACATAATATCCTAATCCCTTAAATATATTAGAATACTTTTCTTCAGCCTCTTTTTTATATTTAGTTGCTGTAGTTATAACTAATATCTTTTTAGAATTTAATTCAGTTAAAACAGATTGTAATGTTTTAGGGGATTCTGCACCACCTATTAATCCAATATTTACTTTATTATTAAAGTTGTATGAAATATCACTGGTAGATTTTTCTAAAATAAACTGATCATAGTTTATTATTTTAAACATTTTTTATTTTATTATTTTATTTATATATTAAAAATAAAGTTAATAAAAAAGATTTTTAAATTTAATATATATAAAAAAAAATTAAAATTATGAAATACGTAAAATTATTTGAAAACTTTACTAATGAGGAAGTATCATATCAAAATCCGAATGGTAAAATGGTTTCTATAGATACATTTAGTGCTAATGAACATTCAGATTTTTGTAAAGCTGTATCTTTATGGATCGAGAAAAATAAAAAGCCAGTTTTGTGGTGTCTTTATGCTAAGCCTACAGAAGGTGATAATGAAGAATCATTTGGGTTGGGAGTTAAACAAGCTAAAACATTTTGGGAAATGTATGTTAATGATGATAAGAGATTTTCTCTTGTAGAAATGGATGGTAGACTTATTGGTGTTTTACATGAGAATGGTAAGATTTTGAAAGCATTTGATGAGGCGGATGTTAAAGTTGATCCTTCAGTATTATCTGGATTAAAATTTTAAATTAGAAACCCATTCAATTAGAATGGGTTTTTTTAGTTATAGATATTTCTTTTAGTTGTTTAAGTGCCTTAATGCTTAGTAGATATTTCATATCATCACTTTTTAGTTTATACCATTCTTCATTACATGATATTTCGATAACATCCTTTATGGTTTTTTGATAGTGGTGTTTATCATGGTATTCATTTGATTTAATATTTATAAGTAGGGTATTGTCTTTAAAAGAGACTCCTGTTATATTAAATGGTTGAAATGGTTTTTTTATTAGATAAAGATTATAATTACTCAATTTCCATATTTCATTGCTATCAAAAAAGACTTTATTATTTACATTTATATAATGTAATATTCTCTCAATCATATGTAAGTAGAGGTCTTTAGTTTTCATGTTAGATAGTTTCTATAATACATTTTTAAAAAATAGAATAAATCTTTCTAGTAAACTAGATTTCATTTTTTTAGTTTTAGGAAATCTCCCACAATTTCCCATACTATCATAATCCGCACATTCAGTAAACTTTTCCATAATCATTTTTATTTTATATTCCTATTTCAATTAATTTATTTTGTCTCCATTCATCTAAGTCAATAAAATAGTTTTTATTTATTAGTGATGTTTTTCCGTAATCATCCACAACAGCATAGTAATATTCCAATACCTCACTATTTTTATAAGAACTCTCATTCATCCATCTAACGGTGTATATTTTACCCAGGGTTAATTTATTATTTTTACTAATACAAACTACTTTCATACTATAAAGATAATATTAATATTTTAATATTAATATATAAAATAAAATAAAAATTTTATGGCAACATTTATAACGTCAAAGGCAGTTGGAGAAACTATAAGTATTGAAGTTTATTCTACAATAGGATATTGGAAATATTATCACAATGGTGTATATTCTAATCCATATCCAAACCCAATCCAAAGTGTAATCATAACTGTGGAAAATGCAGATGGTGAATTTACATTATTATCATGTGATTCACAAGGTAATATTAGTGGTGAATTAAATTATATTTCATTATACTCCGGATATGGAAATCCAAGTAATCAAATAACATCATTTGATGGTAGTGGTTTAAGTTCAAGTTTAACATATCTTGATTTATCTAGTAACTTATTAACTTCATTTAGTAGCACTGGACTCTCTGGTCTAACAAATTTACACCTATATAATAACTTATTAACTTCATTCAGTGGTGTTGGATTAGGAAATCTAACAAATTTAGAATTAAATAAAAATAATATAACATAAAAACAAAAAATGATTTTTTAAATGGAATAT
>Ga0208022_1000226_pt1 | contig 20749 bp, 23 predicted proteins | sample ColrivemetaGS747_FD_187622 | JGI IMG/M metagenome (GOLD analysis project Ga0208022, IMG submission 187622) | Estuarine microbial communities from the Columbia River estuary - Freshwater metaG S.747 (SPAdes) (version 2) | ecosystem: Environmental > Aquatic > Marine > Intertidal zone > Estuary ...
GCATTGTATATATTATCTATATAAAAGAAAAAATCCCAATCAGAGGCGGATCCGATTGGGCATTTCTAGTGTATTGCTACACATTATATAGGGAGACATTGCTGCCGTCACCTACACATCTTAATTGTAAGCCAGGTTATTTTATATGTCAAGCATTCTGGTCAACAGGATTTTCAGACGGGGTAAATGATGGCTCAGGTCCAAGTAGATATCCTTGCTCATGATAATCAATCATCTTAGCCGTCTTGTCAGGATCTACTCCATTTGCCATAATTGTTAGCATATCGTAAATACGGTGAAGCATTATATAATTCACCATAGGTAGGTTGTCTTCTAGATTTCTAGATGGTTCTTTCTCTTCCATTATGGCCTCCCCATATCGTTCCAAAATACTTCTCTACCCATAGCGTCTTTTTCTAATAGGGCACTTGCTTCAAACTCATATGAAGAAAAGGTCTCTTCTTCCGCCGACGCACTTTTTGTTTCAATTTGTAGTCCTTGACCACAATTGCAGTTACTACATTCATTCTCAGACATTGTTGACTTCCTTAACTAGGTTCTCATATACCTCTAGACCTACGTAGTTCTTGTACTCACAGGCTAGGCAGTATAAATAGATGTTATCCTCTAAATCCAAATTACATTGAAGAGAGCCCTGATCCAGTGGGCATAAAAGCTCTGGAACAAGGCCCTCTTTTGATAAAGAGAGATACTTCGATACGTATTGTATCTTCATTTATCCTACTTCTTTTCAGTTGTTGGGAATCGCAATAGCCATTCCTGTGCTTTAGGGGTCATACCCTTCCAGCTGGACCAATCCTGACCGCCATTGGTCATATAGTACGTTATCTCTGCGTTTGTTACTGGGTCGAATAACTCTTTGTTACTCTTTAGGTCGAACTTCTCTAGTCTTTCAGGACCAAGATTTCCGATCATGTTTATCTGGAATACTCCGTAAGAACTATCTCCAGTTTTCTTATCCCCGTTATATGCAAGCGGTCTTCCGTTAGATTCACGCTTTGCTATGGACCAAGCTTTCTTAAGGCCTACTCCTTCGAATCCTACAGTCTTGAGTAGCAATAGCAACTCTTCGTCTGTAAGCATCTCAGATGGCTTGTAAATTTCTTTACTGAACTTATCTAAGACTTCTTGCTTTAGTTGGGCTTCAGTTTTCACTAAAGGTTTTACTACTAAGGCTTGTGAAGGCTGGACTGGAAACATAAATAATGTTATCATTACTATTGTAACCAGATTATGAGCTAAATCACTAACCTGTTGTTTTATTTTCTCCATTGGCATTTCCTCCTCTAGAGATAACGAACTACAATCATAACATTGATCGGATAAGCCTGTCAAGCCAGTCAACTAGAAAGAAAACATGAATATATCTTATTATACTATTCAAGCGGGGCTAAACCCTGCTGTTGGCTTTGGCTATGCGGGAAAAAATATTGTTAAATCATTAAATAATCTAGGATATGCTGTATCTTTTGCTAATCCTAAATCTACTATTCAATTAAACTTTACTCAGCCACACCATTTTAAATTACATAGAAGCCAATATCAAATAGGATACACTCCATGGGAATCAACATCCATGCGCCCCGACTGGGTTGAAAGATTTAATGCATGTGATGAAGTTTGGGCGACATCTGATTGGTGTGCACAAGTATTTAAAGACAATGGTATTACAAAGCCAATATATGTTTACCCACACGGTATAGAAAGTATTTGGAAACCAAAACGCAGAGTTATTCGAGAAGGACAACCACTTAAATTTTTACACATAGGAGAGCCGTCACCTAGAAAAGATGGACAGTTAGTAGTAGATACCTTCATTAAACTATTTGGCGGAAACCCAGATTACCATTTAACAATTAAAGCACATAAGTTTAATACTACTAGGGTGTATGATAAAAATAATCAATTTGATTCTCCAGAAACAGCATACGGAAACATAACTTTAATCACAGATGAATTAGAAGAAGCAGATCTTGTTTCCTTGTACCATAGCCATCATGTTTTGTTATATCCAACATGGGGAGAGGGTTTTGGATTCATCCCGCTTCAAGGTTTAGCAACAGGTATGCCAGTTATATCAACATATGATTGGTCTCACTATGTGGACTACATGGGACCACTCAAATTAAAATCTAAACTTACAGATGAGACTTTACCTAAATCAGTTGGCGATGAATATATTGGTAAGATGTTTAAACCAGATGCAAAACATTTAGAAGAGCTAATGCGTGAAGTATCTTCTGATTATAAAGCATACTCTGGATATTATTTTGCTCAAGCAGATAAAATACATGAAGATTATAATTGGGATCAGTTGACTAAGAAAGCTTTTGAGCATTTAGTAGAGAAATTTTCTTAGGGCTTCCCCTTTTAAGCGTTCTTTGGTAGAATAGGATCTTCACACTAAATTTAAATTAACCGCTGGGCGGAGAAAAAGGTATTATAAAATGTCTAAGACTATTGCAAACCCGTACGAAAATTTTATTGCGTTATCCAGATATGCAAGATGGATTTCAGAAGATAACCGCCGTGAAACGTGGGGAGAAACAGTAGATAGATATTTTAGCTTTATGCTAAACCACCTAGAACAAAACTACAATTACATTCCAGATGAGAAGCTTGTTGCGGAATTAAAAAATGGTGTATTTGAGAGAAACGTCATGCCATCAATGCGCTCCGTTATGACTTCAGGAGTAGCATTGGAAAGAGACAATGTAGCAGGATACAACTGTGCTTTCTTACCAGTTGATTCAGCTCGCTCATTTGATGAAACAATGTACATACTTATGTGTGGCACTGGTGTAGGGTTTTCTGTTGAGTATAAGTATATTAATAAACTTCCTGCCGTCCCAGAAGCGTTAGAAAAATCAACTACAGTAATTACAGTAGAAGACTCAAAGCAAGGCTGGGCAAAAGCATACCGTGAGTTGCTAGCACTACTTTGGTCTGGACAGATTCCAGCAATTGATGTATCCAAAGTACGTCCTGCAGGCGCAAGACTTAAGACAATGGGTGGAAGATCATCAGGCCCACAACCACTTATTAATCTATTTGATTTTACAATTGCAAAATTTAAAAGCGCTACAGGAAGAAACCTAAAGCCAATTGAATGTCACGATATTATGTGCAAGATTGGTGAAGTAGTTGTTGTAGGCGGAGTTCGCCGCTCAGCAATGATTTCTCTTTCTAACATTAACGATATTGAGATGGCACAGGCTAAGTCAGGCAACTGGTGGGAAGCAAATACACAACGTGCTTTATCTAATAACTCTGTTGCGTACTCACGCAAGCCAGACATGGAGCAATTTATTGCAGAATGGAAATCTTTATATGATTCAAAGTCAGGAGAACGAGGTATATACAATGTGGCCGCAGCTCAAGCCCAAGCAGCCAAGTATGGAAGAAGAGATCCAGATATACACTATGGAACTAACCCGTGCTCAGAGATTATTTTACGTCCTTACCAGTTTTGTAACCTTTCAGAAGTCGTACTACGTGAAAATGATACAAAGAAAGATATTCAACGCAAAGTAGAGCTTGCAACCATTCTTGGTACATGGCAATCTACCCTTACAGACTTTAAATATATTCGTAAAATTTGGAAAGACAATACAGAAGAAGAGCGCCTACTAGGTGTTTCTTTGACTGGACAGTTTGGACACAAGTTTATGTCAGGTAAAGAAGACCTTGTTTCGCTAGAAGCATTTTTAATGAGTCTTAGAGAATCAGCAAGAGCAAAGAATAAAGATGAGGCTGGGAAAATTGGGATTCCAGAGTCTGCCGCTATTACTTGTGTAAAGCCATCAGGAACCGTATCTCAATTGGTCGGGGTATCTTCAGGAATGCATGCTTGGCATTCTCCATATTACATTCGTACAGTTCGTGGAGCAAAGGGAGATCCAATCTCTACATTTTTGAAGGAAGTTGGAATTCCAGTAGAAGATGATGTTATGAAGCCAAACGACACATACGTATTTTCATTTCCAGTAAAGGCACCAGATGGTGCAATTGTTAGAAATGACTTAACTGCTATTGAACACTTAAACATTTGGTTAGTTTACCAACGTGCCTGGTGTGAGCACAAGCCATCTATTACAGTTTCTGTAAAAGAAGATGAATGGATGGAAGTAGGAGCCTGGGTGTACAAGCATTTTGACGAAGTGTCTGGAATTTCATTCTTGCCTCACTCAGACCATTCATACAAGCAAGCTCCATATCAAGAAGTAACAGAGAAAGAGTACAATGACCTTGTTGCCAAAATGCCAGCCGAAATTCGCTGGGAAGATTTGTCCTTTTACGAGACAGAAGACGGAACTTCTACTAATGCTACGCTTGCCTGCAGCTCAGACGGAAACTGCGAACTTGTAGATATTTCAGCTTAGTGGTAGAATTATAGTATTCGGGTAAACCGAAAATTCATGGGCACCTTGCCCACGAGGAGATGATAAAATGGCTAAATTTGCAAAAGCAGATTTAAACAAAGATGGGAAAGTTGTTATGACAGAACAGATTTTAGCAGCGCTTGGAACTTATGCACGTGCATTTCTTTCAGCAGCAATTGCTCTATACATGACTGGTAATACTAGTCCAAGAGATCTTTTGATGGGTGGATTTGCCGCAGTGGCACCAGTTATTCTTAAGGCTCTAAGCCCAAGTAATAAGGAATTTGGATTCGTTTCAGAATCAAAGTAATTTCATTATTAGGATCGCTCCTGTGCTAAAATGAGTACAGGAGTTTTCCTATTCTAGGAGTAAAAATGTCAGCGGTTAAAAATTTTGAAGTAGACCAAAATGCAACATTTTCTTTTGTTGTAGAATATAAAGACAACCAAGACTTGCCAATAAGTCTAGTTGGGGCTTCTGCAAAAATGCAGGTTCGTGATACAAAGGGCGGTACAAAGTTAGCTTTTACCCTATCAACCCCTAATTTATCAGATGGAATTTCAATAGACCCTACTGCTGGAAAACTAACAATTAAAATGACGGCGGCACAGACAAATAAACTGTTCTATCCTAAATCAGCCTATGACATTATGATAACAGATAGCAACGGAAATAAAATAAAATTACTTGAAGGCTTTTTAGCTCTAAGTAGATCGGTTACAATATGACAGATAAAATAATAGTAACGGAAATTGTAAATGATGTAGTCGTTTCCACCCCTGGCCCACAAGGACCAAGAGGAAAAACAATATTAAATGGCCTAGGTGTTCCATCAGAGACATTGGGCCTTGAAGGCGATTTTTACTATGATAAAAACACAACAAGATTTTATGGTCCAAAGCCTTCAGACTTTACTTGGGCTGGAGCAGCAAATTACCTTTTAACAGCTGGAACTCTTACTTATCCGTGGATGTTGACTCAAGTAACAGGTCCAGTATCTGGAGTATATAGCCTTCCAATAACACATAATTTAGGGTATAACCCAAATGTTACTGTAAAAAATTCCGCAGGCGACATATTAGAAACGGGAATAGACTATAATAGTATTAACCAAATAACACTGACGATGGCACAACCATTTTCAGGGACAGCGTACCTGTCCTAAAGGAGATAAAAAATGGCAAGATTATTTGTAACTAACATTGACCTCAACAAGAATGAGCTGCTCAATGCCCGAATTCAAAATTTAAGTTCAGCACCATCAAATCCAGTAGCAGGACAGATTTATTATGATTCAACTAATAATACAATGTACTACTACAATGGCCTCGCCTCTCCTAATGGTCCATGGATGCCGATGTCTGGCTCCACAGAAGTTATTCAAGATGTAGTTGGTGCATTAATATCTGGCGGAACAGGTTTAACAGCAACATATAATGATCCAGCAGGAACGTTATCAATTAAATTAAATGATACCGCAGTAACAGCAGGCTCATATGGTTCAGCAACAAAGATTCCAACATTTACAGTAGATCAACAAGGTCGTTTAACTGCAGCTGGTGAAGCAAACGTAGCAACTAATCTTTCTATTGCAGGAGAAACTGGCACAGACACAGTAAATCTTCTTACAGATACGTTAACAGTAACTGGCGATGGATCTATTGATACAGCAGTAACAGACAATACAATTACAATCACTGCAAAAGATGCAAGCACAACTCAAAAGGGTGTTGCTTCATTTAATTCAACAGATTTTACAGTAACATCAGGCGCAGTATCTCTTAATAAAGATTCAGTAATTACTCTCTCAGGAGATGTAAACGGTACTGGAACAATGACAAATCTTGGCGATGTAACAATCACCACAACAGTACAACCAAACTCCGTAGCACTTGGAACAGATACCACTGGAGACTATGTACAAAATATTCAAGGCACAACTGGTGAAGTAACAGTATCACCTACATCTGGAGAAGGCAGCACAGTAACAATTGGTCTTCCAGATGATGTAACAATTACTAATAACTTAAACGTTGGCGGTAACTTAAACGTTACAGGAACAATTAACTCTGTAAATACTACACAGGTAAATATTGTTGATAATAAGATTAATCTTAATACCGACTTTGAAGGAACCCCTACAGCAGATGCTGGAATCCGTGTAGAACGTGGAACATCAACAGATGTAGAAGTTCTTTGGAATGAAACTGATGATCGGTGGACCCTTACAAATAATGGTACTAACTATCATGCAATTGCAAGAAAGTATGCGGTAGACCTTGCCAACCCATCAACCCTCACAGCATTAGTTGTAACACATAATTTAGGATCAGATGATGTTACCGTTCAAGTTTTTGAAACAGCAGGATCAAAAGCACTTGTTGAAACAGATGTAGAGCGCACATCAGCAAATACAGTTACATTAAGATTTGCAACAGCGCCTGCAAGTGGAGCATATAGAGTCGTAATTACTGGATAAGGGAGTTTTAAATGTCAGTTCAAAGATTAGTTCCCTTACACGCAGTAGCACTAGCAACAGATCCAGCAAACCCACGCATAGGTGATATTTATTTTAATACTGCTGAATCTTCTTTAAAATATTATGATGGTTCGTCTTGGAGCCCAGTCGGTGGTGCCATAACAGGTCTACTAGATCATATTCATACATATGATGGAGCAATTTATTCCGTAGAGACATTTGAAGTTCCAAATCCAGGAACTCTTGATGGTGGCGGTGCATAATGAGTGCAGTTACAATTAAAATAAGAAGAGGAACTTCATCTCAATGGTCTTCTTCCACAAGACCTTTAGCAGCTGGAGAACTAGGTCTAGATACAACGCTAAATAAAATAAAAGCTGGAAACGGAACAAGTTTGTGGCCCGCTCTTCCATTTTTAAGTGTTATTCAAAGTGAAATTACAGAAATTGCTCAAGATGCAATAGATTCAGCATTAATTGCAGGCACGGGAATTACTAAAGCCTATAATGATACTGCAAATACAATTACTCTTGCAGTTGACAATACTATTGCTAATAAAACATATGTAGATACTGCTGTTTCTGGTTTAGGAAACACTGTTGGAGAAACATATCTTCCAGTTAGCTTATATGGAAATCCAGATGGAGTTGCTACTCTTGATCAAAATGGAAAAATTCCAGATTCTGAAATCCCGTCTGGAATCACAAGAGATTCAGAGTTATCAACAGCAATAAATAACCTTATAAATTCAGCTCCAGGAACGCTAGACACTTTAGGTGAAATTGCTACAGCTTTAGCAAATGATGTAAGCGGGCTTAGCGCTTTAACCACTGTTGTAAATTCTAAAGCTCCAATTGCATCCCCTACCTTTACTGGAACTGTTTCTGGAATTACCAAGAACATGGTTGGTTTAGGAAGCGTCGATAACACTTTGGATATTAGCAAACCAGTTTCAACTGCTCAACAAGCTGCATTAGACCTTAAAGCTAATCTTGCTTCACCGACATTTACTGGAACAGTTGCAGGTGTAACATCAACCCACGTAGGACTAGGAAATGTTGATAATACATCAGATGCAAATAAGCCAGTATCAACTGCGACACAAACAGCATTAGATTTAAAGTTAAATTCAAATTCTCCTTCAGTTGATTATTATATTGCTAACTCTGGATCTGGAGCCTATTTAGTAAACGGTGTATCTAACGGATTAATTACTTTTGAAAAAGGCAAGAAGTATAGAATACATGTTAATGCTGCAGGACACCCCTTTTGGATTCAAACAGTATCTGGAGCTTATAGCTCAGGGAATGTATATTCAACTGGAATAACAAATGGCGGAACACAAGCAGGATATATCTTAGTAGAGCTTCCACAGAATGCTCCAGACAACCTTTATTATGCCTGCGAATTTCATTCATCAATGCAAGGTTCTATTTCAGTACAGTCTGATAATGCAATAACAATAAATTCTAAGTCTACCAGTTACACTATTGCGCCAATAGATTCTGGAAGACTTATTGAAATGTCTGCAGGCGGAACTATAACAATAACAGATTCTACCTTATTTCCCATTGGATACTCTGTAGATATATTACAAACAGGAACCTCTCAGGTTACTATAGCAGGAGATGGATTTACTCCAAACTCTACTCCTGGATTAAAATTACGTGCACAGTGGAGCAGCGCTACACTTATTAAACGAGCACTTAATTCTTGGGTCATACTTGGCGATTTGAGCGCTTAAAATGGCCAGAAGATTTCGCAAAATTGGCCTATTGGGTAAACTTGGAATAAGAAAAGTTAATGTGCCCAGCCTCAGTGGACTAACAAGAGCTCAAGCAAAACAAGAATTAGAATCAAAAGGATTAGCCTGGCAAGAAACAGCAGAGACTACAACTAACATAGGTCTTGACTTAAATATAAAAGACCAATCAGTGGCTGCAGACTCGGTGATAAAAATTGGAGACGTAGTAAGTTTTACCTATTATGGCTATGTTGCCCCACCTAACTTTAACCCAGGGTTTGCCCCTGACTTTAACCCAGGTTTTAACCCAGGATTTAACCCAGGATTTGATGCTAACCCAGGATTTAACCCAGGATTTGATGCTAACCCAGGATTTAACCCAGGATTTAGCCCAGGATTTGATGTGGGGCCAGGTTTTGATATTACCTTAACATCTCTTGACCTAAGTGCGTTATTTAGTTTTGGTGGAGGAAAAAGTATTGGTATTGCAACATTAGTTCGCACAACCGATGGTCTTGTTAAAGCAGGCGATTTACAAGTTGGAGATACGCTTCTTTCTGCAAATATTGAAGGCTTTCCTTATGAGCATGAAGAAGGCGCAACTCAAGCAGCCCTAGACTGGTCAGATGTCAACCCAAACATAATACCAGAAATTACAAATATTGTGGCTTTATATAAAACTCAATCTGCTTATGCAGTTGTAATAAATCGAGATGTATTTTCTCAATATCACTATATTTTAATAAAAAGAAACGGCATTGCTAAATTTGAAATTTCTGTAAATATATCTCCAGAAACAGATCTTATTTATTCATATGAAAATAGCAGTTGGGAGCCAATCAATCTTTATGAAATAGTTGCGGCACCACATGATATTGTTTCAATAAATTGTGAGCCATTTGATATGTTCTATACTGAAAGGATGTTAACCCATGACTCAAGCGCAATATAACATTACTGGCATGAAGCCAGTTGGAGAGTATTCTGTTCCAATATTTTCTTCAATGCCAGAAGAGCTCAAAGGTTGTTGGATACATGTAACAAAATTAGACAACCTAGCGCAAGTAAAATATGTAATTTGTGTTTATTTTAATAATAATCATCCAGAAAATACAGTTGTTGTCTCAGATTTTTTGCCAACAGAATATCCAGATTTATACGCAACAGTTAATAAAAACTTAATGAATGAAAGAGTGTATATTCAGCCAAAATATAGAAAAAGGGGTCTTCTTCCCGTATTTGGTTTAATTGGAAGAACAATATTTTATGAGTATTTAGATTCACTTTGCGATGTGCCCTTAGATAGAAGTATGCAAACTGAATCAGCTACGTGTAAAGCAAAAGCTATGTGCAATGAAGAAATAAAAGAAATTCCAATAGAGCAAAGATCTGCTATATCTTTGTTTGATATCAACCCACCAAGGGATCCCGTTTATCCAAATATTTGGCACGGACACAGAGCAGGAGGAAAAAATGATTAATAAAATATTTACAGAACAAGATATAAATGTATATGATTTTGTTTATAATAATGATGATGTTCTTTTACCTATGCTTTCTAATTTTGAAGAAATTGCGTGGGTGGATAGAACAGGTGGATTTAAAGAGGGTATTATTAAAACAACAAATCTTAAAAATTTAAATTTAGAAAATAGGCATTTGTATATAAGTTTTATATCTGAAATAAACTCTTATCTTAAAGAAAAGTCTTTATCTTTTGTTTTTCCTATTGAAAATCTTTTCATAAAGATATTGCCAGAAACCTCATACTCTCAACAATTTTTAAATCCAGGACTTATAGATACAGTATCTGTTTTATATGTAGTAAACAATAGCCATACAGGATCCAGCATTAATTTTATAAATAAAAACATATCTATTCCATTATTAAAAGGAAATTTAATTATTTTTAAATCTTCAGAAGAATATGCCTATACTATAGGAGAAGTAGATTCAGGGGAATTGATAATAGGAACTTCCTATGTAGAGGTTGAAAATGTCTAATATTAATTTTGCAAATAAAAATGAAAATGTTATTTATCGTGAAACAAGGGATACTATTTTAGAAAAAGATTCATTTGATATTTCGGGTTTATACAATGTAATTTACAATGAATTAAATAAAACTGAAACAAAATATCTTTTCCCAAATAAAAATGAAGAAATTGTTTATATTAATGATAAAAATAAATATAATCTCTTTTATATGCATGATATACAAATGCATTCTCTTTTTCAAAAAATAGTTATTTTAATTAAAAACACTTGTTTAAAACATGAATTTAGTTATTCAAAAAATAGATATTATGTATATGCATCATTAGTAGAAGATCAAGATCCAGCATTTTGGTATGATGCGGGCGGAACATCAAGGCCATCAATGTTTGGTATAATATCTTTAGATTCAAATAAAACGCAACTTAGTATTAATGAGACAATCTTTGATCTGGAACCAGGAGACATTGTATTATCTGAAGCGGGTAATAAGATTATTTATTCAAGACCCTTTAAATCTATAGTGTTTTATGTAAGTCCATTGTCAGAAATAAAAAATCAATATTCACAAAAGTGGATACCTTTAGTATAATAGAGTAGAATGGAGAAATTATGATAATTGATACACCAGCTGTTGGGATTAAGATATATAGAAATGCCTTGCCCGAAGCAATGAATATTCCAGCAAGACTGGAAGAAGTTTTAGGGGCAGGCAAAAGCTCTTTGTTTAAATGGTCGGTTGCTACGGTAGGAGACCATGAAGAAAGACCAGACTATAGAGACTGTGTTGATTTTAAAATTAAAAGAGATTCTTTAAGGCCAGGTAATGATCTTTCAGATAGTATTATTTCTATACATGATCAAATAACAGAAAAGCTAAACGAATGCCTAGAGGACTATATGAGTCAATACCGAGTAAATCGTTTAAACTACATGGAAGCAATTAATTTTGTTCGTTACGGAGAAGGCCAGCATTTTAAAACACACCCAGATAGCGGACCAAGCTATTCTTGTGATGTTTCTACAGTAATGTATTTAAATAGTGACTATGAAGGGGGAGAGTTGTATTTTCCTCATTTTGACTATACATATGTTCCTCAATACGGAGACATTGTTTTGTTTCCGTCCAGCTATCTTTTTTCACATGCTGCCCTGCCAGTAAAATCAGGCATAAAGTATTCTGCGGTAACAATGTTCTCATATAACGACAGAAACCATCAAGACCATGCAAGATACCAGGGTCAAGTTTCTAAAGTTTTATAGATAGGTAAAAAGGCATTTAGGGTATAATAAGGAAAGAGGTGCAACCATATGGCAACAAATTTTCCAGCAGACCTAGACGTTTTAGTTAACCCACAGCCGACTGACTCGGTTTTAGCCGTCCCACATGCTAAACAGCATGCAGACGCAAATGATGCTATTGAGGCCCTTGAGGTAAAGGTTGGCAAAACCAATGACACAAACCCTAACTCCCTAGATTTTAAAGTTCGGACCCTAGAAACCAATATTCTTGATGCCGAAGAAGTAGAGGATCTAGTTGGAGATCTGATAACTACTGGAACGCATACAAATATAACCGTTGCTTACGACGATGTAGCCAGAAAAATAAACTTAACAGCTACATACGATAACGAAGAAGCAATCGCTGCAATTGCAACGGCAATTGTTGCTACAGGTGGGATAAACAAAGTCTACGATAGCGTAGCAAAAACAATAACCTTATCTGTAAATACAAATACAATAGCGAGCCAATCGTACGTAAATCAAGCAATCTCAAATTTAGTTGATACCTCTCCAGCGCTATTGGATACTCTAAATGAAATAGCGGCAGCAATAAATGATGACCCTAATTTTTCAACAACTATAACAACAGCCATAGCTACAGCCCTAGCATCATCAAAATCATATACTGATGCAGCAATATCTGCTTTAGGTAACTCAAGCGATGTTAAATATGTTCCTGTATCAGAAGTCGGTCAAGCAGATGGAATTGCACAACTTGACGGTGCTGGAAAAGTTCCACTGTCCCAATTAGATATAGACGAGAAAATTCAGGATGTAGCCGCAGGTCTTATAACATCAGGAAATCACACAAACTTAACGGCATCTTATGATGACGTAACAGGAAAAATTAACTTTACAGCAGTAGCTCAATTAACACAAGAACAAGTTCAAGATGCAATTGGACCATTGTTTGCCCATGGAACAAATCCTAATATTTCTGTAACCTATGATGATGTAGCAAACAAGATGATTTTAGAGGCATATATCCCTCCTTCTACTGCAAAGATGTCTTCTAATGCACCCGCTTCTCCAATAGATGGTCAGTTCTGGTTTGATACAGATGAAGCAAGAAGCGGAACAATAGGTGCTCTAAAGGTATGGAATGCTTTAAATGCTGCTTGGGAAAATGTAACAACAAACCTATCTCAATCTACAACAAACACCTGGACGTCTAAAAATACTTTTAATAATGGAATTATTATTGGTCTTGGTGCTGCTCCATTAACACCAGTACACGGACAAATTTATTATAATACAATTTTAGATAAGTTAAAAGTTTGGGATGGCCTTTTGTGGCAAGATATACAAGGTTCTGGCGGAGGCGGAGGACTAACACTAATCCCAACAGATACATCTTTACCACCAAGCACTTTTTTTGTTGGTTTGATTTCGCCACCATCAGGCGCAACATCTGCAGGCGATCTTTGGATAGATGTTGACGATGACGCAGGCTCTACTGAATTTGTATTTGCTGGACCCAATCCTCCAGCTGAAGGAACATATGGAATGGACACTCTGTGGATCGATACAGATGAGCCAGAACTTCCTTTAATTTATTCAGATGAAGAGCCGCCTACATATACTGCAATTGAAGGGGATTTCTGGGTAGATCTTGACGATACAAGCGGTCAATCAATTTTATCTTCAACAACTCCGCCAAATCCAGCACAAACAGAATTTTGGCTAGACTTAACAACAGAAGAAGGAGAAATAACTTACTCTGATTTGTTTAAAAATAATGCTGCACAAATAACAAATTTTGCTAGCCTGCCAGCAGCATCTTTGCACGGCGGAATGATAGCATACATATCTTCAGAGGCTTCTTTATATGTAGCAGCAGCAGGAGAATGGATAAAGATATTCCCAACCTTTGATGCGGAAACGCTGATTTGGGCTGGGGTTTAATAAAAGATATGTTGTATAATAGTGGAGAGGTAATCAAATATGTCATTAAAACGCTATAACGGAACTGAGTGGGTAGTCGTTGCAGGATCACGACCTGGCCCAACGGGAGCCACTGGACCACAGGGCCCAGCAGGAACTGCCGCAGCCGTATCTGTAGGAACAGTAACATCAGTTGCATCAGGTGCAAACGCAACAGTAACAAATTCAGGTACAGCAACAAATGCTGTTTTTAACTTTTCAATTCCACGGGGCGCATCAGTTACAGGCCCAGCAGGTGTTGCGGGCACAAGAGGTTCAAAGACATATACAGCACAATCAGTTCCACAAAATGCAGGATTAACAAATTTAATTGAAGGCGACAACTTTATTAATTTAAGTACTGGAGATTATTATATCTACAGCGCTTCAACAACAACATGGGTATTACAAGGTAACGTAAGAGGCCCACAAGGTATCCAGGGTCCAGCAGGAGTCCAGGGACCAGTTGGTCCGACAGGTCCAATTGGAGATGTAGTTGTGGCGGATATTGAAAGAAGAGTTTCAGCCTATGAATTAGATTCATTACTTAATCTAGGTATTTATTATCCAAAATATGCACTAACATCATCTTTGGCACAGATAAATGGTACAATTATGGCAACAAGTTTTATTTTCTAAGGGAGACTAACCAATATGGCAAGAAGAGCAATTAACGACCAAGGGATTATATTTTCCCCATCAACATCTACTATCACAATTCCAAGAGTAGTCTTAAGACAAAATCTTCTTTTGATCACAAATGTCACCCAGAATAAAATAATCTACAATTTTTCAGACCCTTCAATTGGTCTAGTAAGCCACTCTCTAAGCTCTAGTCAAAATGACCCATCAACTGTATTAGTTCTTGAATATAATACTGCATCAATGCAATCAACAGATAAACTTCAAATCATGGTTGATGAGCCATCTGAGACATATACACCAGCCCCAGATCAAACAGATGCAGTTGGAAAGTTCAAGACTTCTAATCCACAATCTTTGATTGACACCGACTTTGAATATGGTGTACAAGGATCTAAGTGGGAATCACTCTCTCTACAAAACAACTATCCAACATTCTTTTCAAGAAATACAGGCGGAAACTCATTAGATGTAATAAGCATCATTTCAGCAGGAGGAACGCCAAGATCAAGAATTGTTGTAACAACTGCAACCTCACACGGATTAAATAATGGAGATGTTGTAAGCGTTAATGAGTCTACAAGTCCATTAACAGACGGAACATTTCTTATTACAGTCATTGACTCAACTTCATTCTCATTTATTGCTAAAGGAAGTGTACCAAACTTAACTAACGTTCAAGATGGAACATTAACAACACTTTATGGTGGAGGAATATTTGATAATGCTCATATCCCAGGTGGAATCACAGGCGCTCTAAATACCTGGGCTGCAACATCAGATGGAGCAGCTCTTTCAAGAGTTGACGTTGTTACTACAAACCCTCACGGACTTTATCCAGGAACACCAATATTAGTTTCAGCTCCTTCAGGAAGCACAATTAATGGAAGCTTTTTAATTGATAGAGTTACAACACCAAATTCATTTTCATTTATTACACAGGGTCAAATTCCAGTAGGAGCTATTAGCACACTCGGAATTGGTCTTTATTGCAAGCCAGAAGGGTATGTAGAGCATAGACCATTTGATGGCGGAGTTATTCTATCAACTGGAAACAACGTATGTGGAACACAAACACTAAGACAAACACGTCAATACTTTAGGTATCAGTCAGGTAAGTCAATTACATTCTCAACAGGAACAAAATTTACTCCTTCATTTGATATATCTTATATTGCATCATCAAGTACGGCAATTGGGTCAAATACAATTACAATTAGAGTATTACAAGACCATAACCTGCAGGCAGGCGCAACAATTAAAATTGAAGGAATTGAAGTAGTAGGAGCATATAATCCTTATAATGGTTTGTTCACTATTAATTCAGTGCCAGATTCAAACACAATTACAGTACAAAAAACATTTACATCTGCTATTAGCGCAATTGATCAATTGCCAGGTGGAGTTAACTCATTCGTAACAGCATATCAATGGAAGGGCTCTGCAACAAGAGCAGGTCTATACGATGATCAAAATGGTTTTTATTTTGAATATGATGGAGCAACATTGTATGCAGTAAGACGATTCTCAAACAAAGAACTATTTGGAAAGATTACAGCAACACAATATTCAAATGTTATAACTGGAGTAGACACTAGATTTAGAAAGCAACTGCTGGTTGGAGACCTAATTGTAATTAGAGGACAGTCTTATAGAGTTATTCAGATTAACAATGATACTTCTTTAAACGTTGCCCCAGCATATAGAGGACCAAGCATTTCTGGATCACCTTATCTTAAAACACAAGTTCAAAAAATTCCACAATCACAATGGAATATTGACACAGTAGATGGATCAGGTCCTTCAGGATATACTTTAGACATAGCAAAGATGCAAATGACATTTATTGATTATTCATGGTATGGCGCAGGAACAATTAGATTTGGATTAAGAGGTACTGACGGTAGTATTATGTGGTGCCACAAGATGGTTCAAAATAATATTAATACCGCCGCATACATGCGATCAGGTAACTTGCCAGCAAGATATGAAACAATTAATGAGCCACTAAACTCTGCAAAATTAATTTCAGGCGGATCAGGACTAAGTGGATCAACACTATTCCCTCAAGATACAGTAATTTATGTTAATGACGTGAGTTTCTGGCCATCAAGAGGATATTTAAGAATTGCAGATGGAGCTAACTTTGAAATTTGTGAGTATACATCAATTGGTGCATATAATCCAACAATTCAAGCAACAGCTGTAAACATTGTAAGAAGAGTAGCTCAACCACTAGTTTATGGTGGACAGTCAATGAATCTATTTGGAACATCTATTCAGGCAAACTTTGTTCCAGACTCAACAATACCTGGAGGATCTGGAACAGCACAAGTTTCAGTACAAACAATTTCTCAAAACTGTGCTCCAGTTATGTCACACTGGGGATCATCCGTAATTATGGATGGTGGATTTAATGATGATAAATCATTTATCTTCGTTGCTGGTATGCAGAAGTATCTTCAGGTCGGTGGATCTGGAACAATTTCAGCAACATTAACAAACCGTCAAGCTTCATCAGGTGTTGCAACAATGACAACATCGGGTACTCACACACTTGCAGCGGGTACAAATGTTACTATATCTGGTGTAAATGATATTTATACACCTACATTTAAACAGCTTACAAATAATATTGCAACAATTACAACAGGAACATCACACCTATATTCAGTAGGTCAGCAGGTAACAATCACTGGTGTAGATACCGTATTTAACGGAACATATACAATTTCACTTGTTCCAAGCCCTACAACTTTCTCATTTAGCAAAGTTAATGCAAATATTGGATTCCAGGCAGTAACTGGAACACCAAGAACTCAAGGTTCAAGTAGATATAATGGTACATTTAATATTACATCTGTTGCTCCAACATCATTTACATATGCTTTAGCAGGTGCAGATGAAGCAGTTTCTGCAATTAACCCTAATGGTACTGCAGTTCAGACATTTGGAAGCACACCTACACCACGTCCGCTTGTTTCTATTAGACTAGCACCATCAGTAGATAATGGTCTAGCAAGAAACTTTGGTCTTCGTGAATTAGCAAACCGCATGCAGATGAAACTTGACTCAGTTGGCGTTCTTTCACAAGGACAGTTTATTATTGAAGGAATTCTAAATCCAGCAACAATGAACGGTGTTGTTATTCCTACAGAATGGGAAACAGTAAGAGTTGGTTCAGGTTCCCTCGCACAGGTAATTTACCATGACGGTACAGGTGTTAGAGGTACTGGAGCACCAGTTACATCTCCTACAAATACAGTTACTGGTGGAGATAGAATCTTTGCATTCTACACCGAAAACTCTGGTGGAACTAACTACTCAGTTACACACTTTGATGCTAAAAAGGTTCGAGATCTTTCAAACTCAATTCTTAATGGAAACGGATCTCAGACAAACCCATCATTCCCTAATGGGCCAGACATTTTAACAATTACAGCAACAAACCTTGGTTCAGGAGCCGCAAATATTCTTGCTAGAGTTTCTTGGACTGAAGCACAGGCTTAGGAGAAAAAATGCCAGATTATACAACACTATCAACGCAAGTTGAATTGTTTAAAACAAAAGTAAGCGCATTAGCATCTACAACACTAGATGCAAATGACCTAGTACTACTGGCTTCTGCTCTTGATACCCTAGCAAAGTCTATGGGCGTGAATGATATTTTAGAGATTACAACTGAAAGACTTGCCGCAATCACAACAGCAACAAATGCTGCTATATCAACAATTAATAACTCAACTAATGGCGCTAGAATAACAGCACTTGAAAATACTTCAGCAAGTTATGAAACAAGAATTTATGCAACTGAAAACTACGTTAATACAGCAGGTGGACAGATATCTGCTTTATCTTCAACAGTTACAGGTTTATCATCACTAGTTGCTGGAAAAATTCCAAATACTTGGACAAATATAACTTCTTCATATACAGCAGTTAGAGGAGATAGACTTCTTGTAACCCCAGCAGCAGGTCTTGTTATTACTTTGCCGTCTGCTCCCTCAATTGGAGATACAGTGGTTGTTGTTGATTCAGCGGGAACTTCACAAACAACAAACTTTACAATTGCAAGAAACGGAAGCCTAATAGCAGGCGTAGCTGAAGACCTAGTCTTTAACGTAAAAAGCAAAGCTGCAACTCTAGTCTTTTCAAATACATCTCAAGGATGGAGAGTAATGTAATGGCACTATTAAGCGATGTTATCGGAGACCAAGTAGGATCTCTCAATACATATAAGACTGGAAGGCTAGACCTTGGCTCTCGCTCAGGCGCAGTTAATCTAGACCTATCCCTATCAAATGATTTTACTTGCACAGTTACAGCAAACACAACATTTACTATTACAAATACACCTGCAACTGGAGTTGTTTCATTCTCTCTACAGTTAACTGGTGGAGGCGCATATACAATAACATTTGCAAATGCAAAATACCCAGGAGCTACAGCACCATCCCTCACTTCTGGAGGAATCGATGTTATAACATTTATTACATATGATAACGGAACAAACTGGCGAGGATCAATTGCAATGAAGGACTCAAGATAATGTACGCACAAGTTATAAATAAGCATATTACTCAAATTGTAAATGAGCAACAGCTAAGAGAGATGTATCCTTCAACACATTTCCCTTCACCAATTTTAGAATCACACCTTGAAGGCTTTGATAATTGGTATATATGTGAAGATGAAACAGAAACTCCATCATTCGATACAACTAAAAAGAAAGTTTCTTTTGAAAGAGTCCTTACTGGTAAAAAAGTTAAAGGCTCATATGTGCTTATTGATTTATCAAATGAAGAAAAAGCAGAAGTAATAGCAAATCAGTGGGGTCTAGTAAAATATCATAGAGATAACACTATTACCGCAACAGACTACTTAGTTATGCCAGATGTATTTTCTTCTTTTTCAGATTCAGATCAAGAAAAGATTATTGCATATAGACAATCTTTAAGAGATATTACAAAACAAACAAACCCATTTAATATCACCTGGCCCACATTAGGAATTGCTTCAGTCAAACTAAAATATACTGTGGAGGTTTAAATGCCATTTCCGCAAAATAGATATATGTCTGGTTCAGGTGGGCCCGTAGCATTTCTTTTGAGACAGATTATTACAAAAGGTTACGTGCTTGCTGGATATAGAAACAGCAGCCCGTGGACAAGCGTAAATGAAGTAACACACTCAACTGATACAACAATTGATTTAGGTAGTCCGCTAAATAACTCTACTGGATATCCTGGTGGAATGTCTGATGATACATTTGCCTATGTTCTTAAAGCCAATAATCAAGTTGGAGGATCAAGCTCGCAAACCAATCGTTACAATATGAGAACAAACACATCAATTATTGGTCCTTCCGCCCCATATGCAGTAGGAAATTCAGGAACGCTTATGCATCAAGAGCAACTGTACGCATATGGTGCACCAGGCGAAGTAAATGTAGCAGCAATTATGAAGTTTAATTTCACAACACAGTCTTGGATGAATTCACTTGGCAAAAACTTTGGATCCAACTCTCAAACAATGTCATCTTTTTATCATGAAACAAAAGGTTTTCACTATGGAGATGATAATGGTGTTAAATTAACTTTTGCAACAGAAACTCAAGCTCAATCACCTTGCAATGGCGTTCACGGACAACAAAAAGGAATTTCTTCAAAGTTAACTACTCTATACGCAGGTAATGAGGGTAACTATGCAGGTGGAAACAACTTAAGAAGATTTAGTGTTGCTACTGAAACAAATATAGGAAATGTTGGAAAGCCAATTACAAATTGTGGTGAAGAAAATTTCGATATGGGACAAGCATGGCAATACATGCTTGGAAACTATAACGGAGAGCAAAATAACAGATCTTGGAGATTTAACTACGCTACAGATTCTGGCTTTGAAGGCGGCGGCACCATGCAGTCTAAGGGAGTTCCAGGCAGAAGTTCTGCCTACTCAGCACAACGTTCTTAATAGATAGGTAATAAAATGAGATATATAAACGATATAACGTCGGATGTTTCTGGCTATACAAAATCACAAAAAGATATTCTTCTTTATGCTACAAATAGACACTGGGGGGTTCCAGTATTTAAAATAGATAATTTTGTTGGTGGAGCGCAATTTACTCCATTTGGAAAACTTAGACAGCTTTTGCTTGAGCTAGGAGCAAGAGAGAATATGATTGTAGAGCAAGAGCTTAAAATAGAAAGAACTAGACTAGAAATTGATTTAGAAAAAGAAAGAATTAGTGCTTCTACTTCTCCTACAGAAATTAAAAT
>Ga0208022_1000235_pt1 | contig 19980 bp, 17 predicted proteins | sample ColrivemetaGS747_FD_187622 | JGI IMG/M metagenome (GOLD analysis project Ga0208022, IMG submission 187622) | Estuarine microbial communities from the Columbia River estuary - Freshwater metaG S.747 (SPAdes) (version 2) | ecosystem: Environmental > Aquatic > Marine > Intertidal zone > Estuary ...
GGACGGGTTCATAAATCTAGTCTACTCGGAAATGAGTAGATACAACCAAAAGACAATACCATACTTACTAGTAGATAATACATAAATGGCAAATATCACCCACAAGTGGAAAAAAGTCCTAGCAGTTTCGTGCAGTCATGCAAAATATTGCGACAAAGAATCATTAGATCATGTTTTAAAATTTAAACGTGATTTTAAACCTCACACCACTATTCATTTGGGGGATTTCGTTGATTTAACAAGTCTAATGTCTGGAGCAAAAGGATCCAGTGAGGCTGAACCACTCATTCCAGACATTGACACTGGGTTAATGCACCTTAAAATGCTAGGTGCAAATGTAGTTTTGTGTGGAAACCATGAAGATCGAGCGTGGAGACTGCAATCTAGCAACAATGCAGTTGTGGCTCATGCCGCTTATAAGATTGTAGAAGCAATTGAAAACTGCTGTAAGAAACTCCGCGCACCACTGCTTCCGTGGGATGGAGTGTTTCAAATGTATAACCTCGCTGACATTGGATTCCAGCATGGTGTTCTTTACAACGAAATGGCCGCTAGAGACACTGCTGAAGCGTTCTGCAATGGGACTAGGAGGAAGATCGTGTTTGGGCATACCCATAAGGTTGCAATGCAATCTGGACGCAATCTTGTTGGTGGAACTGGATACAATATTGGGTCTCTGACTAAAAGATCATCGATGGAGTATGCAAAAACACGCAGGGCTACCCTTGCTTGGACGAATGGTTTCCTGTGGGGTGAATATTGCGAAGAACTGAATCAGTCTTCGCTCCACATTACGTCACGCGAACAAGGTCAGATGTGGAGATTGCCATGACTCCTAACGATTTTCTTAAAATTCTACTAGAGGCAAGCAATAAATGCACAGATCCAGCACCAAAAGGATGGTATTCTAAAAATGAACTTTGCAAAGTTTGGAACATTAAAAAAACTGCGTGTAAAGAAAGAATTACATCAGGGATAAAATTAGGATTGATTGAAAGAAAAGACTTCTATATTCCAAACATTAATGGAACGCTATTTCCTGTCCCTCATTATTTTTTCAAAGATTCAAATAAAAGAAAAACACGTTGACAATATAGTTGTTTTAATGTAATTAATTCAATTCTTCTCTATGCCTCAATATAACTGGACTCCAAGCCCTCAAGGTTCTACAAATTGCGGTTGCGCTCCATTAAATTCAATGGACTGCAATTGGACTTATGTGGGATCCACTGGTGCTACAGGTGCTACGGGAATCGGTTCTAGTGGAGCCACTGGGCCACAAGGTGCTACTGGTATTGGTATACAGGGTGGTACTGGGGCAACGGGTGTGATGGGAGCAACAGGTATTGGATCGCAAGGATTGACGGGTTCTACTGGCGCAACTGGTTCTGGAGCCACTGGAGCAAGCGGAGTCCAAGGTTCTACTGGAGTGCAAGGCTCAACAGGATCTACAGGATTTGGATCTACTGGTGCAACTGGAACATCTCCAGTAATCACTCGACAAAGTTTTACATCTCATCCAATTCAAGTTGGAATCAGAACATTTAACTATGCTTCCGCTGATATTGGGTGGACATATGGATCTAGGTTGCGAGCAGTTGCAAATTCAGCGTATCCTTACGACTGGGTTGAAGGAACGGCAATAAATGTCGCTTCTAATTTTGTAACTATTAATGTCGATAAAACTCAAGGTTCTGGAACTTTTGCGGACTGGCAAATTGCGTTATCTGGTGATGGTGGATTAGGGGCCACAGGTTCCACTGGGGTTCAAGGGGCTACTGGTATTACGGGAGCTACAGGCCCAGCAGGATCGACAGGATCAAGCGGAATTCAGGGCGCAACTGGGTTGCCGGGGCAATCAGCTTCTTTTTACAACTACCAAGCTGACGCAGTAAATATCTCTGGGACTCCTGCTAGTGGCAGAATCATTTGGGATAACCTTATTCAAACGTCAGCAACAAATGTTACTTTGTCTCACATTGATGCACTTGGAAATGACATTGATGTATTTTTCCCATTGTTTAAAACAGGAGATAAGTTTGTTATACAAGATCAAGTAAACTCAAGTAATTTTCAAACATGGGAAATATCTGCAACTCCTACAGTTGTTCTTAATAGCTATGTTATGATTCCAGTAACATTGGTTACATCTGGAGGCACATCTCAGTTCATTGATGCACAAAATTTGATTTTTGCTATTGTCAGTTCTGGGCTTATTGGTGCTACAGGCGCAACGGGAAGTGGAGCCACTGGAGCTACTGGTGTTATCGGTCTAGATGGGGCTACAGGAAGTACTGGAGCTACGGGCGCGACTGGACTAGACGGCGCGACTGGGGCAAGTGGCATTATCGGACTAGACGGAGCCACGGGTGCTACTGGAACTGCTGGATTAGATGGAGCTACAGGCGTTATTGGACTTACTGGAACAACAGGAGCCACAGGAGCAACTGGGCCACAAGGGGCAACAGGTGTAATCCCTGCATCCAACGCTGGTAGTGTTTGGACATTTACTGGTGATGGGTCAACAACCACTTGGACGCTTACAGGAAATACAACAGGAAGCCTTGTTTCTGCAAACTATCTTGTTGCGGCTGATGGGGTACTTCAAGCCCCAGCTAATTATACAATCAACAATGTTTCTCCAAGAACATTAACAATTTCAACCATTCCAAGTGCAAGTGTACTTGTTGTAGTTTCTCTTTCTACAGCATAAAAACACTTGACTAAACCCAAACTATAGCTAAAAAGAACATATGTCTTGCTCTAATACATCTTCATCTGTTTGTTGCCCAGATATACCTTATCCACAAATTTCAAGCGAAAGCGTTCCTTCATTAATTGGCAATCTAATATATGCTCTTTATGGAACAATTAATAAGACGATAATTAATGGACGTGTTGTTTGGGACATCCCTTGCGACCCCAATAACACCGCTGAAGTTGATGACATTCCCCGTGAAGAAGGAGAAGGATTGCTTTGCTATCTTATTCGATTGTTTAACGACTATTTATCTGGAGGTGAGTTTTTGCGTTGGGGTTTTTCTGGAAGTGGTCAAACCACATTTGCTTTGCCGGGAGCGCATCAACCAAACAATGTTGGTTATTTGGCATACATTGATGGTGTGGTACAAGACCCTATTAATTACACTATTTCCTCTACTATACCAAGGGTTTTAACATTTATCACCCCAATTCCATCTGGATCATTTCTTACTATTGTTGAGCTTTCTAGCCGTGCTGGGGCCACAGGAGCAACGGGCTTGACTGGAGCAACTGGTTTTAGCGCAATTGGAAGCACGGGAAGCACTGGGCCTCAAGGCATCTCTGGAACCGCCGCTGGAGGTGGTCAGCGTTGGGCATACACAGGAAATGGCTCGCAAACAATTTTTCAAATCTCTGGAGCAACAAGTCTTTTAGAAACAGCTTATTTAGTTGCTTTAGATGGTATCACTCAAGATCCCAATAATTATACGATTAATTCTGGTTCTCCATACACTCTTACAATGTCATCTGCCGTTCCAAGTGGAACACAAATTGTTATTGTTAGCATTGTTGGGCCAATCGGTTCAACTGGAATCGGCTTGCAGGGTAGCACTGGGGCTACGGGTATCGGATCGACTGGGGCCACGGGTTTGGAGGGTAGCACTGGGGCTACGGGTATCGGATCGACTGGGGCCACGGGAACCCTTCCTCCAACAAACTTTGGAAATGCGTGGGCCTATACTGGAGATGGAATACAAACAGTATTTGCAATTACAGGAGGATTAAGTATACTAGCCCCAGCATACTTGGTTCATGTAGATGGAGTATATCAGAAATCAACTAATTACACAATTAACAATGTAATACCAAGGACGCTAACATTTTCAACACCTATTCCATCTGGATCAGAAATAACTATAGTATCACTATCGGTAGCTTAACAATTAAAAACAACAAACAAACAACTAAAATAGAAAACTAAAATTATGGCACTCACAAAAGCAACAACCAACGTAATCAACCTCGACAAAGACACGCTTATCAACGGGCTTACTGTTGGTAAGGGTGGTGCAAATTTGGCAGAAAATACTGCTATTGGAGTAAATGCTTTAGCATCAACTAATGTTTTATCAACAAACGCTACAGCAGTTGGATATAACGCTCTTGCACTTAACGAAGGGAATGCAAATACTGCTATTGGAGTAAATGCACTATCAGTAAATACAATTGGAATGTTGAATGTGGGTGTAGGAACAAACGCACTTCTTTCTAACACAACTGGAATTGAAAACACAGCAGTAGGCACCGGCGCGCTTCGGGAGAATATAACTGGAAACGCTAACACGGCAGCAGGAAGGCACGCACTCCGCGCCAACACAACTGGAAACGCCAACACAGCCAATGGAGTATACGCACTCTACTCCAACACAACTGGAATCAACAACACAGCAAGTGGTGTAAACGCACTCTACTCCAACACAACTGGAAACTACAACACAGCAAGTGGTGTAAACGCACTCTACTCCAATACAACTGGAATTGAAAACACAGCAAGTGGTGCAGGCGCACTCTTATCCAACACAACTGGAAATCTCAACACAGCCAGTGGTAGAACTGCGCTCTTATCCAACACAACTGGATACAGCAACACTGCAAGCGGTTCAAGCGCACTCTTATCCAACACGACTGGATACAACAACACAGCCAATGGTGTAAACGCACTCCAGTTCAACACAACTGGCTATCAAAATGTAGCGGTAGGAGTAACTTCTCTTCTAGATAATACAACTGGATATCAAAATGTGGCAGTAGGAAACGGCAGTCTTCAAAATAACACAACAGCGTTTTTAAACACGGCAGTTGGTTATTCTGCACTTTTTACCAACACAACTGGATACAGCAACACAGCAAGCGGTCATGCTGCACTCTACTCCAACACAACTGGATATCAAAATACTGCAAGCGGTGCATTAGCATTAGCATTAAACACAACTGGAAACGCCAACACTGCAAGCGGTTCAAGCGCACTCCAATCCAACACAACTGGTATTCAAAATACTGCAAGCGGTGTAAACGCACTCCAATCCAACACAACTGGAAACTATAATACGGCAAGCGGTGCATTTGCGCTTTCCAACAATACAACATTTTCAAATGTTGGTGGATTTGGATATAACGCTCAAGTAACTGGAGATAACCAAATCCAACTTGGAGATTCAGCTACTACAACTTACGCATACGGAGCAGTCCAAAATCGTTCTGACATCCGTGATAAAGCTGATATTCGTGACACAACTCTTGGTCTTGAGTTCGTAAACGCACTTCGTCCAGTTGATTACAAATGGGACTTGCGTGAAGATTATCGTCCAGAAGCACCTAAATCTGTTGTTAAACCAACAGAACTCCAAGAAGATGCTTCTGACGAAGACAAAGCTAAATACGCAGAAGAACTTGCTGCATACGAGGCATACGTTGTTCTTAAAGATAAGTGGCTTGAAGACGTAAAACTTGCTAACATCACTCACGATGGATCAAAGAAGCGTAGCCGATTCCATCATGGTTTGATTGCTCAAGAGGTAAAAGCAGTTCTTGACTCTAAAGGCATTGATTTCGGTGGATTCCAAGATCACTCTGTAAAAGGTGGAGATGATGTTCTTTCTATCGGTTACGAAGAACTGATTGCTCCAATGCTCAAAGCTATCCAAGAACTCTCTGCTGAAGTTGCAGCATTGAAAGCTAAATAGTTGAAAAACTACCTTAACATATCTCACATCCTAATCTGCCTTGCACTCCAAGGAGTCGGATATGCTCTGACAAAAGACCCGTTTATCGGTGCTATTGCAGGGATATTTTTCTTCGCTGGCAGGGAGATTTCTCAAACTGAGTATCGGAACATTGAAGCATCTGAAAGTAAACTAAGAAAAGATATGAGTGTGTTTGGTGGGTTCAATCCGAAATACTGGACGCTGAAAGCGATGCTTGCAGACTTGACAATACCTTCGTTACTAGTAATAACAATAGCAATAATCTTACACTATGCCATACGCTAAAGAAAAATATGACCTCCCATCTGGGTTTACGGATCTGGGTGAGGAAGTAAAGCCAATGTCAATGCCAGAAATGGCAATGCCTAAAAGCGACTACCACTACCCATCCTTATATTTTGAGAACGCAGAGGGGCTTAAAAACCTTCCTAAAGAGGGTACTGCTACCATCTACTTCCGAAAGACAATGGAGAAGGATGAGACTACAATGCGCGATGGCAAGACCGAAAAACGTCATTGTGTTGAGTTGTGTATCTGCGGCATTAAATCCAACGGATCCTCCGAAATGGAAATGAATGACGAGATGGATGACGAGGAAGCTATTGACTCTGGGCTAGAAGAAGCTGAGTCTGCAAAACCAACAACTAAAATCGAGATTGAAATCGGTGGCGAAGAAGAGGAAGATTAATTTATGGCAAAACCAACAACTGAGGCAGCAATGCCCGAACCAGCAATGGGAATGGATCTCCCTGAAGACATGAGCGGAATCCCTTCTCCATTGGCAGAAGAGGGTGCTGTCACTATTTCTGTAGCCAAGTCTAAATTTGACGAATTGCACAGCATTGCCATGCAACTTGCTGGTGTTATTGATGCTCTTGCTGCTGACGTTGAAGGTCAAAAAGCCATGACTGAATCGCTTGCAGGTAATGTTCCTGCTGCTGAAAATGCAGCAATGGCAAGTGAAGAAGATTTTCTAAATTCTATTGCATCCGAGGGTTCCATGCGCTAATTTATCGTCATGTTTGTCGATCAAATTTTCGAGGAATGTGCGGAGATTTTAGGAACTACTGACGAGAAAAGAGTTTACCGCAAAATCACGCAAGCTGTTCAGACCCTTATGGAGTCTGGGCATTGGATGCAATCCACTGCGGACGTTGATGTTTGCACAGGTTGGGATGGTTGCACTATTGCTCTTCCCCGTGGAATAGACGTTCCCCTTGCGGTCAATGTAGATGGATCCCCAGTCTACTTCCGCAATCGTCTATTCCAATATCATGTAAACAAGGGTGGTAAATTCAACACTGTAGAATGGGCATGGGATGACCGAGGCTATGTAGCGACCCTGATGCAGGTCATCCAACCCTCGCAGTTGGTTGCTATCGCCGAAAGCGAAAATGACGTTGGCAAGATCATTCGCGTTACTGGAACCGATTCCAACAACCGAGATCTTCGTAGCCAACTCAAGGATGGAACTGGAGTTGATGGATTACTTATTCCAATCCATTCGCAATCTGACTTTGCTTACGGAACAATCGCTCCAGACGATGCCACTATCCGCACCCGTGAGGTTGCTGTAACCCCGCTAGGCAAGTTTGTGTCCGCAACCCCTCACACGCTCGACTCTGGTCAAGGAATGGCTATTACTGCGATTTCTGGCACTATCCCAGTCCCACTTTCCAATGGTCAGGTCTATTACATTGGTGTTCTGGATGCATTGACCATTCAAATTTTCAACGATTCCCTCAACGCACAGGCAGGTAATTATCCACTTTCCCTCCAAAGTATAGTAGGAGCAGGGCCATTGAAATTCCTTGATTCAAGGACTTCATTTGTCGTGACTGCTCTTCAATTCGCATCTGCTCCTACTATCGAAATAACAACAGCAAACCCGCTTACATTTCCATCTGGGCAAACTTTGCCTATTGGAATTCGTTCTGGGGTTACATATTTTGGAAATCTGCTAGATGCAACGCACCTTCAGATTTTTAGTTCTATTTCTGACGCTCAAGCAAATGTTAACGAGGTTCACACGACTGGGTCTACAAACCCAATCAACGTCGATATCCGTAAGGAAATCGTGCCAGAGACAAAGTTGACATTTAGTATAGATCACTTGCTCACACAGGGTGATCAGGTGCAAGTTTTCACGTCTGGTGGAACGCTTCCACAACCCTTGCTGGCAAATCAAAACTACTTTGTAAATATCGTAGATACAAAAGCTGTTTCGATCCATACGACACAAGCGGACGCACTTGCATCTTCTCCTACTAATTTTGTAAATCCAATTAAGATAACATCCGCTGGTGTTGGTACGATTTCTCTCATTAAGTTAATTCCAGCATCTGCTGTGGCTGGAGAAGCCAGTCAGATTACCGCACCGGGCCTTTCCATTGCGTCACCATCTGGAGCGGGAGCAAACTTCACTCCCATCGTGGTTGGAAGTGTTACCTCTGTTAACTTGTCTGATCAAGGATCTGGATACACTGCCGATCCTATAGTAACATTTTCCGCTCCTCCAGCACCTCCCTTGGGAAGCACGATTTCCGTGAGTACTGCGACTGGGTATGCTATTCGTAATTCGATTACCTACCAGTTGTCATCGATTGTGATCGATAACCCCGGATTCGGATACACAACCGCACCTTCTGTAACAATTTCCGCTCCTCCTGTATCTCCATTAATTAACATTACATCAATGGTTACAAATGGAATTACAGTTACTGTTAATACATCTGGAAATCATAGCTATAGAACTGGTGATACAGTCACAATATCTGGAGCAGATCAAGCCGCTTACAATGGAGATTTCGTTGTAACAGTATTAAGTTCCACATCATTTACATATCAGCTTGTTACTGAAATCGGACAAACAGTTTCTATTGTTTCAGGCCCAACTGGATTAGTAAGAGCAGGAACAACCGCAACTGCAACAACAACTGCTGCACACGGGTTTAGTCCGGGTCAGGTTATTGCAATTAGTGGTGCTAATCCTGATGGATACAATGGAAATAAAACGCTATTAACCGCATCTGGAACAACATTTACATACACTGTTTCCTCTAGTTTAACAACACCTGCAACTGGAACGATTGAAGCGTTTTCTTCTCCCGCAACTGGAACATTAAAGGTTAAACTAAAAACAGGCACTCAAGCGGTTGCAAATGCTACCATCCAAACTTCGTTTGTTATTGGGTTTACTCAAATTTCTGGTGGTTCTGGATATGTAAATGCTCCGCAGGTTGAAATAACTGGTGGTGGTGGATCTGGAGCGACTGCAACAGCAAATATTGCAGGTGGGGTTGTAACTTCACTTAATGTTGTAACAAGTGGCACTGGATACACAACTCCACCGACAATATCAATCACACCATCCACTGGTGTATTTGTTCAGTTCTCTTCGACTGGCACACTTCCATCCCCATTGCTATCTGGAACATCTTATAGGGCAGAAACTCCATTAAACTCGTCTACTGGAGTATTTACTGTTAAGAACGCTGATTTCAGCAAGATCAACATCACATCTGCTCCAACTGGAACATTCTATGTTGTATTATCTCGCGTTTTTGGAGTTGCATTTACAAACAAGTGGCTAGGTGATTTCACTAATTTAAGCACTCCAGAAACAATTTACTGGGGAACTGACTATTTGTTGCCAACAACTAGTCCTGCGATTGATAATGGTGCAACTCCAGCATATCTCAATGTATCATCTACATCGGTTGCTAGGGCATACACTTCACCTGCAAATGCCATTGCTGGTGGAACAACTGGTCTGATTAGTGTGGTATCATTCGGAACTGGTCAATCGTACTACGCAAAACGATTCTCTGTCTCTCCGCTTCCATACAACAATCTAATCCAACCCTCGTCCGTGCAGTTCTTGCAGGAAAATGAGACTGTGAAGTTTTCAACAAGCGGAGTTCTGCCTTCTCCTTTGGTTGCTGGAACGGACTACCAAGTTAGGGTGATTGGTGATAGCGTTAATGTATATTCTGCATCAGTATTGGTTCCAATCACAACCCCCGGCACTGGTCAATTGTCGCTCGATATCCAACGCACATTTACGGCATCCCCATCCACAAGCATCATTGCTGACGCTTCGCTTTACACGACAGGTCAATCGGTGACTGTACGAGCCGATTCTGGTGATGTACTTCCATCTGGTCTTGTGGCAGGAACGACATATTTTGTTCGTCGAATCGACAACGATGAGTTTGAATTGTACACTACCAAGTCACAATCTCAGAACCTAACTAGCACAACTGGTAGGATTTCATTTTTGACAAGCGGACTATCCACGGACAGCAAGTTCTTCGTTGATGCCATTCAAGATCCAATCTTGGTCAAGAGTGTTGCTAATATTCAAAAGCCAATCACGGATGGGTTTGTTAGTTTGTATGCAATGGACTACGGACGCAGCAACGATTTGACCCTGATTGGTCAATACCATCCTACAGAGGTCAATCCACAATACCGCAGGATTCGCATTGGCAAACCATGCGCGTGGGCAAGAATTGCCTATCGTATTAAGCCTCCAGTTATCACTTCAAAGTACGACTTTATCCCGATTGAGCATACACGCGCAATCATCACTGCTGTACACGCTTGTGATCTTGAGGACAAGGACTTTGCTGAACAGGCATTGCGTTACTGGGGCTTTTCTTTGGCATACCTGAAGAATCAGCAAGAACACCAAGATGGTCACGCCTTTGTTCCACCACAAATTAATTCTGAAACGTATGGTGATACATCTGATCCAGTTATGTTCTAGCAATGAAAAGTGAAAACATTACATCAGGAAGACTTAAAAAAGTCTCAACAGGATGGATTCAAGGAGTAAACTCTGTAAGGAACCCTTGGTCATTGCCTGAGAACCAATTCAAGTGGGGTGTAAATGTAACTGTCCGTGGTGGAATCGTGCAAACAAGGCCGGGGCATAAAATGCAACTCTCCCTTCCCGCTGGCAACTTCCAAGGTGGTGTTTTGTTTTCCTCTAACAAGCAAAAAGAAGCGGCTATCACACAAGATCGGGATGGGGTAATTACAACAACTCCAGCTAAAATCTTCGACGTGGATGGAAATGGTGTTGTTGCAAGCGAGTTGTCTTACATGGTTTTTGCTGTAAACGGAAACGTCTACTTCTCTCCATTTCCTCTAGTCCAGCCAAGCAACTGGGAAGATTTTCGGCTGAAAAACATTGCGATGTCACCAGACGTTGATCAGTTCGTGTTTGCACTTGCCACACGTTCAGCAAACCTATCGACTGGATCTCAAGAATTCGCTACACCAGCGCATCGAATTGTAATGATCCAAGATGGCATTTCATACCCTTCGTACTGGGATGGTGCTGATAAGGCGGGTGTTCAACTTTCCACGATTCCCGTGGGATACTGGATGGCATATAGCGGAAACAGAATGTGGATTGCAGATAAGAATATCGTACTTGCATCAGATTTAGGTGATCCAACCTCATTCCAAGAACGTACAACAGGCACTTCCCGTGGTGACTTCAGCTTCTCGCGTCCGATTACTGGCATGACAAGTTATGTTGGTCAAGATACGTCAACCCGATTGATTGTCTTTACAGATCGTTCTACCTTCCAGCTTAAATCAGGCATCCTTGATCGAGATCAATGGGTCACAACTGAAAATTTCCAATCGACACTTTACCCAACTGTCGGTTGCGTTGCAGGAAAATCAATTGCCTTCCAAGCGGGTCAGATGTGGTGGTACGCTCAGGGTGGTCTGATGACGGGTGATATTGCCGCAACATCGTACTTATCCTCGCAGGTGCTTTATAAAGACGTTGAGATGGCAAGGGCAAAAAGACTCATGGCAGCAGACCCAACAAAGATTTGTGCTACTGGATTTGAAAACTACTTGCTCTATTCAATCCCTTACTTGCAGACATTGAATTCCGATACAATGGTTATGGATTATGCCACCGCATCAGAATGGAGCAGTGGTGAAAATAGGTTCCCAGCATGGGCTGGAGTTTGGACAGGCACTCGTCCAGTAGAGTGGACTACAGGTGTTGTTGACGGGCAGTCTCGATGCTTCCATTTTTCTGTGGATTACGCAGCAACAAACGATGGTTCATTCAACCACCTATGGGAATCATTCCAACCAGAACGAGTGGATTCTTACCTTCAGATCAATCCAGACAAAACAACAACCACACTCTACAATCGGATTTATTCGCAGTTTGAAACCCCATTGCTTGGTGACGAGATGGATTTAAAGAAGTTTGTCTATGCTGAGATTGAATCGACGCAGATTGGTGGCACAGTTGATCTAAAAGTGTCCTACAGGGGCAGCAAGGGATCGTACAACTCAATCCTAGAGAAACGCATTCTGGCAGTCACTTCCGACTACCAGTGGGAAAATACACCATACGAATCGCAGATTAAGAATCTAGGTTTCCTTAACTCGCAATACCGAAGACTTACGACTGAATCCGCTCAACGCAATTCGCTTGTTTCAACTTGCGAGTCATACTTGACTGATGATGTCGATAAGGCATTCTCGCTACTAATCGAGTGGTGCGGTGAATTCGGAGTGGAGATTGTTAGACTCTTCATGGATCCTTGGCAGGAGAAATCCACAGGTGTTCCACAGGGTGATGAGACGCAATCGTGTGTTGTTGCACAGACTGGTGAAACCTTGTCGATTGATTTGCTTCCAAATCCATACGAGCAACAATCACCAAATGATAACTCATACAGCGCAAAGGTATGGAAGACAGTTACGCTAATCTGTGATGCTGATCCAACGAAATCGATTTCGGCCACGGCATCGGCAACATTTTTGTCTTACATTAGTTTTGAACACGCTCAAGAGGAGGCAGGAGTACTTGCAATGCAATCGGCAACCTCCGCTGCTCAACAATTTAAAGCGCAGAACCCTTGTTAATATGCCAAGCATCACCACAGCAACTAAAGAGGTCACTAGCTTCCCAAACAAGTTCATCTCCCCATTCGGTGATGATCCCGTGGTTCCAATTTACTCGTCAATCCCATTCACGACTGGTCAAAATAATTGCTTGCCATGCGCGGTGTGCGGTAGTAACTCTACTCGCAACAATATTCTGAAAGCACAAGCTGACAGATTTGCTAACTATACACAAACCATAGCCAATCCAGATGATATTCTGGTTGGATTTAATTAATAAATATGAGGCCACAAATTGAATATAAACTTGTTCAAAAAGGAACTAATGAATTCTTGGAACTTGTTGATTTTGCTGAAGAATTCGATCATAAGATCATAGAACATCCTAATATTAATGTTTATGCACATTATCGTGATGGTGTGCTATTTGGATATTCTGATCATGTTTTTATACCAACAATTTATCCAGCATTTCATCCAAAGTATACAAGACCACATGATGTTATACAGGTGATGAGTGACTGGAAGGCACATTCGCAACTTTCAAACTCACCGGGGTTCATCGGAGTTCCATTAGCGGATGAAAGACCTAACTTTACAAACCAAATAATCGAAAAATTAGGGTTGACTCCTCTCAAAAGAGAAGTTTACTCTTTAGCTTAATAATCTTATGGGTGGCAAAACATATACTCCTCAAATTCAACGTCCTCGTCCTGAACTTAACATGATGATGGCATCGGAAGCTAACAAAGGAATGTATGGTGGTCTTGCGTCTCAAGGCAAACTATTTGAAATGGCTGCCCAATTAAAGCCAATCTATCAGCAATTTAATCCAAGTGAGGTATCACAACAGGCTTTTGAGTTGGGGATTGAGAATGCTAATCGCGCACGTCAATTTGAAGAGTCAGTAGATCCAGCAACAGCAAGGATGCGAGCAGGAATGGGTGAGACTGTTGAGAAGCTAACATCACCTGAGAGTTGGAAAGACAAGTTAGGCCAATGGGCAAAGACAAAAGGATTGGCACAAATGATGGGTACTGGAATTGACATGGGATCCACCATTGGCAAGTCTGCAATGTTCGACCAATCCACGGCACAAGGGAGGCAGATTGCCTTAGAAGATTTGGCCCTGCGTCAAAAATATCTCGATGCAACTCAAATGCAGGGTGGAATTGACCCCGGATCATTGGTTGCGGCTCAACAAGCAGCAAAAGGCCAGAACCAACAAAGTCTCCAAGAATGGCAACGTGGTATCCTCTCTGGAGCGCAAGGTCTTGGACAAACAGCACAGGATGCAATTAACCGCTCGATGGGTAATATCCAATCCGCTCATACTGCAAATGTTGCTGACACTCAAAATTATAATAACATGATGAACCAAGTCATGGCCCAAAACGCGCAAAGCAAAAATGCAGCAACTGGATCATGGATCAGCGCAGGTGGAGCGGTTGGTGGAGCAGCACTTGGTGCGGCAATTATTATTTAATGAAAAACCTAATCCATAAAACAATAGATAAAGCAGTTCGTTGGAACAAGCAATGGCCCAATGCGGTCATATTTTGGTCTGGAGGCAAGGACTCAACTGTTCTTCTGCACTTTCTAAAATTTAAGTGTGGAATTGATATCCCTGTGGTTCAATTTCGGCAACCAAAATTCCGCGAAAGGTATGCATATTCAGACAAGCTAATCAAGGATTGGCAATTGACGATGTATGAATATCCCGCATTCAAGCACACTCTTGCAGATGGGCCTGATGTAGAAACTGGTGAGGTTCGCTTTGATCTTCTTCATTATTTCCAGTGGGGTAAAAACTCAATTGTTTTATCTTTAGGAACTGAACGTCCTAAAGCAAACGAGCCATTTATGTGTGGTGTGGATGATTTCTTAATGCGTCCAACTGGAACATTTAATTTTCCGTGGAATGCAGTGTGGATCGGAACTAAATTCACTGATACAGACTTAATTAAAGGTCACGTTCCATTAGCGCAAGATATCCGCCACATTGATGGCAATCCTGTCTCACTCTACTTGCTAAAAGATTGGACTGACGAGGATATTTACGAATATCTTGAAACAAACAACGTAAAACCAGACCCAACACGATATGTAAAGGGAAAGCATGGATGGATGAATAACCCAGACAAGTCACTCAATGCTGACTTCTATCCTGTCTGCCTCAATTGCGTTGATCGTCACCTAGGCCCACACGTCGATTGTCCAAAGCTAAAAGCAAAGATCACTAACATTTCACATCTAGCACCTTACGAAGATATCGTAATACCAGATTTAGGATTTAAACCAGTTAGTTGGAGCAAAGAATAATATGATTATTGCAAGAGGTAAATTAGATCAGAATACATTAAATAATATTGCTAATAATGTTGGAAAAAACCTAAATTCTTTTAATCTAGGTAAACGTGGAGTTAAAAATACAGCATTTAAATCAAATACATCTAATAACACTAATGTACAAGGCAAACCTCCATCAACAGCAAAACCACAGACTCAACTACCCGATCAAATTTCAATACCTCTACCTAACACGCAAGGGCAATTAAATAATATACCATCTGGAGTTACATCAACTCCAACAAGCGTTATTTCTGCATCACCTCAACCTGCAAGCATACCAAAAATTCTTGCAAATTTAGGAGCGGGTGGATCAGGTCAAAAAACAAACCAATTTTCCATGCCAAAATTAAATGGAATAAAATTCGGAGGAGCATAACATTATGGGTGGATCACAACCAGCAAACGCAACAGGAGCATCAACACCAGTGCCAAACAGTCAATTCGGTGGACTACTTGGTAGTGCATCGAATGCCATTGGAAGAACTGGTGATACCATGCAAAATCTATTCTCTGGAAAACTAGGAACTGGAGCGCAACCTCGTCCAGATTATAAACCAGACACGACTTCAGCTGAACAAAAGCAACAACAAAATCAATATATGAAAGATTTGTTGAGCAAAGCAGGGCAAACAGCATCGTCTCCATATGATCGTGCAGCAAAATCGCAATCCGATTCCGCTTCTGCGTGGTCAGCTATGCAGCGTGGAAGTGGTGATGGAAGTGGAAGTCTTGGATTTTCATCGATGGGTGGGTATTCTGTTCCAGAATCTGGTGAGGAAAAGGTTTCTCAGGGCTGGGCTAATGCATTTCAGTCGATTGGAACATCTGCGCTTGGGGCTTATGGAAACAAGTTTGGTGGTGCTAATAAAACTGGATAATGGACGATGAATACGACTGCGAAAAGTGCGGTGCTTGTTGTTGCTTCAAATGGTCTTGGCCTGTCTTGCGACGAGATCGATCTGATGCGACTGGTATCCCGCAAGAAATGCAAAGGCAAGACTACCCGCTAATGAAAACTACCGATTCTCGATGCATTGCCTTGGACGGAAAAGTTGGAGAGAAAGTTTGCTGCATGGTATATGCAGACAGACCGAATTCTTGCAGACAATTCCAACCGGGGTCTGAATTATGCATCGAGGCCAGAAAGAAATTGACAATTTGAAATATTAAATGTATTTCACTAACAACCAACCAAACAATTAACATTAAAATTAAGGAGTAATATTATGGGAGGAGGATCACCCAAATCACCACCACCACCACCAGACAACACCCCAGTGTTGCTTGAGCAAATGCGTCAAAACAGAGAAGAGTCTGCTCGCGCTAGACGCGAAACGGATCTTTCTCAACGTAACGCTATGATAGAAGCCCAAAACCAGCAAGCGTCGATGCTTGCGCGTGAGGGGTCACAACGCGCCCAGCAGTCGATTAGTGGCATGAATGCACTAAAGGCAGCAGAGGATGCCGCTGCGCGTCAACGTAGCTTGCTTGCGGCACAAGGTGCAGGAGCGGCAGCAACTGGGACGGGATATGACATCAATGCTGCCCGTGCTGGTGCGCTCGCTAATCTTGGAGCAGCATCTGGAGTACTCCCATCCACTGGTGCTAACTTACCAAACCCAAATATGGTTAACCCTGCAATGACAACGGCAATGGCAAACCAAGGAGCGGGTGGTGGCACTTCGCGTGTAAACCAATTTGCAGTTCCCTCCGCATCTGGACTAACATTTGGTGGGGTATAACCTTATGGCTTTACCCACTGGTGGCTATTCGTACACTCCACAGACCGCAAATCTGGGAGCGAGTCCTCTTTCTGCACTGAAACCTCTCGACGTTGGAGTAAGCGTATCGTTTACTCCAATGCTCAAGTACGAGGTTCCATCCGCGCAGGAGGAGTTAGTCAGCATGGGTGCGGCAAAGGGTTTCCAAGCACTGACTGAGCCTGTTTTTGCTGCGATTAAAGCAAAGGATGACGAGGCTAAAGAAGCAGATAAGGAAGCACTTAAATTTGAAAGAGACAAGGCACTTGCTAGAATCAGAGCAGAAAAGACTCCAGAAGAATTGGAATATAATGCAGCAAGACTTGCAAACATTAAATCCCTAACAACAGAACGTGGTGGAGATAAGGTTCCAGTTAATACAAGGAAAAAAGGGTTTTTCAAAGATCCAATAGTTATCCCTTCAGTTAATAATTCTGATAATTCTGATTTGCCTCAAACACCAACAGACCCAACATCAATTGATGATCCAAGACAGATATTAGCTCCGTTGTCATCTGTTGATGAACAGTTGCCAATGCCAGATTTGAGCAGATTTAATAGAGGTGGTGTTTTGGCTGATATTTCATTTCAACAACCATCAGCGATTGCAACTGCCCCATTTGAACCAGTTATCTCACAAGAACAAATCGCAGCAGTCACAAATCCTCCTCTTGCTTATATGCAAGCAGCAACTGGAGGTGCGGTTGGTCAACCAGCACCTATGCCTGAAAAAGAAGTTCGTGCGGCAATCCCCGTCACTCCAACCCCAGAAGTTCGCACTGCTGCCCCATTATACGAACCTAACGATTTGATTGCTCCATACGAAAGTTGGGAAGACGCTGAAATGGCGAATCAAATGCTTGCAAAGCAATTGCCAAATTATGAAGTAAAGCCCGTTAAACAACAGGTTGTTGATGGTCAAACTTATTATGTTGTTGAACCTCCTGTTAAAAAACAAACACAAGAACAAATTCCATCTAATTTAACAGTTAAAAGTGCTAAAAAACAAGTTGGTGATGTAACCTATGATTTGATCCCCAAGGGTGAAATTAAACAACAGGTCAAGGCATTAAAGGAACCTCTTAGTGAAATTGACACAATGCTTCGTACCATTAATCAGATTAGAAGCATCTATAAAGGAATTTCACCCGGTGTTGGAGGTTTGGCAAATTGGCTAAGTTATATTCCCGGAAGCGATGCTTCGGACGTTGAAAAACTAACCAAGACCCTGCAAGGTAATATTGCTTTTAAAAAACTTGCAGACATGAAAGCGGCATCACCCACAGGTGGAGCATTGGGTGCTATTAGCGAAAGAGAACTTGATTTGTTGGCATCTAATCTTGGTTCAATCGACCCAAGTTTAAGTTTCTTTTTGTTTAAACAAAACCTTGATGAGATTGAAAATATTGCATCAAGAGCAAAAGAAGGAATTAAAGAACAAGTTCAATTAATTGAAACACCGCAAAACTTTCAACCTATTCAATCGCAAGAAAATATTGTAGAAATTAAATCGCAAGAAGAGTGGAAAAAATTAAAGTCTGGGCAAAAATATATTTTTAACGGGGTTACTGGAAGTAAAAAATAATATGGCATGGCAACCACCTGAAGATGAATTAGACACTAATGTTCTACAGCAATCGAAACCTCCTGAAGATGAATTAGTCAAAAACATTCCAGATCAATGGAGTCCACCTGAAGATGAACTAGATAATAGTCCTACTAAAATTAAAGACGCAGGTACGCTTCAACAAATGAAGCAATCAGGACAAGAATTGACCCGTGAGCAAGAGAGGATTCTTTTTGATGCTGAAGACAAAAAAGATTTCACGCAAAAAGCATCCGAGGCTATTACAACATTTGTTCCTACTGGGATTGAAATTGCAAAACAACTTGGAACTGGTGCTGGTGAATTCTTGTATAAAGGTATTTTAAAGCCAATTGATGCCATGTCTCAATCTCCAGAAGAGGCTGAAAAGACATTAAAAGAAGCTAAAAACACATGGAGATCGGGAGTTAGCGGAGTTGCTGGAGACATTCAAGAAACATCAGATGCCGTGGTTCGATTCTCGATGTTTGGCAGCAGCATTACTGATAAATTGCTTGGAAAATCTAACGATGAGCGATTTGAGAAATATATGCTTCGTGAAGGAATGCGTCAGTTCGCTCAAAAAGTGTATGCTGATGATCCAGACAATGCCGCTCGTTTACTAGCTGAAAATCCATTGCTACAAAAACTAGCTTCTGCTGCTGCTTTGGCTCAAGGAGCAACTCCAGAAGAAGCAGAACTTGCTAAAAAGGCTTATGAAGAGTTGGTAAAGGAACAAGGATTAACTAAGGACGAGATTAATGAAAATGTTTCGATGCTTGGTGAAATATTGTCACCGATTTCATTACCGGGAACCAACCGCATTACCAACACCTTTGCAAAGGCAACTGGCAAGGTTACGCGAAAAGCTGGAGAATTGGCTTTAAGGGGTGTTGTTTCACCACTTTCAAAGGGAGTGGCAAAAACCGCTGGTGGACTGGAATCTGGCATTGAAAAGATCCAAAGTGCTTCACGCAAGATTGGTGAATATGCGGTTGGAGATCCAGATACATTTCTAAAAACAGCAACAAACACAATTGTTGGGCCTGCAAAACTACCTGCCAAGATGACAAAGGGTATTGCAACGACCATTGGAGATGTTGCAGGTCAAGCAGGGTTGGGAAGACGAGGAATGTTTGAGTTAGCTGGACGCGCATCAACATCTGGTGAGCTTACCAAGAAACTTTTTGGGCCACAGGCATTGGGTGGAAAAGGCCGCGCAAGGGTTGCTGATTGGGCAGTGCGTCAATCTAACGCTATTATTCAACCTGCCGTTAATGGTGCTGTATTGAATGTGGCACTTGGATTGCCTGATATTGAGACTGCGCGTGATCTTGGCTATAGTGCTGGAGTTGGAGCAGGTATTGGAGCATATGGTGGAGCAAGACTAGTGGAGCGTGGTGGTGCTTTGATTGATCCAACAACTGGGCTTGCTGAAAAGATAGATGCCATCGTTACCCCAGATCCGTCTCAATTGCGTAAAGATGAAGATGCGGACATTCAGAGATTCATTAAAACCGCTGATCCAACATTGATGTCAAGCATCGATGAGTTGTCGAATGTCAACAACATCAAATCTGCTCTTGATCTAAAGATCAAAAATCTAGAGGCAAAAAAAGTTGCTCAGATAAACAAGGATGATGAG
>Ga0208022_1000243_pt1 | contig 19695 bp, 16 predicted proteins | sample ColrivemetaGS747_FD_187622 | JGI IMG/M metagenome (GOLD analysis project Ga0208022, IMG submission 187622) | Estuarine microbial communities from the Columbia River estuary - Freshwater metaG S.747 (SPAdes) (version 2) | ecosystem: Environmental > Aquatic > Marine > Intertidal zone > Estuary ...
AATCGTTTCAATGAAAGAACATCAAGATCTTGCAAATTTTTTACAAGCATCTTGGGATATTGAAGTATATAGTCACGATAGAACATTTCCTGATCCTAAATATAAAATTACAAAAAATGGAAATGTTGAATATCCGAATGAAATTTTTCAAATAGCAACTACATATAAATACGTAAAAGGTAACACGTCAAATAAAGATGGGTTTTTGGTAAAGCATTTATTAACATTAAAACGTTGTGAATCTATAGATGATCCAAATGTAATTGTCGAAGAATGTAAAACAGAAAAAGAATTAATTAAACGTTGGGTAGACACAGTTTCTATGATGGATCCAGATATTTTTTACACTTACAATGGTGATTCATTTGATTGTATGTATTTGGTAGAAAGAGCTGAATTATTAGGTTTGGTTACATCTAAACGTACTGGAACAAAAACATATAAGGATGGATATCTTTTGAAAAAGTTGAGTAGAATGACATCAAAGGCAGCAGATATTAAGAAAGAATATTTTAGTTCTAGTGCATATGGTGACAGTGAATTCAATCGTGTATACATACCAGGAAGATTAAATTATGATTTATTAATTCATTATAAACGTGGTATGAAAAAATATGCTAGTTATAAGTTGGATAACATTGCATCTGAAATTTTAGGTCAAAACAAACATGATGTAAGTGCAAAAGATATTTTTGATTTTTATCAACGTGGTTCACCAGAAGAGATATGCAAAATTGCGAAATATTGTATCCAAGATACAGCTTTGTTACAAAGATTAGTTGATAAACAGCTCATTTTAATTACAATTATGCAGTTGGCAAACGTTACATTTGTTCCTATTGGATTTTTAACAACTCGTGGTCAAACTATAAAGGTATATTCACAGATTTTGAGGAAAGCTAGACAAATGAATTTTTTAGTACCACATACAAATTTTAATGAAGATGCATATGCATTGTTTATAAAATGTAAGGATCCTCATCCTTTTGAAAATGATGATATTGGTGAATATGTTGAAGTTAATTGTGGTAAAAGTCAGAATGAATCTAACAAACCATTAGTTTTGATGGCTAAATTATCAGAAATAATAGATGATCATACGTTTGTTGTTTTTTCAGATACAGAAATCAAACGTGATTTTTTCAATATCAAGTTTCGTTACAAAAGAAATGATTATTATGTTACAAGAATGTGGTCAAATGATGATGCTATAGATGACAGTTTTACAGGAGCTACTGTTTTAGAACCTATACCTGGAATGTACAAGGATAATATAGCTGTGTTGGATTTTGCAAGTTTGTATCCAACAATTATGATTAGTAGAAATTTATGTTATAGTTCATTTGTGTTAGATGAACAGTATTTGGGTATTCCAGATGTAAATTATGAAAAGATTGCGTGGGATGATAAAGTAGAATATAAATTACGTCAGACTTGTGAAGGTGTTGGTAAAAGTGGTAAAAGTAAAGGACAAGTATGTGGTAAACAAGCTTATTTTGAAGTAAAGAATGAATTAGATGTAACAAACTATTATTGTCGTATTCACGATCCTTTAAAAAAGTCAAGAGAGTCTGATGAAAAATATCAAAAACGAGATGTTAGTTATAACTATACAGTAGTACAACCACATACAAATCCTGAAACGGGAGAAATTGTTAACAAAGGTGTACTACCAGCATTATTAGAGGAATTGTATTCGGAAAGAAAACGTGTAAAACGTGAAATGGCACGAGCAGCAGCAGAAGGAAATAAGTTGTTGGAAAGTATTCTTGATTCTACACAATTGGCTATTAAAGTATCATTGAATTCTACTTATGGTTTCCTTGGAAGAGGACAAGGAAATCTTATTTTAAAAGAACTTGGTTCAATTGTTACTGCAGTAGGTAGAATGCTTATTGAACAAAGTAAAGAATATGCAGAAGGACCTTTTATTGATTACATTAGAGAAAATAATTTATTAAAACAAAAGATAGAATACCGAGATTATGGTTTGAGCGAAAGTGAAAAACGTATGGTGTTGAAATCTTTTAGTATTTAAAAATCGTGATAGAACATATAAGAAAAAGAAACCATAAATAAGTTTAATTTAATCGTATATTAATATTTTTTATTATTATTATTATTTAATCCAAATATGTTTATTTAATTAAATTTATTTAAAAATGAATAAAATATAAACATAAAAAGATGGAAACTTTTGTTGTACATTCTAAAACACCTGTTGACATTAAAACACTTATACAAACTAGTTCTATACAAATTTATGATCAAAATAAGTTAATAGATAAATTAAAGGAACATTTTGACGATGAAGAACAAAGATTATATGTATCTAACTTGTTCTTATACTTAAATTACCACCCTATTAACGATTTTGTTGTAAACTTGGAAAACGTATGGAAATTTATAGGTTTTTCAAACAAGGCAAATGCAAAAAGATTACTAAAACAACATTTTACTGAAAATAAAGACTATAAAATAGTTTTCATCCGTTCGGATGAAAACCCATCGAATACAAATTTAGGTGGTAGACCTCAAGAAACTATAATGATGAATATAAATACATTTAAAAAATTATGTTTAAAATCAAATACAGATAATGCAGATAAAATACATGATTATTATATAAAATTAGAAATGGTTTATAACGAATTAATGAAAGAAGAAATAGGTCAAAAACAACTTGAAATTCAGAAACAAAAGGAATTGTTAGAAAAAGAGAAAGAAACTGCTGACAAGTTGTTGGAAGAAAAAGACAGATACATAGCACAGTTAAAACAACAAGAAGCTGTATCTCATTTATATATTGCGCATAATCCTGTTATTAAAAACTTGCACAAGATAGGTATTTTTACAAGTACAAAAACGAATGATGTATTTGTTAGACAAGAAAATCACAAGTCAAGTAATCCTCATTTTGAATATTTGTTTACATATGAAACTAAAAATGCAAAAATGATTGAAGATTTTGTAAAATTGTTATTAAAACATTTTAAAGTAAGCAAGCCAGAATGGTTTACAATTTCTTATGAAAGAATGAAACAAGTTGTAGATTTTGCTATTATGGTATATGACAATTATCATATTGAAGAAAATGTTGATAATTTAATTGAATTTATTAGTAGGTATCGCAGTAATCGTTTGGTGAATACAAATAAAGCTAGAATTCATGTTTCTAAAGATATTTATGAAATGTGGATTAAAGAAAATGTTGTAATAATTCCTGGAGCAAAAGTATCAACTGAATTGATATGTAAAGATTTTTATGAATGGTATCAGCAAAAGTATTCAGAAGATTTTGAAAAAAGTCATATTAAATTAGAAACTGGCAATTGGAGTACATCATTTCAAAAAGAAATTACAAATACTATAAGTGATATAACAAAATTAGAATACAAAGGGGGAATATCTTTGACAGATAGAAAAAGAGGTATTTATTTTCCTAAATGTGCTGGGTTTGTAGGTTTCGAGGTAAAAAGTATGAATAACAAGATTGAGTTTTTTGAAAATGTGATTTATGAAAAATATGTAAATGAATTCATTACTGTTACCAATGATCCAAAAAATAAAGTTGCGAGAAAAGAAATATTAGATCATTTTCTTGGTTGGGTAAAGGATAACAATTATGTTTCTAAGAATAGAATAATGTGTAGAACTGCTATATCTAGTATATTTAAAGATGTTTTAATGGAATCTATAGAAAAAATTACTGGTTTACAGTTAAAAGATGTATGTAAGTTAACATATTATGGATGTTTTGTTGGTATGAGTCATAATAAATACCCTTTTATTGGTAATGAATCTTCTGAAAAAGTTATATTATCAAATTCTGAAATTATCAAAAATCAAATTAACAATTGGTTGAAAAACCCAGATACAAATATTGCAAAATTATTCAAGAAAACAATTCAACAAAATAATACAATATCAAAAGAACAAGTTAAAATTATTATGAAGTCAAAATACAACATTGATTTAACTTGCAATACAAGAAAGCATAAATGGCATCTCGTATTTAATAAAAAAACTCTAAGTGATAATACTGAAATTTTTTATGTAAACGATGAAGCTCTTGAATATGCTAATTATAAATTGAATTATTAATTTTAAATATGTAAATTAATATGAATTCTACGGATGATTTTAATTTGATTTGGAAGGATTTTGAGATGGCATCTAAATATGAAACAAACAATACGTCAAGTAAACCTTTTCAGACGCATTTAAATGAAAAATCTGATGTGTGTAGTAATTGTTTAAGTAATAACTTGAGATATAATGATAATGATTGTGTTTGTCAAGATTGCGGTCTTGTTATAAAAGAAGATAGGTTAAATACAAACATTTCTTATGATAATACAACTATTCCTGCTAAATATAATAATAATTTCAATAGTAGAATATCTAAAATGCAAGAATGGTATATGTGGTCAAACGAAGAAAAAAATACATATAAACTAAAGACGTATGTAAAGAATTTATGTATTCGTTTAAAAATTATTGACTCATTAATTAACGATATAGTAGATACATCTGTTATGGTTATAAATTGTATTAAAAAAAACGATGGTACAAAGAGAGCTCGTGTAAAAGATGGTATTATACTTTGTTGTATTCATTATGTTTCTAAAGACACATCTACACCATATTCGTATTTGGATCTTGTTAAAGAAATGTATTTAGATATTAAATATGTAACTAGAGCAGAAAGAGTTATATTAGAACTAATTAATTCTAAAAAATTACATCTTGATAAAAATATAATATTAGAAACACGAAAACCATTTGATTATGTTAATAATATTATAAAAAAACACAAACTACAAATTAACTTTGATGTATTAAAGGATGTCAAAATATTAATTGAAATATGCGAAGATAACGATATTCTGTTAGATCATACACCTTTGTCTATTGGTGTAGGATGTTTTTATTATATATTACAATTTAAAAACATTGACATTGATCTAAAAATATTTTCAGAATTATATGGTTTATCATCTGTCACAATTATCAAAACATTTAACAAGTTAAAAACGTATGATAACCAAATTAAACAACTCTTAGAAATGTAACAAATGTACATGTATATCTTTTTAAAAATTAATTAAATCACCTCGATGATTTTTAATTAATTTTACCTTCCGTTTTATAATGAGTTGCATTCTTATCAAAAACCCAATGAAAATTATTAACGTGTACGTCAGTAAGAATTCTGTTTCTTAGACCTGGTGGTGATATTTTAACAGCTTTTGCAGCAGATGCTATATTTGGGTAATTTGTTCTTTCACCTGTATTACAGTTAATTCTAATAACAGGTTGGTCTTGCATTTGATCATCTGCACTTATCCCACTATATCTCCACAAATAACCTTGACATACATTTTTATTTCGTAATGCCACTCCGATAGCAGTACCTGTAGTCAATCCTAATGCTCTACCAGCTGCTTCTATACTTGGATAAGTACTTAACACTTTTCCTGTATCTTTGTCAACTTGATCAACTGAACGTTTTGATTTTCTAACAAATGGAACTTCCGGATCTGTATGTTCATTGCAAGTTTGATCCCTTTCGTTATAAATAATACGTTTAATATTTGTTAAATCGTTATTGGTTATTGTGTCTTCTAATCGTTTAATAATACTAAATGTTAATTGGACATCGTCAAAAGATCCTACAAAAGTGTCATTGTTAAGGAGTGTCAAATGACGTTTTAAAATATATACCAATGTCTTTTCTAAAAAAGGATGTTTGATATCTACAACTAATTTCATATCACCATTCTCAAAACTTGCTTTGTACACTTTTTTTCTAGTATCTAATGTAGCTCTTTTACACAAACCTATTTTATACTTGTTATTTTGTACTGGGTCTAAACATTCAAACGCAAACAATGAGTATCCACCAGATGTTTCTATTCGGTTGTGTGTTTTAAAACGTAGTTCATCTGTACTGGGTTTATACTTGTCAATTTGTTCTTGTAACTTTGTTAATTTTTCTTTTAATATATTATTTTCACCGGTAGTTTTAAATAATTCAGTTTGTAAACTATTATTCCGTTCAAGTAAACGCTTGTAGTTTTCCAAGTTATATTGATTTTGGTCAATGATTTCCTTTATATAATCTTCTAAATTTTCCAATGTAAAATCCGGATCGTGTTTACTCTTGTCAATACAAATAAGTTCTCTATAATTCATATCGCCAATCATAATATTTCTTATACGTCGTTTTAAAACTGGATGTTGTTTAATACAATTTTCAATTTCAATTGGATTAGTGACTTTAAAAACATTCTTTAACCTAAAATTTGTATACGTCTTCTTATGTGTTTTAACACGTTCTTGTAAATTATTACTCATACCAAATTTTACTAAACTTCCACCTACTGTATCTGTGTTATCAATTTTACCATAATATATACATTGGGTATTAACTGGAAATTGACTTAACAATGTTTTTTCTAATAATTCTTCTTTTTCCAATTCCGTTTGCTCTTGATGATATAATAATTCTTGTTCTTTATCTTCTAATTGTTGCCTTTGTTCTTCAAGTTGTTCTTTAATCATTTCATTATACACCATCTCCAATCGAATATAATAATCGTGTATTTTATCTGAATTTGATGTATTCGCTCGTAAACATAATTTTTTAAATGTATTTATATTTAACATTATAGTTTCTTGATTTAGACCTGCTCCTCCAATATTTTTCCCATCTTTTAGATTAACTACCTGCTCATCCATACGGATGAGCAGCTTTTGATAGTCTTTATTTTCAGTAAAATGCTGTTTTAATAATCTTTTTGCATTTGCTTTGTTTGAAAATCCTATAAATTTCCATACGTTTTCCAAGTTTACAACAAAATCGTTAATAGGGTGATAATTTAAGTATAAGAACAAATTTGTTACATATAAACGTTGTTCTTCTTCATCGAAATGTTTTTTTAGTCTTTCTATTAATTTTATTTTATCGTATGTTTCCAAAGAACTATTTTTAATCAAAGTTTTCATATCAATTGGTGTTTTTATTTCCATTTGTTTTATAATTTGTAATAAACTAATTCTTTAAATAAATTTAATTATATAAACGAAATTTAATTAAATAATCTATATATGATAAACTTTTTTGTTTTTGACAAAATATTATTTAATCAAATTTTACTGTATACTTTACATTGGTTTTTGATACACTTCTCGAGGCAGATATACTAAGAGGTTGACGTTTTTGTGCCGAATCTGGTTTTTCCTCGTCTTTTTTGGTTTTTTTACTTTTTAATGATATTTTCATATCTTGTTCAATGGTGCTTAAATTTGTTTTTACGTAATTTAATATATTATTTTCAAAGCACCATCTAAAGAAACATAATTGACCACAAGAAGTTTCAATGTAATCATCATCGTTGTAATAAAATAAGATCTTATTCTTACGACAGAATGGATCAAATTGCTTTTTACTGAACGATTTTAATTGTAATTTATAATTTTGATAAACGTCAATGGATCCTACTGCGCCATCAATAATCGTTCTATGTTTTTTTGAATAATTTGTGATAAACCAGTCTAAAATTCTTAAAGAAATAACACTATTTTGATCTATAATACTTTTAATTTGATCAATGTAAACGGAATTTGTGTAAAAATCAGTTAACGATTTCATTAACAAACTTAATTTTGTATCTATATCAAATTCACTTTTATCCAATTTTGTTTCAGTTCTATTAACTGACAGTGACATATATAATCTTTATTTACGCAAATTTTTAAATCAAATTTTACGCGTTATCACGTATTTATAAACAATAAAACAAAAAAACAATGTTCAATTGCATTTAAAAACAATGTCGAGTTGCATTTAAGAAAAAATTGAAAAAAATTTTTAAAACATTACAATTATAAAATTATAACAACACTAACAAACAAAATGTCAATTATTAAAGCTGTCAATCTCGATTTAAACAAAGTTTCTTTTTCTGATGTTAAAACTGACAATCACGGACGTAAAATGGTTTATGTAAATTACAATGGCGGAAAGATTATGGTTCAAACACCAAAAATGTATGTCCCAAATGGTATTAAACGTTGGCGTAAGAAGGATGCCACTGATAACAAGGATGATTCTTTTGAATTGGAATTGTCTTTTGGTGGTGAAGATAAAGAAGATAAAAATTCTTTAGAAATTCGTGAATTTCATACTAAGCTTGAAGAATTTGACGATCTTGTAAAGAAGACTATTATGTCTAAGAGTAAGGAATGGTTGGGTAAACCAAAAGTATCAATGGAAACAATTGAAGATGCTTATTATTCACCATCAGTAAAAATTCCTACTGATAAAGATGGTAATATTCTTGATTATCCTTCTAGAGTTCGTGCTAAACTAGACAGAGAACGTGATAATTCTGATGGATTTACTGGACGATTCTTGAGTAACAAACGTTTCAAAACTCCTGTTTTAATTTTTGATGAAAACAAGAATCCTGTTGATTTGAATGAAAATACATTTGATACAGTAGTACCAAAAGGTAGTCAAGTTATCTGTGTATTAGAATTAGTCTATCTTAGTATCACTAGTAAAGTTTCAGCAAAATGGAAGTTGGTTCAATCAAAAGTATTCAGAAATCAACAAAGTATTACTGGATATGCTATGATTGATGAAGAATCTCAACAAGAAGACCTTGATACTGAAAACGATATTGTTGAAGCAACAAAACAACTAAGTATTAATGAAAATGAATCTTTGGAAGAAGTTGAACAAGAACTTGAAGAAGAAGAAGAAGAAGTTGTAGAGGAAGAAGAAGTTGTAGAGGAAGAAGAAGAAGTTGCTCCTCCTCCAAAAACAAAAGGTCGTGCAAAAAGAGGAGTTCAAGCTTAATTATCTAAAAAATAAAAAAATAATATAAAATGTTTTAAAACTTTAAAAAAATATAAAACTTTAAAAAAATATAAAACTTTAAAAAAATAAAAAATGTTTAAAAAATATTAAATTAAAATATTAAGTTAAAAATTAAGTTAAAAATTAAAAAAAAAAATCTTAGTTTAAAGATAAGAAGCATTACTTAATAAAACAAGTATATACAAATAGACAAAAAATTTTGTAAATAAAGGTGTTCTACCGATATTATTCGCTGTCCTGAATATGACATTAAACTATTCAGAGTCACTATGGCGGAGTGGTTAACGCGACGGCCTGCTAAGCCGTTTCCCTTTGGGAGCGCAGGTTCGAACCCTGCTGGTGACGTTAAGCCTTTATAGTTCAGTGGAAGAACGTCAGTCTTGTAAACTGAAGGTCCCGTGTTCAATCCACGGTGAAGGCAATTCTTTAATTTAACAGAGATATCAATTAAACATTTGATATGTCTGTTGATGAAACAGCTATCATACCGTTCTTATAAAGCGGAATCCCGAGGGCAGCACTCGGACAGACAATACATATATACCCTAAAAAGCCCAAGGCAGTCTGAAAAGATTGCTTTGGGCTTTTTTTTAATTTAATAATAATTTATTTTATAAGTTATTATTGATGACTAAAGAGAGAATAAAAAAGGAATTTATTACAAAATATTTAAAGTTTTATTATGAAAAATATAACAAGATACCTATAGCTGGAGATAAAGAACATCCATTTTCCGAGAGAACAGTGTATAATATATTTGGTAGTTGGAATGATGCTTTGATAGAGGCTAATATATTAAATAGTAGTTAATATAAAATTTAAATTAATATATACTTAAAAATAAAATTTTATATATTTTTAAGTATTAGTATGGCTGAGATTGACAACAATGATTCTATAGGTATGGAATTTTCAAAAGGACAAAAGGCGGAATGTATAAAAATTTGCGAAAGTAAGAATTTAGCATTTTTTCAAAGAGATCTTAATAGTTCGTCATCAAAGATTTTTATAGCAGATTCATATAAAAATATATGGAATAAAATAAAAGAAAGGGGGGTGAATAAATCTCATTATTATGAATCTTGGAGTGCAAATCAGCCTATGAAATTGTATATTGATTATGATAAAAAATTAGAAATTATTGATAATACAGATATTAAACGTAGAATTCAAAAATTGGATGAAAATGAAGCTATAAAACATAAAACAGATATATTAAATATAGTAAATACGATAAGACAAATGTTACCTGATATTAAAGGTGTGTATATATTAAAATCATATCCGGATACAGAAAAAAGAAGTTATCACATTATTTTTGATGGTATTCATTTTCCTAAAGCGAAAAGTATTCAAGTTTATTTAGAAGAACAATTGAAACCAAAATTTAGAGATTTATTTGATAAAAAAATTATAGATACAAAGGTATATGCTCCAATATGTTTTAGAACTTTATTATCTACTAAATGTGGTCAAAATAGACCATTATATTTACTTGATACAAATTCATTTTTAACAGAATTGCAAGAAAATATTATTAGTCCAGAAGATACTACATTTGAACATTTTTTGAAAACTTGTATTACAAATATCGAACCAGAAAGTATACTTTTTAATTATAAATCAGAAAAGAAAAAGGATAATTCTAAAAAAGTTCATTTGATGAATAATGATGAAGATATATATTCAGATAAAGAAGTAGTAAGAAAATATTTGGATATTTTAGATCCAGAAAGATGGTCTGACAGATCAAAATGGTTAAATATAGGATATATATTATCATCTATTAATAGAGATTACATTGATTTATGGCATTATTTTTCGGCAAAATGGGAAAATTACGATGAAAAGGATGCAAATATAGCTTGGGATTCTTTTCAAAACAGTGAATATATTTATACAATAAATAATTTAATACATTTAGCTAGGATAGATAATCCTGAAGAATTTAATGAATTATCTAAAGAAATACCTAATCACGATATAAAATATTTACGTCCTTTTGACAATGTTTTGAGCAAGTTAATATATAGATTATATGGAGAAAATTTTGTATGTAGTTCACCTGAAAAGAATGAATGGTATTACTTTAATGGTATCAGATGGAAAAAGGAAAACAAAAGTTACAATCTTAGAGTTTTAATTATAAATGAAGTGTTTACTAAAATTGAAAAATATAGACGTCAATTAATTCGTGAAGGTGCAAGTGAAGAAATTATAAAAAATTATCATAACATTCTTCAAAAACTTGGAAGTGGTATTAAATTAAATTGTTTAGAACTTGAATTTTACAATTCTAATTTTAATAAAATTATAGACCAAGATAAAGATCTTATAGGTTTTGAAAATGGTATTTATGATCTTAAAGAAATGGAATTCCGAAAAGGAAGAAGTTCTGATTATATATCTTTATCTACTGGATACGAATTTATAGAATATAAAAAAAATCATCCATTGTATATTGAACTAATGGAACTTATATGTAAAATTTTACCACAACAATCAGTTCGAGAATTTACTTTAAAAGCATTAGCATCGTGTTTAGATGGTCATACTAGAGATGAAAATTTTTACATTTGGTCTGGTAAAAATAATACAGGTGGTAATGGTAAATCTACTATTATGGATTTACATTTAAAAGCACTTGGTGAATATGCTTGTATAAGTCCAGTTTCGTTAATTACAGGTAAAAGAGAATCTGCAAATTCAGCAAATAGTGCATTGGCAAATATTCAAAACAAACGTTGTGTTATTATGCAAGAACCTGGATCAAACGATCAAATTCAAGCTGATGTTATGAAATCTTTAACTGGTGGTGATAGAATATCAACTCGTGAATTAAATAGTTCACAAATAGAATTCAAACCTTGTTCTAAATTTTTTATGGCTTGTAATAAAATACCAAGTATAAGTGATTTAGATGGTGGTGTTATTAGACGTCTTAAAATAACAGAATTTATATCACGATTTGTCGAAGAACCAGATCCTGAAAATATCAAAAATGGGATATATGAATTTAAAATTGACAAAGCATTAAAATCAAAATTAGAAAATTATCAATGTGTTTTTATGTGTATATTAATTGATTATTACAAATTATATAAAACTGAAAGTTTATTACCACCAATACCAGTGCTACAAGTTACAAAGAAATATGAAAATGACAATAACATTATTAAACAATTCATAGAAGAAAATATCGTAATTGGAGAAAAGTCCGATTATATAACAAAAGATCAATTAAAAGAGATATATAAATCTGATTTCACAATGCGTAGCACATTTGGTAAATTTAATCTTTTTGTTAAACAACTTGAAAATGGATTATGTACAGAATTTAAACTAGATAAGAAAAACATACCCAAAATTAACGGATGGAGAATAAAAGTTCAAGAAATAGATGAAAATTCAGACGACGAATAAACAGCACATATATATATTTATAATTTATATATATATTTATAATTTATTTAGATATAAGGGTTTTTTAATATTTCTTTACATAATTCATCACTCGAATCATCTTGTATATACGAATAATTCCCGTAATTAACGTGATTAACGTGATTAACACGATTGCCATATATATAATTATGTATATCATTTATTTCATCATTTAATTTATCATTTAATTTATCATTTGGTTCAGGTTCTTCGAATATAGTTTCTAGTACACTCTTATTTAAATTTTCTTCATTAATAATTTCCGATGTATGTGCTTGTTCTTTTTCATATTCGTAAACTTTAAAATTTACAAAATTTTCTGGTATTGTATCTAATTTATCTTTTATTATTAAATGAACTGGTTCATTCGAATACGTGTACGTGTCATTCGAATACGTGTACGTGTCATTCGAATACGTGTACGTGTCATTCGATGTATTGAAATAATTATTGTTTAGAAAACTATCATTATTCAAGTTTACATTATGAAAAACATCACGTGTATTACGATTACTATTACAAGAAGATTTGTCAAATAAATGTGCATCTAGTTCTGAATTACCTACAGTAGGTTGTTCCATAAGTGGATCATATTCATTTGAATCTTCGTACACTTCAGTTTGAATGCAATTAAGTTCTATTGAGCTACTGTTTAAAGACAATTCATTCATTTGTTGATCAAATAACTCATTTTCATAGTCTTTTTTATTTTTATTTACACTTAGTGTAAAAGATTCAATGTTATTTGTAATTGTAATCTCTGCCAAATTAATTCTATCATCTCTAGGGTGATTATAATTGTTTCTCTTGCCAAAAATTTTATAATAAATATGATCATATTGTTTTGATAAATATGTTTTACAAGATTGCAGTAATGTTTTTGGTTGACTATTCTGTGACTCTATATCACCTTGATTCTCTACATATTCATATCCATTTCTCCTCTTTATATAAATTGTTATTCTATCATATACATAGTATAAACTATTAAATAATTTACCACAAAAACGTAAAAAATTATAACCATAACTAAACAATGATGTAAACCTATACAACACAAATAATACAGTAAACAAATACCATATTGTATTTATAATAGTATTAAAAAGATACAAATCAATCATTTTATATATATAGTAACAATACATTTAAATTTTAATAAAAATACCATTTATAAAAATACCATTTACAAATTACAAATGCGATTTATAAAAATGCGATTTACAAATTATAAAAGCGATTAATAAAAAAGCGAATTTAAAAATGAAAATTAATTTATTTAATAATAATAACGATATTTCATGTTATGTCAAATCAAGATATATCAAACTTGTATAATTTAATATTTAACGAAGACACCATCGACACAATAAACGTTGACACAAACCTCGATACAGTAAACATCAATACAATAAACATCGATACAATAAATGATAATAACACCCTAAACGATGACACCAACGACACGTTACATTCTAATACTTTTGTAAATCAAGAATATACTTTTAATATTAATTATAATGATAATACCAAGAAGAAATCACCAAGTAAATCAAAGTATAAGAATATTTATTGTGTGAATTGTGGTGAAAAAGGACACGTTGTTAAAGATTGTCATGGTCCTATTACAAGTTTTGGGATTATAGCTTTTAAAATTGTTGAGAATGAAAATGATGAATTACTTGATAAAAATCTAGAGTTGAGAGATATTTTGTCATATTCAAAATCAAATAGTGATAATCAATCTTATCCTAAAATTAAATTTTTAATGATACAAAGAAAGGATACGATGGGATTCACGGATTTTGTTAGAGGTAAATATCCTGAAGATGCAAATGAATACAATAAGGTTTTGCCTATTTTTTTAAATGAAATGACAGAAAAAGAAAAACAATCGTTACTAACAAAGTCATTTGATGATATATGGAAAGAATTATGGGTAAATCACGATAGTAAATGTTTTAGAAATGAATATGATTTTGCATATAAGAAATTTTCTAAACTAGATATTCCTAATTTGATAAATCAATCTAAAACGTGTTTTAAATACACCGAATTCGGGTTTCCAAAGGGTAGAAGAAATATGAAGGAAACAAATATTGCTTGTGCAGAAAGAGAATTTTATGAAGAAACTGGTTATAATAAGAATTGTTATGATTTTATAAAAAATTATCCAACTATTCACGAAGAATTTGTTGGTACAAATGGTGTCAGATATAGACACATTTATTATTTAGTAAAAATTAAAAAAGATGTACCACCACCTAAAATAGATTATAAAAATAAAATACAAACTGGTGAAGTTCAAAATATTGGGTGGTTTTCATATGATGAATGTATGTCTTTAATTAGACATTATGATATAGCTAAAAAACAAGTTATTAAAAACGTATACAACAATTTATTAGAAATGAAAAATAACTATGTTTGTTGTAATTTTTATTATACTGGTAAAAAATTTTTTAGAACTTCACCTAGAAAAATGCATTATAAAAATAATACATATCAAAATTTTACTGGGTCTAAATCTCTGTAAATTAATAATATACAACCCAAACGAGACTAAACATCTTAAAAATTATATTAAAAACAATCAAATAGCACTTAAATGAATAATTCTCGTTTATCTAAATTTGCATTAAAAATTCTATATATAATTTTATGAATTGTCTATAGAATTCACTTGTAAAATTATCTAAATCTATAATAAAATAGTGAACAAATAACACTTTACGTTAAGTAATTGTTATTTTATTATATTTTATTATCATAGTAGAATAAACCTTATGACAAGTCAATTATCCACCATAATATGTGTTATTTTTGGTGTTGTATCTTGGTATTATTTTAACAAGTTTATGGAATCGGAAAGAGAATATTCAAGATTACATAAAAGTTACGATGAATTACATATGGAAAACAAAAAAATGAAATCTAGACTTAAAGATTTACAATCGTATAAAAATGATGTTTCGAAAACATTTAAAATATTAGATAATGAATTAGTTCTTATAAATGATCATTTGAAAAGAAATTCACAACAAAATACACAACAATCTCAAACAAATTTCCCTATAACGTCTTCTATACCAATTGGTAGAATCCCATTAGCACGTGTTGCTTCATTTACTGCATTACAACCAAATAATAATATTTCATTATTAACACCTGAATTGTTAACATCTCTATTTAATATGAATACTGAAGAAATTAACCACCAAATACCAAATCAACAAGTACACGAAAATACACGACTACACGAAAATACACGACTACACGAAAATACACGACTACACGAAAATACACGACTACAAGATCAACTATTACCAAATCAACCATTACCAAATCAACCATTACCAAATCAACCATTACCAAATCAACCATTGCCAAATCAACCATTACCAAATCAACCATTACAAGAAGAACCATTACAAGAAGAACCATTACAAGAAGAACCATTACCAAATCAACCATTACAAGAAGAACCATTACAAGAAGAACCACGACTGCGCGATATATCAATGCAAAATAAAAATACAGATGATTATCATAGTTATGAGAATGTATATAATAATGCGAATTATAATACTGTTCAACAAATTATGTACGATATGTCTTGTAATGAATATGATCAATTTTTGATAAATAATAATTAATATACACGGTGATTTTTTTTATCTTTATTGTGATTTTTTTTATCTTTATTGTGATTTTTTTTATCTTTATTGTGATTTTTTTTATCTTTATTGTGATTTTTTTTATCTTTGTAATATATAAAATAAAAAATGCCAAAGTTTGTAATGAGTGATGGGCGTATGTTTACAGATTATACCCCTAGTTGTGAATTAAATAAAAATCTTCAACAAAAGTACAATATTCAAAATTCACACGAATATAAAAAATTTCTACAAAACAATGGAGAAAAATTAATGACTGAGATGTCTAAATGCGTTGACGGAGAAGATTCTAAAGTTTGCCCAGTGTGCAAATTAGACGTAAAATTGTAATTGAACATATGAGATATCATCAATTTTAAGATGATTTATACAAAACTTTTTTCAATGATATTAATAATGAATACCATATTAATATTTATTACAGTAATATTATTAGTATATTTCTTTGTAATTTTAAAACAATATAATGAAAATACTTATGTAAAATCAGACATTGATCATAATAATTATTTAATAAGACAATCTAATACAAAGGGTGATGATTATTTAAAAACCTCTGCAAATACGTTGGCTGAAATTAACAAACGTATAACAAAATTAATCGATCATTTAGATACAAAATACGCGAATGATGGAAATAAGAATTATTTTATTAAAAAATTAAAAGAGAATTACAATTCAAATGTTTTATCAGAAGCAGCAATAGATAATCGTTATACAACATATACAATTGATAAACAAGATATGCATATTTGTTTAAGAACAAGAGACGATAAAGAAAATGTATACGATATTAATTTGTTAATGTATGTGATATTACACGAACTAGCTCACTTGTGTAATTATAATCCGAAGGGAATTCCTATACAAGGCCACGGAAATGAATTTAAAGATATATTTAAATTATTAGTTGTTGAATCTATTCTATTAAACATATACACATATGTAGATTATACAACACAACCAGAAGAATATTGTGGTATTATGATATCATCTACGATCTTACCAAATTACGAATACAAATTTCAAATAAATGATCAAAATTCAAATAAATGATCAAATTTCAAATAAATGATCAAAATTAATTTTTGTAAACTTTTCATAAAAAATTGATTTTATTATGAAAGGTAAGTAAATTACTTGAAATGCAATCATTTTACGAAAAAACAGATAATGATTATGATGGTAATAGATCTAAAAGTAAAGTATCCGAATTAAGAGATATTTATAACAAATCAAAAAATGAAAATGATATTCAAAGTGATATCGCATCAACTCGTTCATCAATTTCAAAAGAATGTCATAGTTGTAATATTTGCAATGACACATCTGGTACTTTTATTATACTAACTTGCAATCACATTTTCCATATTAAATGTTTGACAGAAACTAGTTTACAAGACATTTACACTTATCCAATAATCGATTCTGAATACTTGCAAAGTAGAAAATGTCCAATGTGTGACGAAACAATCCAAACAGAAGATATGATGTATCTTCATAGTAAATTTTTATCATCTACTAAGAAATTACTTTCAAACCACGAAAATTCTCTACAAAATTTAGAAAATCAATTACGACAAATCAAAATTGAAATTCGTTCTTGTTATGATTATAAACACAAACTTGAACAACAAAGAGAAAAATCAAAACAAATCATCTCTGTATTATCGACAATAATGTAAAATATCGTGTAATTACTAATTCTTGACAAATAACTTGGACAAAAAACTTTTTTTCTCGTTTGTTTGTTTCTTAACTTCAAACATATTTGGATTTGTATTCAATAAAGTAATGTAATGATGAAAATTATTTAATAATTTTTCTTGAGATAACACTACATTTTTTAAATTTTGTTTCGTTTGTTCTATAACTTGTGTATCTTTATAAACAAATAAATATTTATTTGGCAATGTTATCGTTTCAGATTTTTGTAATCTTTCTAGTTCTGTTTTATATTTTTTGAAAAGTTCATAATTTTTGAGAGATTCGTCAAAATATTGTTGTTTATATACCAAATATACATTTTGAGAATTAATTAAATGATTATTAGATTCCATAAGAATCTCATCAAAATTTATATTTATATATTGTGAATAGAAATCTATATCCATATTAACTGTTTGTAATAAAAAAAGTAGGTTTTATTTACGCAAGTTATAAAACGAATTTATTTACGCAAGTTATAAAACGAATTTATTTACGCAAGTTATAAAACGAATTTATTTACGCAAGTTATAAAACGAATTTATTTGATTTGTTTCTAAGAAATAAGAAACAATTGTCCAAAACATTTATTTGCAATTGTTAATTTTTCATAAAATGTTCCTGATATCCATTCTTGTTCTTTACGTCTCTTAGAAAAACATAGAAATGCATCTTGTAATCGTTTTGAATTATACAATCTATATATTGAAACGATCATTAATACTATTGTAAAGGAATAACAAATTTTAGACCAGTCTGTTTTAGATACATCATATAAAGGAGCTATGAATTTATATGTAAAACTTTCTGTTACATCTAAACCTCTTAATTTCGATTCTAATAATGTTAACGAACATTGATTGTTATTATTATACCAATGTACCAATAAACTCATACTAAAAACTATGTGTAATAATAGTAACATTGGTATATTTGAGAATGGAATAAACAAAACAAATAATATAACGATTATATGAAATACATTTATTATATTAGCTAAAATTATATTAACATCACTATTTGATGATTCCATTTTTTATATATGTCTATAATAGTATCATTTATTTTTTATTCTACTAAATATTTACATTTATAAAATATTTACATTTACATTCGTTGTATTTCATTTTGTTTATTACTTTTTATAATAAATAATAAACAAATGTTTTTATTGGTTGACTATAGGGAAAACGATTATATAAAACGTTTAAGTGAATATTGTGAAATTGTGAATGATCAAATAATACAAACAAATATTATGAATGTTGATATTACTTTTAAAATTTGTTCATTACCAATAGCGGACTATATAATATTACAAGACATTAATGATAATAATACAATTCAACTTGCTATTGAAAGAAAAAGTATAAAAGATTTATGTTCTAGTATCACAGATGGAAGGTTTCGAGAGCAAAAACAACGTTTATTAGATTCAATAAACGACAATAATAAAATATGTTATCTGATAGAAGGTACTGTCAATAAAAACACTTCTGATATAAAAAATAGTTTATCCAATACTATTATTAACGGGTCACTTTTAAACTTGTTATTTAAACACGAATATAAAACCATTCAAACTGAAAATAAACAGGATACTTTTAATATGATTTTATTATTATACAAAAAATTTAAAAACGGTGATTTTAAAGCCAATCAAATCAATACTTCATCAATAAAATTAGTAAAACGTTCTGATAAAATTAAAGATAATAAATTAAGTTATCAACTTTGTCTTATTCCAGGTGTATCTATTAATATAGCTAATACACTTATTTCATATCCAATACAAACTATAAAAGAACTAATTGATACATATAATTTGTTAGAAACAGATACACAAAGGGAGAATTTTTTTTCAGAAGTCAAAATACAAGGTAAAAATAGGAAAATAGGAAAAGCATTATCTAAAAAAATTTATGAATATTTTTGTAAATAAATTGATGTTAAATTGTATTTTATTTAAGTATTCGT
>Ga0208022_1000285_pt1 | contig 18165 bp, 16 predicted proteins | sample ColrivemetaGS747_FD_187622 | JGI IMG/M metagenome (GOLD analysis project Ga0208022, IMG submission 187622) | Estuarine microbial communities from the Columbia River estuary - Freshwater metaG S.747 (SPAdes) (version 2) | ecosystem: Environmental > Aquatic > Marine > Intertidal zone > Estuary ...
GAATTGAAGATTATGAAGATCTTAAACTAGATAAAAAGGCTGGTTGTAGATATTACTATGACCAGCTTCTCCGTCTTCAAGATGAGAAGGATAAGCAAGGTAGTACAGGTAATCAAGGTATGGATAAATTGCTTGATGATATAGCAAATGGAGACATACCAGATCATTCTACATGGGAAGAGTTTGATGACATGACCGATGCTGAGAAAAAACTAATTGAAAAACAAGTTCAGAAGATTCTACAAGATGCAAAAGAACAGACTATTAAGAAACGTGGTAATATGCCAGGTGAGATTGAGGGTCTTATTGTAGTTGAAGAGTTTACTAAACCTAAATTTGATTGGAAAGGTTATCTCAGAAGATTTACAGGAGTAAGTACTAAAGTATTTACCAAGAAGATCAGAAGAAAAGAGAACCGTAGATATGAAGATAATCCAGGTCTGAAGATTAAGATGCGTCAGCACATGTTGCTTGCTATTGATACTTCAGGTTCAGTAAGTGATACAGAGCTTGCTGAGTTTATGAATGAGATTCATCATATCTATAAAGTAGGAGTAGATATTACTGTAGTACAGTGTGATACTTCTATCAAGTCTATTGAGCCTTATAGAGGTAAAAATGAAATTAGTGTATTAGGAAGAGGTGGGACTGAATTTGATCCCGTCCTAGATTATTACAATGCAAACCTAAAGAAATATACAAGCTTGGTATATTTCACTGATGGTGAATGTTATACATCTGTAAGACCAAGAGGTAAAGTACTTTGGGTCTTGTCAGAAAGATCAGGCATGAATGAAGACCTACCAGGTCAAGTAATTAAATTAGAATTATAAAAACAAACATTATGAACACAGTACAATTGAATGCAGAAGAGTTAAAGAGTTTTATCAAACACATGGTAACAAATAATCAGCACATCCAAGCTCAGGGTAAAGTTCCTGTAGCTGTCAATATTGAGGGTGATGCTGGTCTTGGTAAGACTTCAACTATTTTACAATTGGGCAAAGAGCTTGGAATGGATGTTGTAAAACTTAATCTATCTCAGATTGAGGAGTTAGGTGACCTTGTTGGTTTTCCTGTTAAAGAATTTCTTGTAAAGAACCAAGAAGGTAAACAAAGGTGGATTACTGAAGCTCAAGTAAGTGGTGCTCTTAAAGCAGGATATACTGTAGCAGATAAGAGAATGTCTCATGCTGCTCCTGAGTGGATTCAAGGTAAAGGTGAGGGTGGTTTCCTAATCTTGGATGACTATACTCGTGCTGACCACAGATTTATGCAAGCTACTATGGAGATTCTTGACCGCCAAGAATATGTATCATGGAAGCTTCCTAAGAACTGGCATGTTATCTTGACTTCAAATCCAGACAATGGTGACTATAATGTAACTAGTCTTGACGTAGCTCAGAAGACCAGATTTATTTCTGTTGAGATGAAGTATGATGCTAACGTATGGGCTAAGTGGGCTGAGAGTGCAGGTATTGATGGTAGATGTATTAACTTCATGTTGATGCACCCAGAGCTTGTAACTCAACGTGTGAATCCAAGATCTATTACTACATTCTTCAATGCAATTAGTTCTATTCCTAAGTTTGAAGAGCAGTTACCACTAATCCAAATGATTGGTGAGGGTTCTGTTGGTGCAGACTTTTCTAGCATGTTTACTATGTTTATTAATAATAAACTAGATAAGATTATTTCTCCTGAAGATATCCTTACTAAGGATGAAGCATATGTAAAAGGTGCTATTCTATCTTCAGTAGGACAAGGTGATGATTTCCGTGCGGACTTATCCAGTGTCATTGCAACACGTGTTATTAACTATGCACTTACTGTTGCTGACAAAGGTGGAGTTCCACAAGCTATGATTGACAGATTGGCTAAACTAACTACAGAGTTTGATGGCTTTACAAATGACTTGAGATACTATATGGTCAAAGAGATTGTAAATGGTAACAAGGTCAAGTTTGCAAAGCTTATGCAAGATACTAACGTAGTTAAGATGGCAATTCAGTAATAACTAAGGGGGTGTAACAGCCCCCTTTATTTTATAATTATGACAAGAGCAGTATTTTTTGATAAGGAAGATGAAGTATTCAATGTAGATGTAAGATATGTACTTGAAGATCCTTCAAAATTTGAATTATTTAATATAAGTAAAGGGTATACTCCTGCACAAGGAGATACAATTTATCTTATGCCGGGTGTTAATATCCCAAGAGCAAAACTGAAAGACCTAGCACTTAATCAAGGAATTAAAGTAGTAAGAGATTCTGATAAAGCAAATGTAATAATTACAGGTAAGGCTACTCCAGGTAGAGTGTTAAACGGTAGTTGGTATTATACAGCACCTATTGCTAAGATTGAAGATTATCTTAATAAAGTAGCAGTAGATGATTATTATAAAGATAATCTACGCACAGCTATGTTATCTTCAGAATCTGATGTAGTATATTTTAATTACAGCACTAAAGTTAGTATAAATAATCATGTAGTTACTAGTAATTTCACTGGGAGTTCACATCACTTTTATTATATACATGATGAGTGGAAAGAGTTAATTGATGACTGTCAAAACAAAACAGTTTATGATGAGTCTGAATTGCTTGCTATGATTAATGGAGATGATGCTGTAACAATTACCAATGAGGTATATACTCAGTTGCGTGAGATGTTTAAGAGCTCAGACAAAGACAATCATATCATGGCAATGGAGATTATGGCAAACTCTAACTATGTAGAAAGTGCATTATATTTATTGATGCTACTTGAAGAATATGGTCATAGGATTGCAGACTGTAATACTAAGAACCATGTTAATTTCAAGTCTATGGTTAGTTACTTTGGTCTCAGGGTCAGAGACGTAGATTGTTTAGATCCTGATGATGTTTCTAAGAAATTAGTTTCACTTAATCTGCTTACTACAGACTGGTTAAATATTCTTTTAAAATCTAGACTTGATTGGTTTATTACAAACATTGCTAGAAGTTCTACTTTTAACGTTGCAAGTATTATTCCTTCACCAGAAGTTGCAGAAGTAATTCAGTCTGAGTATAGAGCAGAGATTAGCTTTGATGATAGGACTCCACTTTTAGACTTTGCAATTGGTGTTAATGAGGTTCCTGAAAAAGTAGAAGAAATAAACCAGGATGATTTAAGTACACCAGTTCTAGAAGAATTAAATGATTTGGGTCTTGAAGGACCAGAAGGACCGGAGGGACCGGAAAATAATTTTAATGAAGTAGAAGCTGAGACAGAAGTATTAACTGAAGAATTAGTTATTGAACCTGTAACAAATAACAATCAAATAAACCAAACTAATGAGTCTACCGGCATTGACTGGTTCTGATGAACTGGAACTATTTTACAAGAAACCATTCTGGTTTAGTTACAGTAGCATTAATAAGCTATTGTTTTCACCTAGAATGTTTTACAGTCATTATGTTTTGAATCAGAGAGAAGACAGTACAGACGCGCACCTGGTTGCGGGGCGTGTCTTACACTGTCTCTTATTTGAGCCAGACAACTATGACAAACAATTTATTAGCATGCCAGGCAAATATCCTACGGATAGCCAAAGAAAGATTATTGATAATATTTTCAAGTACCATTGTACAGTTGGGAATGATTCATTATCTTTGAATGATTACTCTCAAGAGATACTCACAGAACTACTCACAGCCAACTTATATCAATCTCTTAAAACAGATCAGCAAAGACTTGACAAAGTTTTAACTGATGAAAACAAATCCTACTTTAATTTCTTAAAAGAAAGTCTAGATAAGACTATAGTTGATGAGGTTACTTTGAATAACTGCAAAGAATCTTTGATAGAACTAAAGTCTAATCAAGCAGTAAGATCACTTTTACAATTGGATAGAACTCCTAATGATGTTCACATAAAAACATTTAGTGAGCATATGATTAGTATTAATCAGGAGCATTTACCGTTTGGTTATAAAGGAATCTTAGATAATGTGGTAATGGATTATGATTCTAAAACCTTATTTATCAATGACTTAAAGACTACAGGTAAGGACATTGCATCTTTTCCAGAGTCTGTAAGCTATTATAAGTATTGGATTCAGGCTGCCATTTATCACAAGCTTGCCTGGAATAACTTTATTAAAGTACTTCCGGATGCTGTTGAATGGAATATTGTAATTACATTTATAGTAATTGATAAGTACAATCAAGTGTACCCGTACCAGGTAAGCAAAGAAACATTAGAAATGTGGTTAGCTGACTTTGAGGACATAGAAGATAAACTAAAATATCACTATGAAAACAGAGAATATAGACTACCATATGAATTAGCTTTAGGTAATGTAACACTGTAGATTATGGTAATTAATGCGCTTTATAAGAAGTATTTTCAAAAGTCTAAGATTTTTATTTATCCGCTCTTAGACATTAAAAGGGGTACTCAAATTGTTCCAAGTGAGACATATCTTGCTTGGAATGATTTGTATTCTCCTGAGGATAAAAAACTGATATGTGTTTATAATGCAGAACAATTTGGATTTGCAGAATTTGAAAAGGATGTTTTATTAAAACATGATAGACTATGTGATTATAATAAAATAAATCCTTCTCAATGTGTCTGTGTATTTGATTTTTCTGATTTAGGAGCTGATTGGAACAAACTAATTACTGGTAAATACAGTAAAATAAGTGAAGGAGTAAAGCGCAAAATTGTAAACTTTTTTGACAAAAACAGTGGAAATCATGTATACGTAACAAGTTACATGTTTCCTAAACAGTTTTTTAAAAGGTATGCGGAAATATTAAATGTTTCTGTAACTTTACTGGAAGAAGTCGGAGAATTATGTGACAAACCTAATCTTGAAAAAGAAAGGTTAACATTAGAAGTTGCAAATTTGGAAACTATTGATAATTCTAAATTATCTTTGTAAAATAAAAAACTAACAAAATGAGTGAAAACACAATGATGCTTGTACAAGCAACTTGGCAAGAAAGCCAAACATTTAGAATGATTCCTATTGCAGAATCATGTCCTTATGTAGAATGTATTTTTGATCCAAAGACTAAAGTTTTTGTTATCATCTCTAAAATTAAAAGAACATCTTTACAGATGCTTCCTAAATTAGATGAGTATGGTCAACCAATTACTGGTGCTAAAGGTCATAAAGAAGAGAGACACAAACTTGAAGTGTTTCAAGAATTCTACATTGAAGATAAAGAAGCTATCAAAAAGTTAATTGAATTATTTGCAGTTAATAAAGACTTTGATTATATTAGCTTCATGAATTCATAATGTGAATTTGTTTAAGGGTTAAAAACAGTAAAAAAGGGTAAATCTACAGTTTACCTTTTTTTATGCGGTAACGGGGGGACAGCTTAACTGAACATTCTTATTATGGTAAAATATAAAGTAGCCAAATCATTTTATAATTCTGATTGGAATAGAGTTAAATGTGATAGCAGATTTGGTTGTTGGGATCTTAAAGTTAAAACTGTAAAAGTTTCCTCAACTATTAAATGCAGTTGTTGTAAAGGTGGGCATAAGGAAACATTTTACATGTGTGAGGCTCATGCCATGGATCTACAAAAGTATTTACCAAAAACAACAAGTATAGAACTTAAGTGGGACAGTATCAATGATCCAATATCTAAACTGTTTTGATATGGGAGATGCTGAACAACGTAGAGGGTTATGTCATGTTTGTTTTGAACAAAATGATCTGGTTAAAACTTACTTTCACTATCCAATTGCCTGCGAATGTTGTGGGCCCACACATTTTTCAATAGTCTATCATTGTATCACATGTATACCAAAAGCTCCAAGAGTTACTGAATTACAAGTAACTAGCGCAAAGTTACTTGATCCAGTTCATGAAGGTTTATTTAAAAAAGTAAGAGATGAGTAGAACACATTGGGTAATGGACTATGAGACCCTCAGCAACTGCTTTATTGCTGTATTTGAGGATATCAAGTCTGAACATAGAGAGATCTTTGTAGTACATGAATCACAGAATGATATCTTAGAGTTAGTACAGTTCTTGGAAGGTAATATTGCAAGAGAAGAATGGCATGTATCTTTTAATGGTCTTGGATTTGACAGTCAGATTACTGAGTACATTCTCAGAAATAGAGACACTGTTATTCATAACACAGGAGAGTCAATTGCTAAATGGCTTTATGGTAAAGCTCAGGATATTATTGGTAGACAGAACCGTCAAGAGTTTCTTGAGTTTTCTTTAAGAGATCTTCAGATTAACCAGGTAGATGTCTTTAAACTAAATCACTGGGATAATAATGCTAAGAGAAGTTCTTTAAAGTGGATTCAGTATACCATGGACTGGCATAACATAATGGACATGCCTATTCATCATACTAGTAAAATCACTGCAGATCAGATTCCAGAAGTTATTAGATATTGTATTAATGATGTTAAGTCTACTAAACAGATCATGCAGCTCAGCAAGAGCCAGATTGAGTTACGTAGAAACTTGACAGAAGAATATGGTATCAATCTCTTCAGTGCTTCTGAGCCAAGAATTTCTAAGGAGTTGTTCCTGATGTTCCTGAGTGAACAAACTGGTATTAAAAGATGGGACCTCAGACAAATGAGAACCCATAGAAGTATGATTAAGGTAGATGAAATTATTCTACCCTATATTGAATTCAAGACAGCTACATTCCAGAATCTTCTTAAGAAGTTTAAGGAAGTAGTTATCTTTCCGGGTCAGACTAAAGGAGGCTTTAAGTATTCTGTACAGTACAAAGGAGTCAAGACAGATTATGGTCTTGGTGGTATTCATGGTGCTAGAAGAAGTAAAGTTTATAAGTCTGATGAGGACATGGTAATAATGACGTCTGACGTTACTAGTTTCTATCCTAATTTGGCTATTAGAAACAAGTGGGCTCCAGCACATTTACCACAAGATGAATTCTGCAGTCTGTATGAATGGTTCTTTGAAGAAAGAAAGAAGATTCCTAAGAAGGACCCTAAGAATTATGTATATAAGATTATTCTAAACTCAACCTATGGGTTAAGTAATGATGAGAACAGCTTCCTATATGATCCTGAATTTACAATGAGGATTACTATTAATGGTCAGCTGAGTCTGTCAATGCTATATGAGATGATCTGTGAAGAGATTCCCGGTGCAATTCCACTAATGCAAAATACAGATGGTCTTGAGACTATGATCCCAAGACAACATGTAGAGAAGTATATGGAGATTTGTAAGAGATGGGAAGATATGACTAATCTACAGTTAGAACATGATACTTATAGTAAGATTGTTCTCGGTGATGTAAATAATTACATTGCAGTTACTGAAGATGGTAAGTCTAAGTGCAAGGGCAGATTTGAGTATAAAGATTTGGCCATGCATAAAAACAAAAGTTTTTTGATTATTCCTAAAGCTTTACATGCATATTTTGTAGATGAAATAGACCCTGAAGACTTTATGAAAGCTAACACAGATATATTTGATTACTGTGGTGGTGTTAAGATTAAAGGAGACTGGTCATTTCATTTCCACAAGGTACACCAGGGAGAGTATCAAGACATTCCTCTACAACATACTATCAGATATTATGTATCTAATAGTGGTGGTAAGATTGTTAAGAAGAACAATGAGGACATGCGGGCTATACAAGTAGAAGCCGGCAAATGGATGCAAACCCTTATGATTGATTATGAAGAAAAAAAGTTTGAGGATTATGATATCAATCTTAAATATTACTTAGAGAAAGTAAGAAAGGAAATTGAGAACCTTGAACCAAGTACAAACCAACTAAGTTTATTTTAAAATGCCAAAGAAAATTAAAGAATGTAGCAAGGCGCACTTGATCAGTGTGCCACTACCAGATCATGGAGATTCATATACTGTAATCAGCCATGAGTCAGTTATGGATTATGTAGCAACTGAACTATCTAATGCAGGATTTGGAATTGCATTAGAAGAGTATAGAGCTACTGCAGATGGTAACATTGCACAAGGTATATATAAACTTCAGTATCAGAATGATCCTGAGTTATCTATGATGTTTGCTTGGACAAACAGTTACAATAAGCAAGTAAGATTTAAGTGTGGTGTTGGTGCATATGTGAACCACACAGGCACCACTATGGTCTGTGGTGACATGGGTAGCTGGGCCAGAAAACATACTGGTACAGCAGATGAAGAAACTATAGCTACAATTAAAGAACAAGTTGCAAATGCACACATGTACTATGATCAATTAGTAGATGATAAAAATGCAATGAAAGAGATCAAGATGAATAAGAGAAAACAAGCTCAACTTCTTGGTATCTTATTTGCTGAGTATCAGATACTTACAACTGAGCAAGCTAGTATTGTAAGATCTCAGATGGATAAACCAACACATGTGTTTGAAGACTCTAGTAGTCTATGGGCTTTCTACAACTATGTAACTACTGCTTTACAATCTTCTCACCCAAAAACATGGATGGAGGATCAGAGAGTTCTTCACTATTTTATTTCTTCAGTAAATAACTTTGGTAAACCGCTTCCAATTCAACCGGAAACTGCTAATGATGAAGAAGAAAAAGTTGCAGATCCTTTATTGACTAACTATGGTCAACCTGAGAATCAGACTAATCTTTTGGTTCAAATTGCAGAAGCAGAAGCTGAGACAGCAGAAGTAGAAGAAGTCAAGGTAGAACAGGAAAACAAGGAATGTGATGATACTGTAATTTATACTGATCCTATGGGTAATACTTTTGAGACACCAATATTTGATACTATTGATCTCAATAAAGATACCAAGATGTCAGTTATGATTAGTCCATGTGCAGCTCATGACTCTGAGCCTACAGATGAATGGATGGATAGTATTGATGAAGCTGTTGAATTAGATGCTCCAGTTAAATCTTTAACACCTACATTTGCAGATATTCAATTGTTAGAAGCTACTGAAAATTCAGAAGGAGAACCTATCAATGCTAATCTTGATAGTTTACCTCAAGAAGCTAATGATTTTGACTTTGATTTTTCAGATGAAGATGATGATGATCCAAGCTTTTTCTAATCAGTAAAAGGCAATAATCAATTAAAGGGGTACAGAAATGTGCCCCTTTTTTTTTAAATTTGATCTATGAAAGAACAACTTAAAGCGGTGGAGACATTCCACAATGCCTTTGGGCAAGAAAATGGCAAATGGCCACAACCATTATCAGAACATGAGTTTAATCTTAGACACTCATTAATGAAAGAAGAGAATGATGAATACTTAGAAGCATGTTTTAAAAACTCATTAGTAGAAATTGCTGATGCATTAGGTGACCAATTATATATTCTCTGCGGGACTATTCTTAAGCATGGTATGCAACATATCATAGAAGATGTATTTAATGAAATACAAGCCAGCAATATGAGCAAATTAGGAGATGATGGCAAGCCTGTTCTCCGTGAAGACGGTAAAATATTAAAAGGACCTGGGTATTTTAAACCAGATCTTAGTAAGTTTATAGAAATTAAGTAACCATGTTTAAAATCAACCAACAATCAAACAAGAGATTCTTTGTAGTAGATAACTTTTATGAAGATCCTAAAGCAGTTAGAGAATATGCATTAATGCAAACATACTTTCCAGGAGAAGGAGCTGTAGGTGAAAGAACCCGCATGCAGTTTTTATTTGATGGGATTAAAGAAAAGTTTGAAGAGATAATGCAAATTGAAATTGCAGATAACACTGATGATGGTTATGGTTGGTATGACACTGGTATTAATGGTAGATTTCAATCTTGTATAGGTGGTGTTCCTCAGGTGTTTCACTGTGATGCTCAACAATGGGCTGCAGTTTTATTCTTAACTCCAGATGCTCCGCCACAAAGTGGTACAAGCTTTTATAGACACAAGCAGTCTAAAGTATTTCATAATGACCAAATTGATTGGTCAGCCGGTGAGAATGGTAATGTATTTTCTAAAGATACATTTCTAGATCCTACCCCATTTGAAAGACAAGACACAGTAGGGAATGTATTTAACAGACTAGTAATCTTTGATGGTGGTCTTATACATTCTGGTAATGATTATTTCGGACATAATAGAGAAACAGGAAGACTGTTTCAAATTTTCTTTTTCAATCAAGTATGACATTTTTAAATTCACATCCAATTAAAAAATCTGATTTAGGTTTTCATGGTAATCTCTTTGGTGGTAAACTCTTAGCATGGATAGATGCAGCTGCTGCTGGCTATGCTATGCAACTTTGTGATACCCCGAGAATGGTTACAGTAAGTATAGACCAATGTAATTTTGAGCGGGCTGCAAAAGAAAGCCAGCTTCTAAAGATATATGGTCATCCAGTTAAAATTGGTAACACTTCAGTTACTCTTTATATGGAAGCAAGATCTCACAATGTATATACAGGTTCACAAACATTAGTTTTAAAGACTAATATTACATTTGTACATATTGATGAAGGTGGTAGTCCTATTCCTATTGCAGGAAAGGGTAAGAAAAGAATCAAAACATTAATTGATGCAGATGGAAACTCTGAAGTGCTTTGAATGTAAAATAGAAAAGTCTTTATCTAAATATGCTCCTAACCGTAGAAAGTATCAAGTTAAAGCTAATAAAGGCATGTGTATTATATGCAAAAAGTGTGTATTACATAATGCAATCACTAAATTATATGTAGTTAGATATAATTTTGATGAAAATAAATTTGAGATAATTAAGTTCAAAGATGCTAATGAAGCAGTAGAATTTATCAATAAAGAAGAAGGGGAGTATTAACTCCCCTTTTTTTATCTAAAGAAACTTGATTCAAATGCTTTGACTGCCTCTCCTGGTTTCATGTTATAACCAGAGAAGCCCATAAGTTTTAAGAAAGCTGCCCAAGCTTTATTATCTCCTTTTTCCCATACACCTGATTCTCTTTTATATTCTTCAGTGATGTTCCAAGGCATAACTTGATTTATAAACTTTATCAAACGGTCAACAGTACTTGTCATAGCTGACGGTGACCTAAAGATACGGATAGCATCAATTGGGTTGATGTAAGAAGCTGTTTCTGATCTCATCCTAATGATCTCATAGACCATAAAGTTATATGCATAGCTTTCTTCCAGTGTAGTTTTTTCATCATCATCTGGATCTACTATAATTTGCGTTAGAATAAATCCTAATGTTGCAGCTCCAAGGACAATACCCATTTCAGTAAGTGTCTTTCTAATCTGAGCTTTTTGGAAAGGTGTGTAACTTGACCAGTTCTTAATGATGTTATACTTGTATTGCTTTAAGTCTTTTAATAACATGTCAGCAAATGTTCTGTAGTATCCTTCTGTTGGTGATCCAATTTCATGATCCATAGAAGCTCTTTTAAATCTTCTTTTGTAACCAGGTACAACATGCTTTCTATACATTAATGCTAGGCGACCCACAGAATACTTTTGCATAGTACCTTTATCAAAGTCATTATAGACACCATTCAGGTATTTATTGATACCGTGAAGTCTAGCTTGGATATCTTGGCGGTAAGATTCACTAAATGGTACATATATTATTTCACCATTCTCATCAGTCTCAACTTGACCATTACTATCTGTTTTAGCAATTTTAATCTTAGTACTAATATCCTTTGCACCATATGCATTGTATGCTTCAAGTAAAGAGATCTCTTGGTTCTTAGCAACATCAAATACTTTAGTAGCATCTAAGATTGCACACATAGTAGAAACTTGTAATTCATATTCCCCAAAGTGCATGTTAAAGAATAATGTATCTGTTCTCATGAGTTTATTTAATCTACTCATAGAAACTTTCTTACCATACTCATCTTTAAAGTTACCTTGCATAGGGTCATAAAGCTCAACCAGTTGGCCTAACAAACTTGTTGGCGCAGGTTTACCAAAGTCACCTAACACTCCAGGAATATTTTTTGCAACAAAAGCTTTACCTCTTCTTACATTCTTACCATTAAAGAATTGACCTCCGGCAGCTTCAATAGCTAACTGAATATTACCTTGGAAGTTGTTAGCAATACCCTTAAGTAAGTCTGCCGCTAATGTGGTAAGTGCAGCTACTGACATTGCTGTATTGGTAATCTTTGTAAGAGATAAGCCTCCGAATATTTCTTCAGCTTTTTGCATCTCACCATAGACAACCATATTGATAAACTCATTTAAGTGCTTAGTAGAATATGCTTCACCATTCTGGCGTATATACTCCTCATAACCCATCTTGTTTGCAAATGCATCAAGTACAGCTTGACCTTTACTATTAGTTACAGGAACCTTACGGGCTCCAATAACTGTTTTCATCATAGAGATCTCAGCATTAACTTCATTAAGAGCTTCGTATTTATTTGCCATAGCACTAAATACAAGTACAGAAGATGTAAAGTCTAAAGAAACAGTTTTAGCATCCATTGGCTGAGTATAGTAGATTGGTAAGAATCTAACGTCCTCTTCAGAAATACTTCCTAGTTGAAATTCAATATCATAGTTCTGCATCTTAACTGCTTCACTAGCTTTGTTTACAACCAAATCTTTAATACCATTCTGCATTATTCTTTCAAGGTCGGTCTTCTCTATTGATGGTACACGGTAACCTTTCTGTTGACTCTCAGGTAGCTTGGATTGTGCCTCAAAGTAAATTTTTAATAACCTTTCATGGAACCTACCTTTTTCATTAATAGGAACATCATTCTGGTTATACATTGCTTTCCACTTGCTACTGATATATTTGTCAGCCGGGAGGGCCAGGTCTCTTGCGTATACAATTCTTCCTTTTACCTTGAGTACATTTTTCTTTTGCCACTCTTTGAATTCATCCTGAGATATAATACCTCTTTGTACATCTCTGTTTTTCTCAGAGATTATTTTTTCAATTTCCTGTCTTGACTTTGGTACAGTGTTATCTTCAAGCCATTGGTTTCTAGCTTCAAACCAAGCATCAATTTTAGCTTTCTCAGCTTTAGTTGCTCTTACCCCTACCGGAGTAGGATAATCCCCTAAGGCTTTATACATTTCTCTTTCTGCTTGCTTGAATCTGTTGACATCATACTTCTGTACAAACTGAACTTCTTGGCGCGTTTCTTTTACCGTGCCGTCTGTGTCGTATATAGGAATGTCTACTACCTCATATATACCATCATAAAACTTTGCAGTATTGTCAGAAGAAGCTGGGGCAGTTGGGCGGTATTTTAAAAATGCTTCCACCAAGTCATCCCTTACCTCAATGTCTTTTTGCCTTGCAAATTCCAATTGACTTTTGATTGATTTTGCAAATAAGGCTAAGGCTGCATCTGGCGAAGTGATTAGTGGTGAGATTAGGAAGTCTACTACTCCTTCGTCTTTATATGCTTGTCTGAGTATTTTTGTCATTGAGTCTTCATCAATGTCAAATGTTTCAAACATGTCTAGTCTAGACTGAAGCTTTTTGATTTCTTTTTCTTTGCGAGCATCTTTCATCTTAGGATTGTTCCTAATAGCTTCTATCTCAGCCTTCATAGCCTCTATCTCTTCTATGATTGTAGCGTCTTGAAGTTTTGATTTATATGCAACTAAGTATTTAGCGAGCATTGGGATTGCTTCACTGATTACTTTGAGTTTAACTTTATTACGGATAGAGATTGCATCAGAAAGCATTTTCTGCGGAGTCATTGGACCAGCTACACCTGCACCTTCTTCAGGTAAATTAAAGTAGTCCATGATGTCTGCAGAATCTATCTCATCTAGAATAGAGTAACCATTAACAAAGTCATTAATGGCTGTAAGCTCTCTTAATACATCTTTGTAGTCCATATTACCTTTATTAGATAATAGTGCACCAAATCTCTTCTTTACCTGCTTAGCTTTGTTATATGCATCAGATATAAAGATTGCAATTGATTCTACTCCGTCAGCTACTTCAATTGCTGTTTGTAGATCTTTTAATTTCTTTTGCTTAAACTTTTGATTCTGGATTTTTTTCTTGTTAAGAATCTCAATTTCTTTTGCCAAATAAATTTTGATTTTTTGCATCAAGCCTTCAAGATCCTGTGCAGGAGTTTCAACCTTTTCTCCATTTATTTCATTGAAGTCATCATCATATTGTTTATCAGAAGAATAATCATTAAGATCCTCATTCTCCTCATAACCTTCCTCTACCCAAATTCTTTTAGCTTCAGCCTCAATCTCTGCTTCACTATTTAATCCCGGTGTTCTTAGTGCTTTATTATAGCACCACTTCCATTCTCTAGTATTTTTATTAGGACATTTCATTTAACACAAAGTATTTAATAGAGTTTCAGTAATTTTATTTAAGTCTTCTTGGGTTTCAGCATAGAGTAGATCTTCATAAATGTCTGCAGTATCAATACCTTTTTCAGCAAGATAGTTATCAATACCTTGTTCCTTTATCATCTTCATGATATATCTGAACAGTCTATCTCTTTTTGCTTCATCTAATGGTTCACCTGGCATTTCAATTTCAGGCACAATGGTTCCTGATTCTAAATCAACATTCCTCATAAATGTTAAGTTAGTATCAGCATCAATTAGATTATAAAGATTGTTTTTATTTAAAGCCCACTTAAAGTTACCAGCCATAAATACACTTGGTTTTAAACCTTTGTTTTTTTCAACTAGGCTTTTATAAACATCCATGCTTTGTGCTAATGGTGGTCTAGTATCATCTTCTTCCTCAAGCTCTTCTTGTATATTTACTATTGGATTTATATTGACAATAACTGTATTAGGGTTTTTGGTTCTTCTTAAAGAAAAGATATCAGGGAAAGTTGATTCAAGTTTTTCCATGATAGCCAAGTTAGGTTTGAATACAGTGTTAAAAGTCTCAGCTGTTAAAGCAGATGATCCTCCGTATAACCAACCTGTAGTTACAAAATAGGTTCCATTATGTTTGCTGATCACACCTTTAAGCATGCTCTTTAATCCATCTTCTGAAAGATAAGGATTGATTTCTAAGCCTCTTCTTACTTTCTTAAAGATATCATTCTTCTGCTCTGTAAGCCAGTCCTTTACTTCTGTAGCTGTAGGAATATAGTAATTATCCTCATTGCTTTTTTTATTTATAGGATAAGCACGAACAAAAGCTTCAGCTAAATTATCTCCATAGATATTTGCTAAAACTTTATAACCTCTGTCTGACTTATTTACACAGCTCATTACAACTTACATTTTAAAGTGTCAATGTAGTCTTCTACATCTTGATTGAATGGAGCATCTTCATATGCTGCAATCAGATCATCTAAATTACCTAATATATCTTTTTCCTGTTGGCTTAGCTCATTATAAAAGTTACTAATTTCTGCGCTATTAACATCTATAACAGCATCATTTAATTTACTTTCAGGGTTAAAAATGTTCTCATTTGGAATAAATCTGTTGTAATCCCAGATATCTTTTAATCTTCCAAATTGTAGTTTTGCATTAAATGTGTTCTGCCAAGTAGCTATTCTAAGCTTAGTTCCTGAATCAAGAGTTCTTTCAGAACTACGTACATTATCTTCAGTAATTTTTGGATATGTGAATATATCAATTAACTTAGCTTCAACTTCAGGGTTTGTATGTGAATCCTTTTTAGGAATATAACTACTTACTATATTACCTTTTGAATCTACAATATCATAACCCGTTATTTTATTTGTACTTCCAAATAAATTAAGATTTTTAATTGTATAACCTTCTGGAGCAATTAACCATGTGTTAGTTTGATAGTCATCATTAGTAATGTTTCTAATAAAGATATTATCAGGATAGAGTTCATTAAATATTCTTTTACTTTCCTCTGTTGAGAGAGGACTTACCCAGTCAATGTCATGCATTTGATTTTCATTAGGTCTATAAACACTTCCTTGTTCAGAAAGTGTAATACTACCTGTTAAAATAAAATACTCAGACATTTTTTCTACAATAGAATTTCCAAACGGATCAGACTTTAATGCTTCTTCTAAACCAATTTTTGAAACAGGTTTTATAGTTCCTGGTTTAAACACTGAACTTGTTATCAATGCTTGGTTTTGTAAAAGAACATTGTCAGCAATAAAGGCTATATTTTTATTTATTCTTTTAAGCTTAATAGAATCTAAGAAGTTAAAGAATTGTCTAATTAAACTTCTAATAGCTTCAATAAGAGACTTAGGCATTTCTGTATCAGTTTTGCTATGGAGTTCTCTTGAAATTAAATCTCCCATAGCTTCAAATAACTCATCATTACTTAATCTATTAAATATAGAAGACTTTTTCATTGCAGAAGTAATCTCTGCAACAAGCGGGTTGTGTTGCATCATATATGCAATAATCTTTCCTGCCTGCTGAGGATAGTCCTGTTGATTATTTTTATTTACATAGACAATTTTATTTAGAATATCTACATAGGCTAAACTATCAATACCTAATTTATCTTGCATATCTTGGACAACTTCAGTCTTAATACCAAACTTAGAAAGATACATTGCAAGCTCTTTATTTAATTCAGTATCTAATTGGTTATAGATTTCTGGATTGTTTAATATATCCGTTCTATTTATTACAACCTTGTTATTTGCACTATTTTTTATTATCTGCTCAACGGTATCCTTTACATATTTTTTTTCGGGCTCTACATATTTTTCTCCTGTGGCTTCTATTTGTTTTCTTTCTTCTTCTCTTTTACGTTCAAGTCTTGCTTTTAACTTAGGAGATTTTTCAATGATAATATTTTGTCTTTCTTGTTCGGCAGCATCTATCTTTAATCTTTTCTGTAGTTTGTAGGCATTATAGTCGTAAATACCTAATTCTTCTAAAAGACCATATAAGTTATCAAACTCTTTATTTTCATATGCTTGTTGTAATTTACCTATCAGACTCCAATAGTTAAAGAATGTATCATACTTTATTATGTCTTGAGTTGTAATCCTTTCAACCGGCTTGTTAAATGCTTTTTCAGCAGTTTCTTTAGAACTGAAGTATAGATTTTTAATCATGTCTTCACCTCTAAAGTTGTACTGTTTACCAACATTTAATTTATAAAGTCCTTTCTTTTCAAGCATAGCACCAATGTCATCTGGAACTGAAGCCATCATGTCTGCGTTAGCCATTAGTACATCCATAGAATTAAACATCTCTCTAATACTAGGAGCACTAATAAGTCTTGCTTTAAAAATGTTGTTTAATACATCCCATTCACCAAAGATATAAGTCTGTTTATGTTTAAAAACCTGAAGGCTATCAAACATATCATTAAACTTTTCATAAGTGATTCCTTTACCCTCTCTTTTTCTATCCATGAGATTAATATAATTCTCATAGATCTTTTGTCTTTCCTCTTCTGGAACATTTACAAAAGTGCCTCCGTTTTGGATTACAAAATCTTCATTAGTAAGTTTTGTAAATTCAACTTCAGCCAATAAAGGATTGCCTACTCTTCTTAGAATAGTTTGAAATGCTGGGTTATTTGGATTTATACAACTCATTTTAGTAACATTCTTTTAGTTTGGTGATTACCAGTTCTCTATCTTTTGTAGCTAATGCATCATTAATGTAAGCAAGCGCTTGCTCAGGTGACATGCTGTATTTATTTGAGAAGTTTGTCAAAATTGTATCTCTTTCTTCTTTATTAAAGTCTTCTAATGAATTAAACAAATCACTTGTTTCAAGATCTGTTGCAGCTGCTTCAGTTAACCCCGCATCAGCTAACATAGCTTTAATTTGAGGAAGATTCTCTCTTGTAGCATCTTTTCTTACAGTTCCTTGTCTTCCAAGGTTTATACCCTCAGCCGGGATAACTAATTTAATATTATCTGAAGCTTGTACAGTTTTAATTAACAACGGCATTATTTCTTCTACTGACCCTTCACCATGACCTAATCCAGCTAATGGTAACAAATAAGTTCTATCTGCATTACCTCTTGCTGTCATAATCAAGCTTCTTAGGCTTTCTTTAAGAAGATCCATATTGTTATTCATACCCATTGAATCACTCCATACTTTCTTAACAGGAAGTTGGACTACGTTATCTGTAGCTTTGAACACACCGTCACCTTGTTTAATAAGACCTTTTGCTTTAGCTGCTTGTGCTAAACCTGCGCCATGTACACCACCTAAATTAGTTGTGATTACAGGAATACCAGGTAAAGAGAATATGTCACCTTCAAGTACTTTTGATGGAGATTCTCTCAATACTGTACCTGGAGACATGAAGTCTTCCATACCAGCAAGCTCATCATCAGATAATCCTTCA
>Ga0208022_1000287_pt1:0-5000 | contig 18119 bp, 18 predicted proteins | sample ColrivemetaGS747_FD_187622 | JGI IMG/M metagenome (GOLD analysis project Ga0208022, IMG submission 187622) | Estuarine microbial communities from the Columbia River estuary - Freshwater metaG S.747 (SPAdes) (version 2) | ecosystem: Environmental > Aquatic > Marine > Intertidal zone >...
CTGCAGATGGTCCAATGCCACAAACTAGAGAGCACATCTTATTAGCAAGACAAGTTGGGGTTCCGCATATTGTTGTATTTTTAAATAAGCAAGATCAAGTAGATGATGATGAATTATTAGAATTAGTAGAATTAGAAGTAAGAGAATTATTATCTACTTATGATTTCCCAGGAGATGATATTCCAATTTGTCCTGGTTCAGCTTTACAAGCAATTGAAGCGATCTCTTCGAATCCATCTATTCGACGTGGTGATAATCCGTGGGTTGATAAAATTTATGCTTTAATGGATGCTGTTGATTCATATATTCCAACACCAGAACGAGATGTTGAAAAAACTTTCTTAATGGCAATAGAAGATGTATTTTCAATCACTGGTCGAGGTACAGTAGCAACAGGAAGAATTGACAGAGGGATTGTTAAAGTTGGTGATAACGTTGAAATTGTTGGTGTTGGTCCAACCCAAACAACAACGATTACTGGTATCGAAATGTTCCAAAAAACATTAGATGAAGGATTTGCGGGTGACAATGTTGGTATTTTATTACGTGGTGTTACACGAGAAAATATTGAGCGTGGTATGGTATTAGCAAAACCAGGTACAGTTAAACCCCATACGAACTTTGAATCCGAAGTGTACGTATTAACTAAAGAAGAAGGAGGACGTCATACACCATTCTTTACAGGTTATCGTCCACAATTTTATGTCAGAACAACTGATGTAACAGGCTCAATTGAACAATTTACTGCCGATGATGGTTCAGTTGTAGAAATGGTAATGCCAGGCGATCGTATTAAAATGACAGCTGAATTAATTTACCCAGTTGCACTTGAAGAAGGTATGCGTTTTGCGATTCGTGAAGGCGGACGAACAATTGGTGCTGGTGTTGTTTCTAAAATTATTAAATAATTAGAAAAAGTTATGGAAATAAAACCGAATGAAAAAATTCGTGTCAGATTAGAATCATTTAATCATGAGCTTTTAAATACATCGTGTCAGAAAATAATGGACATTACTAAAAATAATAATGTTGATAATGTTGGAGTAGTTTCATTACCTACTGATAAACGAATTTATTGTGTATTACGTTCCCCTCATGTTAATAAAGATTCACGAGAACATTTTGAAATCAGAATTCATAAACGAATAATAGAAATTTATTATGATTCATCGGTAAATATTTTTGATTTATTAGTAAAATCTGATTTACCACCCGGCGTATTGTATAGAATTTGTTTATCATAATAGATAATTAATTAAAGAAATGCAATTAATTGCATTTCTTTAATTAATTATCTATTAAATGATTGGTTCAATAAATTTTTTTTAATTAAAATCTTTTATTTTTTAAATGGGGACGGCGGGACTTGAACCCGCACGCACTATCACTAGGCAACGGATTTTAAGTCCGTCGTGTCTACCAATTCCACCACGTCCCCTAATTGGATGTATGCTTACATTATATTTTATATGTTTATAAAATAGCAATGTTAATGAATTATATTTTAAGGCGGCACCCAGATTCGAACTGGGGATCGAGGATTTGCAATCCACTGCCTTACCACTTGGCCATACCGCCGAAGATATAATTGTTTTTTACTCTAATAGCTATTATAATTAAAATTAGTTTATTATGCAACTATCGAAAGAAAAGTTACATAAATTAAGTAAGTTATAATTTTTTATAGAGAGTTATTATCAATTTTATTGTGAATAGAAATTAAAAGTTATATAAAATATCATTTTTATCAGTTAAAAATGAGTAAGGAGACACAAAATGTTTGAAAAGTTTACGGAAGGTGCTATTAAAGTAATTATGTTAGCCCAGGAAGAAGCTCGACGCATGGGCCATAATTTTGTAGGAACAGAACAATTATTACTAGGTGTAATTGGACAACGACACGGTATAGGTGGACGTGCATTAGCACAACTGAATGTAACGTTAAAGAAAACCCGAAAAGAAATTGAAAAATATATAGGGCGTGGCACCGGATTTGTTGCTTCTGAGATACCATTTACCCCACGTGCAAAACGTGTCTTAGAAATGTCAATTCATGAAGGCCAGGATCTTGGTGTAAATTATGTAGGTACAGAACACGTTTTATTATCTTTAATAAACGAAGCAGATGGAATTGCAATGCGAACTTTAGATAAATTAAGAGTAAATATACCTAAATTAAGGCATTTAATCTTAACTTATATTGAAGAACAACAAGAAGATATTTTAAAACCTCCATTAACTGATCAAGAAAAATGGGCAATTGCTCGTGAGAAATCAGGATTAAAAACCCCGACTTTAGATCAATATACAGAAAACATTACACAAGAGGTTAAAGATCAACGCATAGACCCTGTTATTGGTCGAGATGAAGAGATAAATTCTCTAGTTAAAGTTTTAGGCCGTCGTAGAAAAAATAATCCCGTTTTAGTTGGAGAAGCCGGAGTTGGTAAAACTGCTTGTGCTGAAGGACTTGCAATATTAATGCAAGGTATGGATTGCCCGGAATTTTTATATGACCATGTTGTAAGAGCACTTGATCTTGGTTCAGTTTTAGCTGGTACAAAATATCGAGGTGAATTTGAAGAACGGATGAAACATATTATTGATGAAGTTAATCAACATGGAAAAACGATTTTAGTAATTGATGAAATTCATACGTTAGTAGGAGCAGGTGCAGCCGAAGGTGCTGTTGACGCTGCAAACCTTTTAAAACCTTCTTTAGCTCGTGGAAGTTTACGCGTTATTGGTGCTACTACTTTGGATGAATATCGTCGATATATTGAGAAAGATCCGGCATTAGAAAGAAGATTTCATTCAATTCTTGTAGAAGAACCATCTGTAGAAACAACAATTGACATTTTAAAAGGTTTAAAACCTGAATTTCAGCGTCATCATGCTTTAACTTATAAAGATGAAGCTCTTGTAGAAGCTGCAAAACTTTCAAGTCGATTTATTGCCGATCGTAACTTACCTGATAAAGCGATTGACGTTATTGATGAAGCAGGTTCACGTGTTCGGTTAAGAAATAATTCATTACCTAGCGGTTTACAAAAGTTACTTGTGGAATTACATGAAACTATACAAGAAAAAAATGAAGCGATTTATCAAAATGATTTTGCAACTGCAAAATTGTTAGTTGAACATGAAGTCGAAGTTCGTACTCATTTACGAATAATGCGATTTGCGTTGACTAGTAAAGAAAGATATGCAAAATATGCAGATCCAGATGGACCACGTTTTGATCAAGTTACTGAATCAGACATTTGTAAAGTTATTTCTGCATGGACTGGTATTCCCGTAACGAAGATTAATCAGTCCGAAAATGAACGTTTAAAGTTAATGGAAAATATTCTTCATGAACGACTTATTGGTCAACATCATGCGATTACTGCTGTTTCAAAAGCAGTCCGTAGAGCACGAGTTGGTATTCAAGATCCAAAACGTCCAATTGCAAGTTTTATTTTTGCTGGTCCAACAGGTGTTGGAAAAACTGAATTAACAAAAGCTTTAGCCGAATATATGTTTGATGATGAAAAAAATCTTATTCGGTTTGATATGTCTGAATTTATGGAAAGACATACGGTTGCAAAACTAATTGGTTCACCTCCAGGCTATGTAGGTTTCCAAGATGGTGGACAATTAACGGAAGCAGTAAGACAAAAACCATATTCTATTGTTTTATTTGATGAAGTTGAAAAGGCACATCCAGATGTTTTTAATTTGTTCTTACAAATATTAGATGACGGTCATTTAACAGACTCAAGCGGTAAACATGTTAGTTTTAAAAACTGTATTATTGTAATGACAACTAACTTAGGTTCTCGAGTTATTGAAAAGGAATCTCCAGTCCTTTCAAAAGAAAAAATTGGGTTTGGTCGGAGATTTGATACAGGCCTAGAAAGAGAAAATAAAAAGATTGACCTATTAGTTAATTCAGATGGAACTTTCTCGTTAAAGCCACCGGTTAAAAGAGAAGTAACACCAGAAGATGAAGAAAAATTTGTTAAAATAACTGGGTTAGTTCAAGAAGAATTAAAAAAATTCTTCCGTCCAGAATTTTTAAATAGGATAGACGATATTATTGTTTTTAATCATTTATCAAAACATGATATTTGGGAGATTTGTGGGTTAATGTTAAATCAACTAAGTAAGCGATTAAAAGAACAAGGTGCTATTCTAAATATTGATAACGCCGTAAGATTTTTCCTTACAGAAGAAGGATATGACCCAATTTATGGTGCTCGACCGTTACGCCGATCAATTACAAAATTCTTAGAAGATAAGTTAGCTGAAGCTTGTTTAAGCAACATTATACACCAAGGTACAGAAATAAACGTTACACAAAAAATAAAACCAAATATTTACGGAAATAGACCTATATACTCGCCAATATTTGAAGATATTTATACGTCAGAGATTTCAGTTGAATTTGATTATAGTAATGTAGATTTTAGTAAAATTCAAAAAAACGAAAAACAAGAAAGTATAATCAAAAAAGAAGAAACCAAAATTATGGAAAAATCATAATAAAATTTTGAAAAAGTTACAATTTTAGGTAAAAAATATTAAGACTAAATATTATTCTATAAGTTATTTCTATAGAATAATATTTAATTAGTTAAACGGTTTTGTACTTTATTGTAGCTGACTAATCTGATTAATTGGTGAACTAGGAGTTGCATAATATTTTTTTTCCATTCGACCAGCTAAATAACCTAAACGTCCCGATTGAACTCCTAATTTCATTGATAAAGCCATTTGTTCTGGATTTTTTGATTGAGCTATGGCTGTATTCATTAAGATACCATCAGCTCCCAATTCCATTGCCATCGTAGCTTCGCTTGGAGCTCCAATTCCCGCATCAACAATAACGGGAACATTTGCATTTTCAATAATAATTTGAAGATTAGATAAATTCTTCAACCCTTGACCTGAACCAATTGGTGAACCAAGAGGCATCACAGTAGCACATCCTAAATCTTCGAGATGCAAAGCCAACA
>Ga0208022_1000287_pt1:10000-18119 | contig 18119 bp, 18 predicted proteins | sample ColrivemetaGS747_FD_187622 | JGI IMG/M metagenome (GOLD analysis project Ga0208022, IMG submission 187622) | Estuarine microbial communities from the Columbia River estuary - Freshwater metaG S.747 (SPAdes) (version 2) | ecosystem: Environmental > Aquatic > Marine > Intertidal zone >...
CGTTTGCTTTGTATATGTAATCCAAAAGTCATTTATTCTTACAGAAACTTTTGGAATTAATGTGAATTGCCCATTATTTAAAACATTTTGAATATGAAATGTTTCTGTTTTAGGAACAATTTCTTGAGCTTTGAATCCACTAACAGACCCAATGATTGCCCCAATTAATATTATGATCATACTAAAATGAACAATAATTGGTGCTATTCTTCCAATCAAACCTTTATAACAATAAATAATATTTTTTTGTTGAAAGATGGAATAGTTATTTTCTTTGATTTTAAATACTAATTGTGGGAAAGAAAGATGTTGTAAATTTGTTGAAATATTTAACCTACAAAATTGCTGAGTTGTTCGAAAAAATTGACATCTACGTGCAATTTTTAAAGATGGAAATTGTTGTAGTAAAGTACAAGTTAATAAACTTATACCAAATAATAGAATAAGGGTAATGAACCACCATGTTTTATAAATATGATCAAGTCCAAAGTTTAGAATAATATCCCATGATAAAAAACCAAAAACTCGATTTGTTAAGGGATAATTTAATTTATAAGTTTCAATTGATTGATCTTGTTCAATAACAGTTCCAATTACACTAAAAGCTGCAATTACTAGTAAAATAAATATAGCAAATCTTAAATCTGCTATGGATTTAAAAATATTTTGTTTCATACTAATATTAATTCATAGGAATAATTTTTGATGATGCCAAACGAATTCGACCTGATACTGCCCAATTTTTTAGTTTTAATGTTTGATCATTTTCCAATTGTGAAAGAGGTATTAATTGTGTTAATGCTAAACAAATATCTTCAGTTGTAAATTCTCTTTTCTCATAAAATGCATGATACATAGCTTCAATAATACTTTGACGAATTTCTGCACCTGAAAATGATTCAGAAAGTTGTGCTAGCTTTGAGTAATCGAATGACTCCCAACGATTTGGTCGAAATTCTTGGATATGAATTTTAAAAATTTGTTCTCTTTCTTGTTTTTGTGGTAAATCTAAAAAAAAAATTTCATCAAATCGCCCTTTTCGAATAATTTCTAATGGTAAGAGCTCAACATTATTTGCTGTTGCAACTACAAAAACTGGCTTTGTTTTTTCTGATAACCAACTTATAAAAGTTGCTAAAACACGATTACTGGTTCCACTATCGCCCATATTACTATTATTACTAAAGGCTTTATCAATTTCATCAATCCATAAAATACAAGGTGATATTGTTTCTGCAACTTCAATCATTTGTCGAAGACGAGATTCTGATTCACCAACAATTCCACCAAAAAGTTTTCCTACATCTAACTTTAATAAGGGTAATTGCCATTCGGTTGCAATTGCTTTAGCAGTTAAAGACTTTCCAGTTCCTTGAATGCCAACAAGTAATAAACCACGAGGTGTAGGTAAACCATAATTTGACGCTTGAATACCGAAGGAAGTTTTACGTTTCTTTAGCCAATTTTTTAAGTTATCAACACCACCTATTTTAGAAATTGTTTCATTTGCAGACCAATATTCTAAAATTTCTGTTTGGCTGATAATTTGTTTTTTTTCATTCAATAAAAGATTTATACTATTTTCATCAATTGTTTTATAAGTTGCTATAATTTTAGATAAAACACGCCTAATCCGTTCAAGTGATAAACCCTGGCATGCTCTTGTTAAATTTTCTAAAACTTGGGGTTCAATTTCAATATTTAATGAGTCAATTAAACGTTTTAACTCATAATTAATTTCACTTTCAATAGGTAACTGGAACTGTAAAACTGTAATTAAATCATACAACTCCTTTGGAATAGTTAAATCTGAACCAATAATAATAATTGTTTTTGGCTGAAGTTTTAAAATCCGACTTATATTTTTTAATTTTCTTGAAATGGAAACGTCTGTTAAAAATCGATTAAAGTCTTTCAATAAAAATAAAGCAGGTGTTTGAGCTGTCAATCTTTCAACAAGTTCAAGTGCTTGAACAGGATTTCGCTTTGCAAATCCTTCATTGTTAGGATTATTTGTATACCCATCAATAAAATCCCAACTATAAATACTTCTATTTAAACTTGTTTTAATATATTTACGGATAATATATTCAACACGATCTTCTTCAATTGTATTAATATAAATTATAGGATACCTAGCTTTTAATAAAAGCGTTAGTTCATCGGTAAATTTCATAAAATTATTCTATCAAAATTCTATTTCATAAATTACTATTATATTAATTTTACATAAAAAATTGTTTATTATTAGAGTCACCAAAATTGATTAACTCTAATAAATTCTTTAATTAACGTGGAATTGCTAGTTTTTTACGACCTTTTTTTCTACGATTTCGTATTATTTTTCTTCCTTGCGCAGTCGCCATACGGGCACGAAAGCCTGATACTTTTAAAACAGATGAACGGGTTTTATTTGATAGAGTGCGTTTTGTCATAAATATATTTATTTTATTTTTAATATCAATGAATTTAATCCTTTATAAAATAAAGGAATGTAAAAAATCACGAATTAATAAGTGTCTTATTGTTATATTACGATTTTGGAATAAATTATATGCTTCTTCTTTAAACTCAAATAATGGGTTTCGTTGACCATAACTTCTCCAACCTACAGCATCACGTAACAATGCAATTTTTTGTAAATGTTCTTTCCAGGCAATATCTGTATAGTATAGAATAATTGTTCGTTCAAAAGATCTTATTAAACCAATTTGACATATTTCAAATTCTAAGACTTTTGCCTCATAAGATAACCAAAATTCTTGGAATAAATAAGTTTTTAATTCAAATGAATCTAAATTATTTAAATCATAATTTAAACTTACTAATCTTGTTTTAAACAGTTCTTCAATTAAAGAGGTATTTTTGTTAAACTTTGGATCTTTTAATAAATTTATAATATCTTTAATTACTTGTTCACCATAAGCTAAAATTGTTTCACGAAGAGATTGACTTTCTAAAAGTTTTCTTCGTTCATAATAGACAATATTACGTTGTTTATTTAAGATATCATCATAATCAAATAAGTATTTTCGTCCGTCATAATCTCTTTCTTCCACTCGTTTTTGAGCTGCATCTAAACTTTTAGTTAATAGATTTGATTCTAGGGGTAAATCATCTAACAGTTGATTTTGCATAAAACCTTGAAGTTTTGAGCTTCCAAAATTTCTAAATAAAGAATCTTCTAAACTTAAGAAAAATCTTGAAGTTCCTGGATCACCTTGGCGACCACATCTTCCACGTAGTTGATTATCTATTCGACGAGAATTATTCCGTTCAGTACCAATAATATAGAGTCCACCTAAATTCTTAACAATCTTATTATCAATTGTTTGATTTTTTTTCTCAAATTTTGCTAGCTCATTAAGTAAAAATTTAATTGAACATTGATAAGGAATTTTAGGAATTCGAATTTGATCGATTTCATTTAAAAATTTTAAAATTCCCGTTGATGACAAACTTAAAAATTTAGAATCATTGAGTAATGAATTTAAAACACTTAAAAATTTTTGTGAAGTAAAGTTAATATCTTTTATTAAAGGGAAACTAGTATTTAATTTTCTTAATTTACTTTGGCTTTTATAAGAAACTAAAATATTATAAAGTTGTTTTCGAACTTTGAATGTAACATTTCCACCTAAAATGATATCTGTTCCACGGCCTGCCATATTTGTCGCAATTGTAATACTACCAATTTCACCAGCTTGTGCAACAATTTCAGATTCTCGCTTTACATTTTCTGGTTTTGCGTTTAATAAACGATATGACAATTGATATTCTTTTAACAAATCACCTAACATTTCAGAATTTTCAACAGTGGTCGTTCCTATTAAAATAGGCTGTTTTGTTTTAGCTACAGCCTTACATTCTTTAGCAATAGCAGTCCATTTTATTAAACTATCTTTATAAACAAAATCAGGTAAATCTTTACGAAGGTTTGGACGGGCTGTGGGGATTTCCTCTACAGGTAAATTATAAATTTTTTCAAATTCGACCTCAGATGTCTTAGCTGTGCCAGTCATACCTGACAATTTAGGATATAATAAGAAAAAATTTTGATAAGTTATTGATGCTGCGGTTTCTGTATTTTGTCTAATTGGAACACCTTCTTTTGCTTCAACAGCTTGATGTAAGCCTTCGTTCCATCTTCTGTCAGGCATGATTCGACCTGTAAACTCATCAACAATAACAATTTGATTATTTTGAACAATATAATGTACATTTCGGAAGAATAAAGCAGTTGCTTTAACAGCACTTAAAATATACGGAATCCAAGGGTCATTAGGATTATATAAATCTTCAACTTGCAAAATTTTTTCAATTTGAGCTGTTCCTTGTTCCGTTAAGATAATATTTCTATTCTTTTCATCAACTTTAAAATGAACATTCACTTCTAAATATTCTGCAACTTCAGCAGCAACAATATATTTATCAATACAAGTTTCAACAGCTTGTGAAATAATTAATGGAACTTGTGCTTCGTCAATAAATATTGAGTCGACTTCATCAACAATACAATAATTAAACGGTGGTAAAACAACCTGGTTTAAATTGGAAGCCATATTATCACGAAGGTAATCAAAAGCTACTTCATTATTTGTTACATAAGTAATATCGGCTTTGTAATTCTCTTGTCGTTCTCGAAAGTTCATATCTTCTTGAATTAAACCGGTGTCTAATCCCAAGAATCTATAAATTTGTCCCATTGAAATTTGATCACGACTTGCTAAATAATCATTCACAGTAACAATATGGACACCTTTATCTGTTAAAGCGTTTAAATAAGCTGGTAAAGTTGCAACTAATGTTTTTCCTTCACCAGTTCGCATTTCACTAATTTTTCCACTATTTAAAACTAAGCCACCAATTAATTGGACATCAAAGTGACGAAGACCTAATGTTCGAAAGCTTGCCTCTCGTGTAATTGCAAATGATTCAGCAATTAAGGAATTTAAATCTTTTTCTTCTTTATACTGTTTTTTTAATTGAAAAGTTTTATTTCTTAGTTCTGTATCAGTTAATGTTTTTAAATTGTTTTCAAGTGCATTAATTTGATTAATTAATGTTTGATATTGATTTGTAGCTGAATCTTTTATAAATGGATTTTTTAGCATTTTAGCATTTTGAAAAATTTATAAAGTTCTACGAAGTAATAATATTTACACGTTTATGTTGAGCATCTTTATAATCAAATTTTACAGTTCCATCAACTAATGCAAATAAAGTAAAATCTTTACCATAACCAACATTCGAACCTGGTTTAAACTTCATTCCTCGTTGACGGATTAAAATATTACCAGCTTTTACTTTTTCACCTCCAAATCGTTTAACACCTAAACGGTTTGCATTTGAATCACGGCCATTTTTTGTACTACCTGCACCTTTTTTATGTGCCATATCTATATAGTCCCTAGTTATTAATTAATATTTATTTCTTCAATAAGAACGCGAGTTAAATCTTGTCGATGACCTTGTTTCTTACGAGTTTTTTTCTTAGGACGCATTTTATAAACAATAGTCTTACGACTACGTAAATGCTCTAAAATCTTACCTTTGACTTTTACACTGTCTAAATACGGTTTTCCTATTAAAAGTTCTCCCTCATTGTTAACAAGTAAAACTCTATTTAAAGTAATTTCTTTTCCCAGTTCTGTTGGGATACGATTTAAATCGTAATATTTTCCTGTTTCAATCCAAAATTGTCTTCCACTAATTTCTACAATTGCGTATTTCATAATTTAGAAGATTTTCTGTTTTTATATGATAATACTACAAAATAAAATTCTTTTACGTCAACTTAATTTAGAACTAGATAATTTTATAGGTTTTTAAGTAACCATAATTCATTATAAAAAAAGTCAAAAGCTTTAGATCGGTGTGAGTCTGTATTTGTAATAATAGATAATGTTCGGGTTATTTTGATATTCTCAATTGTTATGATTTCAACAGTTTTTAATTCAATCTCTTTTTCTATTGATGATGATGACACAAAAGCAGCACCTAATCCTAAACTTACTGCTGTTTTTATTGCTTCAATAGAATTTAATTCCATAATTATATTAAATTGTTTAGTTTGGATATTATTTTGAATTAAAATGTTATCAATAAATTTATGAATAGTAGAATTTGAATTTAATGTTATAAAATTTAAATGGTAAAGATCTTCTTTACTAATTTTCTTCTTTTTTTTTCTTGCAAATGGGTGTGATTTTGGAATTATTAAAATTAACTCATCTTCTACGAAATCTTCAATTTCTAAGTTTTTTTTCAAACCCGTAGGAATATCTCCACCTACAATAGCAATATCAATAATTCGATCAGCAACTTTTTTTGCAATAATTCGCGTTGAATCAATATCAATATTTAAATTAATTTGTGGATAACTCTGCGCAAATAAAGTCAACACACGTGGCATTAAATATGCACCAATAGTTTGACTCGCGCCAACTTTTAAATTCCCACGTTCTCCGTCTTTTAAATCATTTAAAGCCCGACAACTTTCCTCACATAATGCGAGTATTCGTTCAGCATATTGAAGAAAAACAATTCCAGCTTCAGTTAAAAATATTTTATTACCAGTTCGATTTAACAAAAGAATACCTAAACGGTTTTCTAAAGTTTTAATTTGTTTACTTAAAGAAGGCTGTGAAACAAATAAAATTTCAGCAGCTTGGGTAAAACTTTTTTCAGAAGCAATAGCTTTAAAAATACGTAATTGTTGTAGAGTAAATGGAAGAACCATATAACAAATATCCGAGAAGTTAAGTAAAGAAGTTTTAAAATGCGGATGGAGAGACTCGAACTCTCAAAACAAAAGTTACTAGGACCTAAATCTAGCGCGTCTACCAATTTCGCCACATCCGCCAATAATTTTATTGGTATGTATATATCTATAGATATTATAGAAATTTTAAATACAAGTTAATTTAAGATTAAAATTTTCTTAATATATGTTTGAATTTATACTAAGAAAATTTTAAATTTATTCATCTACGTAAAGACGATATACAAAACTTGTAGTTTTACCGCGTAAAATTGATTTCGCTAAAGATAAAGATTTTTGTGCAGATTTCGCTGCTTTTCTTTTCCAATTAGCTTTACGACTATTCTTTTTTGCTTTTGATGTCCGTTTTTTAGGTACAGCCATGATTCTTTTATGTTTATTTCAAATAGTTTTTTAATTTAATTTTATTGTACAAAATACAATCTAATTTGTCTACATTTGTTCATCTTCCATCTTAAAAATCAAATAAGAAATTGGATTTAGGTAAATTAAAAAAATTTAAAATTTTTAATTACAAGACTATTTTTAATTTTTTTAGCCTTGTAATGATTTTTTAACGTGATAAACGTTGAAGTTGTTGAATTGCTAAACGACCAATATTAAATAAAGCCCATGATGCTGCAACTAAAACAGGCGCAGCAATTACTAGTAAACGAGTATCCATAACTGATAGTCCTCTAGAAATGTTAAAAATTTAAGTACAGAAAATAATATTAATGACTAGTATTATACTTAATATTATATATAAAACTTAAAATATTTTTTAAGAATAATTTTTTTACATTGAGTAAAAAGTTCTCTAAAAGAATTGATAGACAATTATACTACAGATATTGTTATTGTTTAAAACTTTGGCATTGAACTATCTTCCCAGGAGGTCCCCCTCCAAGTATTGTCGTCGATTTATAACGTTTCACAACTGAGTTCGAGATGGATCAGCGTGGTTCCGCTCAGTACACTAAAAACACCAAAGCAAAAAATCTTTAAGATATTTTACATATCTTAAAGATTTTAAAAATTCAAGTCCTCGGTCTATTAGGACATCTCAGCACATACATTACTGTACTTACACTTAATGCCTATCAAACGGTTAGTCTTACCGTGACCTTACTCACTTACGTGATGAGAATACTTATCTTGAGGTGGGCTTCCCACTTAGATGCTTTCAGCGGTTATCCACTCCATACATAGCTACCCAGCGTTTACCGTTGGCACGATAACTGGTACACCAGAGGTATGTCCTTCTCGGTCCTCTCGTACTAAAGAAGGCTCCTCTCAATATTCTAACGCCTACACCGGATATGGACCGAACTGTCTCACGACGTTCTGAACCCA
>Ga0208022_1000295_pt1 | contig 17912 bp, 28 predicted proteins | sample ColrivemetaGS747_FD_187622 | JGI IMG/M metagenome (GOLD analysis project Ga0208022, IMG submission 187622) | Estuarine microbial communities from the Columbia River estuary - Freshwater metaG S.747 (SPAdes) (version 2) | ecosystem: Environmental > Aquatic > Marine > Intertidal zone > Estuary ...
TTTCATAAATTAAAACTTCTTCATCAACTCTTAAACAATAAGGAACTCTTACGATGTAAACACGGTCTAAGAAAGCCTCATTCTTTTTATCATTTGAGAAAGTTTCCCATTCAGACTCATTTGAGTGAGCTAAAATAATTCCTTGAAATGGAATAGCTGGTAAGTTTTCAGTACCATTAAAGTTACCTTCTTGAGTAGCAGTTAGAAGAGGATGAAGAACTTTGATTGGAGCTTTAAACATCTCTACGAACTCCATCATACCTTGGTTAGAACGACAAAGTGATCCTGAGTAGTTATAAGCATCTGCATCATTTTGTGGAAACTCTGCTAATTTTCTGATATCAACTTTACCAACTAGAGAACTAATATCACTTGTGTTTTCATCACCTGGTTCAACTTTAGATATAGCAACTTGTGAATTTATAGAACATACCATTTTAACTACGCTAAAATTCATAAGATCCCCACCATCTTTTTCTAATCTTTTGGTAGCCCATGGAGAAGGACAACTTGGTACATATCTAGATGGTATTCCATATTCATCATTAAGATCATTCTTAACTGATGAAAAAAGACCTAATGGACTTTCAAAAACTGGAGAAACTTCATCTTTATACTTTAATACATAGATGGTTGTACCATCAATTAATTGTTTTAACCTTTCAGCAAGTGAAGATTTACCACCACCAACAGGTCCTAATAGATATAATATCTGTTTCTTTTCTTCAAGTCCCTGAGCTGCATGTTTGAAAAAAGAAACTATTTGTTCTATTGAATCTTCCATTCCAAAAAATTCAGAAAATGTAGGATATCTTTTTATAATCTTGTTCGAATATATTCTACTCAATCTTTCATCATATTTGGTGTCAATTGTTTCCGCCTCACCAATACTATCAAGTATTCTATCATAAACATTCCAATATAGAGATTTGTCTTTCTTACATTTTTTTAGGTAATCTTCTATAGACATTTCTTCATCTACATGAGAGTACTTACTTTTCAATTTTCCTAATATACTCATAATATTAATTTACTTTTTTTTATTTATTAGATAAATAATCTTTTCTTTATTTTATCTATAGTTTATTTATTTGTTTGTTAATTCTAAAAACTTCCAAATATATCCACCAGCACTCTTGCGTTTCCCAAGACAACATTCAGATATATTTTGTGAAAAAATAGACAATTCTTTACTAGCAATTACTATACCATTCCATTCTTTTATAAATGTTCCATCTTTTAAAAATTGTCCAACTTTTTTTATATTTGGATTCAATTCTCCGATCTTACCATACATTGGATTTTTTTCACCAGAAACTCTATCACTATGTTTATTTTTATATTCCTTCATTTTTTCATCTGCTATATCTTTACCATAACTTTCTAGCCAAAATTCATATACTGATTTATGACCATTTTCCTCAAAATGTTTATTGGAGATATTTTTCAACAATAATAATGTTTCTTTACTGTGTTTTAGTCCAGTATTTCTATCAGCTGTTTTTCTTATGTTATACATATCAAATCTTTCAAAGTAGTAATCCAACCAATATTGTTCTCTTTCAATAAGATTATTCTCAACATCAACATATTCTATTATTTCAAATAAGAATGAATTTTCACCATTTCTATCCCATGATGATTGCAAATGTTTATTTACATGTTTACCACTTTTCAATCTTTTTTTATGCTCTTCCAATCTATGATATCCTCTATTAGTAGAACCTATGTACACCTTATTGTTTTTGGTATTTAGTATTCTATAAATAATTGATTCCATATATATTTACTTTATATTTTTTTTAAACTTATTAGATTATACATTTAATTAACCATTAAGTTTATAGAATTATATATACCGAATATATTTCTCTATTTTATATTTTTAGAGAAAAAATATTTAATATATACATTATGAAAAAGAAAATTTATAAATTTTATGATTTTATAAAAGAGGAGTTAAAAGATACTCCTGATAGTTATATAAAAGGTAAATTAGAACAATTACAGAAAGCTTTTAATGATTTATTTGAAGAAGAATCTTCCGATGAAAATGAAGAACCTGAAAATATTTCTATTGAAGATGCTAAAAAAAATAAAAAATCTGATAAAAAATTATCTGATTTAGGTGTTAAAATAGATAGTTCAGAAATATCTTTATATTCAAGTAGTAACGATTCTCTAACAATTAAATATTCAGATGATGAAGCTTCATACACTATGATAATATCTATTAATATTAGTAATGGTATACCAAAAGATGATAATTTCTCAGAGGATGATGTTAATAAAATTGATGTTAAATTCAAAAAATATTTAAATGCGATAGATTTAATTGGGAAAACTAGACATACATTTAATGTAGATAGAGCTGATGGTGAATTTATGTTTTCAAAATCTGAAGAAGAAAATACACAACAACAAGGTCAAAATAGTCAAGAACAAAGTCAAGATAATAAGTCTAAAGAGGATCAAATGAATATTATTGAATTTTTGGAATTTTTAAAATCTGACTTTGATGATAAATATGGTGAAAGTAAAGGTTTAGAAATAGAAACAAAATAATAAAAATCCAGTTTTAAAACTGGATTTTTTATTTAGGGAAAAATAACTTTTAAATAGATAGTTTATGCAAGTAAATATAGTAACTAACGAAAGAGTTCTAATGGAAATAAAGAAGTCAAAGTATTTTCAAAAAAATCTTGGTTTCGTTTCAACATTAGATAAAAATGGTAGAAGAGTTTTTAATGATAAAGACGCCTTTTCTGCAACATATAATTCAAATTATAAAACAACAATTTATGCTCAGGGTAAAATTGGTAATATAAGATTCTATACAGATTATTACATTACGGATAAATTAGTTGGTGTTTATTTGGCTGATTCTTTTGAAGAGTTTGTAGTTGATTTCGACTATGATAAATTAAAAGAAAAAGGTATTGATGGTTATTTAGGATATATTCTAAAAGATTGTGAAACTCAGTATGAAGAAATGTTGAAAAATAACGAGATTAAAAAGAAAGAAACTCCTAAAGGAGACGCTGATAAAATTGTAAATAATCCTGGTAATGTTACATGGGAAGACTTAAAAGATTTTATGAATAAAAAGAATAGAAATCAATTATAAGCAATTGATGATAATAGTGAAAATATAATATATTGATCTAATATATCTAAATCATCAAAATCAAATGTTAATTGTATATCTTCATCATCATGAAAAATATGCAACCATATTTTATTCTCTGATTTAGACCACTCTATTGAATTGAAAATAGCAACACTAGTTTCAATATCTATTACCAACTCATTTAATCCTATTCCTAAGATTCTAATGATTTTTGCTAATTTTCTTTTCATAATGTATATATTTTTCTTTTTTTGAGAAAAAAAATTAATATATACTAAAAACAAAAAAAATAAAGGTATGAGTATTTTAAAATATGAAAATTTTTTAACAGAAAAGCAAATCTTTGACATGATTAATGAATCAATATTGGTTTTTTCACCAAAATTGATTAATATCTTAAAGAAAATGTCTAGAAATAGAATTGCTCAGGAGTTATTAAGATTACAAAAAACCAATGTTGAAGGTATTGCTCAAAATTATATTGATGTAACTGATAGAGAAAATCTTTCTTTCACACCAGATAGAAGAGTTCAACAATTAATGACTGGTAGACCAATCGTTTGGAAATGTACACAAAGCAATAAATGTCTTACACATGGTAGTGCAAATGATGCAATCTTTGATAGATTAGAATATAACAAAGAAGAACCATGGCCAGGTGGATCTGGTGAAAGATGGTCAGTTGGAGTTGGTCAAGTTATGAAAATTATTTCTGAAACAACTTCAAAATCTTCTGGTAAAGTTTACTGTAAAGTACAAGAAACAAATACTGATGGCTCTGATAAAGAAAATCCAAGATTCGCGGTTATTAATAAGGAAGCTATTGAATTATATAATCCAGATCTTCCAGAACTTTGGTCAACTGCTAGAAACCCACTTAGAATTGGTAGAATGGCTAGACCTATTTTAATGGCAGCTGGTGTAACTTTTGCAGATCACGAATTATCTCAATTCGTTGAACAATTTACTGCAACTGTTGACTTTGAAGCAAATGCTCTTCAAAGATTTGATATTGTTAAAGGTGAAGATATTTGGAAATGGTATCAAAGTAATAATATGGAACATAATGGTTCATTAGGTAATTCTTGTATGGTTTCAGCATCAAAAACTAAATTATCAATTTATACTAATAATGATAATGTTAACTTAGTTATTCTTTATGATGATAATGGTGAATTAAATGATGGTAAATATACATCTAATAAAATTAAAGGTAGAGCAGTTCTTTGGAGAAATTGTAACGTAAATGGTGAAGTTTGTGACTTTATGGATAGAATTTATACAGCAGTTGCTAGTGATGAAGAATTATTCAAACAATTTGCTGAAAAAGAAGGATTTTTCTATAAAACATATCAAGGATATGGTCACAGAGATATCACAAATGGTGAAAGAACTATAACTAGACCAGATATCGTATGTAATTTAAATGAAAGTGACTTTAGTATGTATCCTTACATGGATACTATGTATTGTGTTGATATTGAAAATAATAAATGTTCAAATGATAATGATAGTCTAGGAAATCGTGTTAGATATTGTCAACACACAGATGGTACTTGGGAAGGTGCTGATGAAGATGAAGGTTATGGTGATGAAGATGATGACTGGTGATAAAATTAAAAACCAACTCTTTTGAGTTGGTTTTTTTTATTTCATTAAATGATTTACTACTGCATCCCAATTTGGATATTGCTCAGAGCCAAAGTGTATTTGTTCACCTTCAAAGTCAGACCATATTTTATCATCAATTAGATAATCACCTTTTAAGAGTGCCTTATCTGGACATAAAATCAATTTATCTACAATATCTTGACCAAAGTAATCATAAATCCATTTAGCCTTTTCTGTATAGCAGTTTAAGTTTTTTGTTGATGGTTTGGTTAAAATCCAAACATCATATTTTTCTTCTAATTTTCTAAAGCCTTCAATAGCACCTTCATATGGTTCTAAACCTAAGAAAAATCCCCATTGTGATTGAGGAAATGGTTGTTTTGGATTTAAGGATACTGCCTTATGAAATGCCTTTTCAAAGTGACAAAGGGTATCATCCATATCCACATAAATTCTTTTCTTATTCATAATACAAATATACGGATTTTTTAGTTTTAATTTATACAAATATAAATATTTTTTATTTAATATATAGTTTATTAAAAAAATATTATTATGAAAAATATTAAAACATTTGAGAATTTTAATTATGATTTGTTAGAAAAAAATGTAAAATTAGATAGATTTTCTTATGATAATTACATAAATGAGTCAATAATGGATACTATAAAATCATATGCAAAAAAAGGAGTATTAACTGTAGCAATTTTGGCTAATCTATTAGGCAATTCTACATATGCTCAAACACAAAAAGATGCAATAGAAAATTCTGTAAAAACTGAAATTGTGAAACCAGGTCCTATGGAAGAATTTTTAAATAAATATGCAGGTGATGAATATTTTATTGCAAAAGGTGAATCTAAATATGATCTTGAAACAGCAGAAGCAGAAGCAAGATTAGAGATACATAAACATCAATTAGAACTATCAGGTAAGGATCAATTAGAACTATCAGGTAAGGATCAATTAAGAAAAGTAGAAGAGAAAGTTTTTAAAGTAGATGGTAAATATATTTATATAATTGTTTGTAAAAACAAGTAGTTATTCATCTAATAAAATTTTCAACTTTAATTCTCTTAGAATATCTTTTGTTACTTCATCAGAATTAATACCAAAGTGATAATGAAAAGCATAATTAATTGAATGATCATCCATATTTAATTCTTCTCTAATCCTCCTCCTATCTTCAATCCACATCAAACAAAGTCTGGGTGTAGCTATTTTAGCAAAACCCTTAATCATTCTATCCCATTCAAAGTCTAATGATTCACCTTCTGAGAATTTATATCCACAAAAAGAGCATTGATATAATCCTTCATCTTTTAAAATGATGATTAGATTTTTATTGAGACCATCAGAGTTGCATGTTTTACAATTACAACTATTAGATTTTTCACATTTTGGACATATTATAGACATTTTACAAATGTAATAAAAAAAATTAATATATACTTTAATAAAAAAAATAAAATTAGACCGACGGTGGGTAAAATAATCGGCGCTATAACTGGTAAAACTAGAGAAGAAGCTTTAGAGATAATTAAACAAATGACTGGTAATTCGGATTTACAAATGCCAGTGGTTGAGAAAAAATGGATAAAAACATACGAAAGTTTTAGAAAAAGTAAATAATAAAAAAACCCTCAAAAATTGAGGGTTTTTTTATGAAATTTTTCATTAGTTTAAAATAAGATTAATTTTTTCTTCTCTAACAACAGATATATGAGGCTCACTTAATTCTAATTCTATTATTCTTATTTTTTCCTCAGTATCTTTAATTATTTGATCACATATTTGATCTTCTAATCCACCACCATAAACTCTATCTATATCTTCATAGTGCCAAAAATTTCTAATCAATGATTTTAATTGACTGAGTTCTTTCTTTTTAGTTCTTCTTTCCTGTCCACTAATTGCGTACCTCATAATAATTTATTTAACAGATTTTAGTTTTAAATTTTTTGTTAGAGATTTAATTTTATTATATTTATCTTCATCAGTTGTATCTAATACTTGTTGATTAATATTTTTATCTCCAAAATAAACAGGTAATTTACCACCATCATAATATGGATTACCATCTATCATTTCTATTTGATATTCTTTTTTCATGTTTTGTGACCAAACAACTATTTCACAACTATTGTCTAATAATAGTTTTTTCCAAATAGCTTCTTTTGATTCTGGTGTTTGTGTATCATCACTATAAAGAGGAATTTTTGTTTCTCTTACAAATCCTTTATAAGTAGTTGTTCCTAACTTTTTAATACCTAGTTTAGATACTAAGTGCCAGTTAGATCCAGTCGTCATTACTTTAACACCATCTTCAAATTTTTTAACAACTGTAGAAAAGATAGGAGTTCCTAATTCATATCGATCATATAAACTATTAACTCTTTCACTTAAATTTTCAGGGAGTTTATAACCACTTTCTTTAGATTCACAAAATTCTAAATTAATTTCTTTAAGATGTGTAAAAATTACTCCTCTATCCTCACCAACAAACTCAAAATATGATCCAACTAATCCATTTTCTAAGTTCCAAGTCTTAATTAAGTTTACACCAGTTTTATCTTTAGGTGTCTCATAATCACCTTCTTTAAAAGATTCTTCAAATATATCTGATGTCCATATTAACATTGGTAATACATAACCATTTTTATTATCATTATTTAACGATGGCCAAGAAGGCATATTAATAATTTCTTCTTTTAAAAATTCTAAATATTTCTTTACTTTCATATGATATATATTAAGTTTTAAAAATATAATCAGAATAATTTATTTAATTTTATATCTCTAATAAGAGATTTAGAAATTTCTTTAACATCAACATAAGACGAATAATCACTTAAATTATATTCAATATTCTCATAATTTGATAAAATCAAATCTATTTCATCTACTATCGTATTTTGTTTTTTAAAATATTCTTTATAACTATTATGAGTACAAATCCAAACATCTATATTTTTTAAATTACAATAATCTAATAAATTTTTAAATTCTGTTAATTTATTTTCCCATATATCAATATGTAGTAAGAATAAATTTTTACCATTTAATTTATCAAAATTTATTTTATTTGGATCTTTACATTGAAATTTATTGTGTATATAATTACCACCTTCTGTTTTTAGATTGGGTAATTTATAACTATAAATTAACATTAATTCATCTAAATGGTCAAATAAGATATAAGGCACTCTTGAAGAAATACCCCAACTATAGTTATAGTTATTTGAACCATTAAATCTCAATATATTTATCATTCAAAATGTACTTGTTTTATAACAATTTTAACTTTTGTTGCGCCTTTTATCCAAACATTCTCAACATCTCTAGTTTCCTCACCAGGTTTAATAGATGATATTAAATTACCACTCTGCCATTTACCCTCACGAGTTCCCATATCTTCACCAAAGTTATCACTAAATGTTGCAGTCCATTTTAAACCGTCAACACTTCTAAGATCATTATTATTTTTAAAGGTGACATAATATCCTATGTTTCTACCCAATATTTGTTGAGTGACTGCACTAACAACTTTAACTCCAGATTTACCAACATGTTTTGGTTCTGTAAAACTAAATGATATTAAAGCTAAAATTAAAATTAAGTATTTCATAATTATATATTTTTTTATATTCCTAATGATTCTAAAATTGAATTTCTAACTGCCCATTGAGTAATACCCATAATTCTTTCAGTTTCTTTTTTAATTATATGTGAGTCTTGTTTATTAAAAATAGTCATATAAATTTGAAAAGTCAAGAATGCATCTAAATAAAAATCATCTTCTATTTCATTTAATCTATCAGATTGTGTTAATAACATTCTTCTTTGACTTTCTGTTAGATCAATTTTTTTATAATGACTTTCATATCTAACTGAGTTTTTAAAAGCGTCAAACTTTCTATGGTTGATATCAGGTGTGTTTTCACTATTACCTAAAATAACTTCTCTTATTTTAGAAAATTTAATTCTATGTCCTACTAAAGATTCAATTAATTCAATTTGTTCATCAAATGTTTCACCATTAAGACCAGCAGAAGCATCTTCGGCTGCTTGTGTAACACCTTTAAGATGTTTTTTACACATACTCACAGCTTTACCAATTGAATAAAATTTATCAGATTGTAATCCAGAGTTAAAGTTTAATCTTCTAGATTTATCTGTTGAATTGAGTATATAAAAAGATTTTCTAAAATTAACTCCGCCAATTTGAACTTCGTCTGAAATAAGTTGAAGTGATTGTTGACCACCTTTTATACTTAGTATATAATGTGTTATGTTAAAATTATTTTCTATTATTTCTATTTTATCTTTAAGATATTTAACTATATCAAAAATCTCATATCTACTTGATACATTTGCAATTTTAATTACTCTATTATCATATTTAGTAATTACTTGATCTTCAATTTTTTCAATTAAAATTTTATCAATTTTATCAAATAACTCTTCTTTATTATAAGGCTTCATATTTTTTTTATTTCTACAAATATAATAAAAAAAAAGAAACCCCACTAATATAGTAGGGTTTTCTTTTGTTGGATATTCTTATTTAACTTCTTCGAAATCCACATCACTTACTTCATCATTACCACTTGATTCAGTTGTTGGCTCAGCAGTAGCCTGACTTTGTTCATACAATTTACTTGAAATTGCTGCCCAAGTATCATTTAATTTGTTTGTTGATTCTTCAATCTTAGATAATTCACCTTCTGAATGTGCTTTCTTCAATTCATCAAGATCTGCATTCAATTTAGATTTATCATCTTCTGTAAGTTTATCATCAAACTCTTTAATTTGTTTTTCTGTTTGGAAAATTAATGAGTCAGCCGCATTTAACTTCTCAACTCTTTCTTTTTCTAACTTATCTGCTTCAGCATTTGCCTCAGCTTCTTCTTTCATTTTCTCAATTTCTTCTTTAGTTAATTGAGAACCACCTTCGATTCTGATTTTGTTTTCTTTACCTGTTGCCTTATCTTTAGCAGATACAGATAAAATACCGTTAGCATCAATATCAAAAGTTACTTCAATTTGAGGAATTCCTCTTGGTGCTGGCATAATACCATCTAAGTTAAATCTACCTAAAGATCTGTTATCTCTAGCCATTGATCTTTCACCTTGAAGAACGTGTAATTCAACAGATGATTGATTATCAGCAGCTGTTGAGAAAGTTTCACTTTTCTTAGTTGGAATAGTTGTGTTAGCTTCAATTAATTTAGTAAACACACCACCCATAGTTTCGATACCTAAAGAAAGTGGAGTTACATCTAAAAGTAATACATCAGTGATACCACCAGTTAAAACTGCTCCTTGAATAGCTGCTCCTAAAGCAACAACTTCATCAGGGTTAACAGATCTGTTTGGTTTTTTACCAACATATTTCTCAATAGCATCTTGAATAGCAGGAATTCTAGTAGAACCACCAACAAGAATAACTTCATCAATATCAGATGTTTTTAATCCAGCATTTTTCAAAGCACTTTTAGCACATTTGATAGCTCTTTCAACTAATTTAGCAGTAAGTTGTTCAAATTTAGCCTTAGTTAATTTTTTCACAAAGTGAAGTGGCATTCCATCTCTAGCTGTGATATAAGGTAAGTTAATTTCAGTTTCAGATGTAGATGATAATTCAATTTTTGCTTTCTCAGCCGCATCTTTTAATCTTTGAAGAGCCATAGGATCTTTAGATAAGTCCATAGAGTTTTCAGTTTGGAACTCTTCAACCATCCACTCAATAATTGCATTATCAAAGTCGTCACCACCTAAGTGAGTATCACCATCAGTTGATTTAACTTCAAATACACCATCACCAATTTCTAATACAGAAACGTCATGAGTACCACCACCACAGTCAAATACTAAAATTTTAGAGTCAGTGTTTTTCTTATCTAAACCATAAGCTAAAGCTGCTGCAGTTGGTTCGTTAATAATTCTTTCAACTTTTAAACCAGCGATTTCACCAGCTTCGATAGTTGCAGTTCTTTCAGCGTCACCAAAATAAGCTGGTACAGTGATTACTGCTCTACTTACTTCATATCCTAAATAATCTTCAGCTGTTTTTTTCATTTTTTGAAGGATCATTGCTGAAATTTCTTGTGGAGTATAATCTCTATCATCAATCTTAACTGCTGGTACGTTATTTTTAGATGTTACTTCATAAGGAACTCTTTTGATTTCATCCTTACAAACATTAAAATCTTTACCAATAAATCTTTTAACTGAATAAATAGTTTTCTTTGGATTAGTAACCGCCTGTCTTTTAGCAGGATCTCCAATTTTTCTATCATTTTCTGTAAATGATACAATAGAAGGAGTTGTTCTTCTACCTTCAGAGTTACTGATTACGATTGGCTCACCACCTTCAACTACTGCTACACAGCTATTAGTTGTACCTAAGTCAATTCCAATAATTACGTCTTTCTTCATACTTGTTTTTTATTTTTTATTTTTTGTTTTTATTTTTATTTACATATTGTCAAATTATATGCCAAAACATTTTATTATTCAAATTCCAGAATCTGTCAGGTTTTCTGTCAGGGTTTGTCAGGTTCTGTCAGTTTTTAAATAATATATTTTATATTAAAAAAAATTAAAAAAGTTTTTAATAGTAAATTAGTTTTAATATATAGTATATGAAATACTTAAAAAGATTTAATGAATCAACATCGAGTGATGTCGATAAAATATTAAGAAAGGGATTTAAAGAATTGATAGAGAGATCACATATAGTCAGTGATCAAGTAGAAGATAATATGGATAAATTTATAGAAGAATTTGATGTTGAAAAATTTGAAAATAAATTTGGAAAAATTAAAGAGTTTTTAGGAGTCGGGGTTTTTGGATCCGTATTCTCACTAGATAATGGTAAAATATGTAAAATATTTAAGATAACATTTGATTTTCATGAAGCTCCATTTTTATATGAATATTGTTTTTTGAAAAAAACACCTGGTTTTGTTAAAGTTGATGGTGTTTGGAAAATAAAATTTGGTGATACAAATGCATATCTTATAGTAAGAGATCCTGTTAGAGTATTGGAACATAATGAATTCTCAAAACATATTAAAGAAGTTAAAAGTGTTGAAAAGGCCATGTATGATATTAGTCCAAATTGGAGAGGAACTCATATGGGTAATTATGCATTCCAAGATGGTAAGGTTGTTTTATATGACGGATTTTGCAAGAAAGTAATAGTTGACGAAACAAAAATACCTCTTTTAGAAATTATAAAAAAAGATGAGTGATTTTTCACTCATCTTCATCAACTTCTTTATCAACAAAGAATAAAGATGAATCTCTCAATTTCAAGAAATCTCTTGCTATATGTAATTTTTTTGTCATGTCTGACACCCAGTTTTTTGCTAAGTCATAAACATCAGCACCTTTTGATAGTGACATAACATATCCAAAGTTTGTATCTTTACGATATTTTAGTGCAAAAGCCTTTCTCATTAATTGTAATCTTAGTTCTCCCTCACAATCATCAACATCACCTTCTAAGAATAAATCATAAGATTTTAATATATCTTCTACTTTTTCAGTTATAGAATGTTTTACCACTTCTATTATCTTTTCTATTCTTGAATGAGCTTCAACTTCTTCTTCTGGTATTTGTCCTAAAACATCATCTATTTTATCATCAAGTATATAACCAACTATTATATGCTCTCTCCAAAGATCATTAGTTAATAATCCATGTCTTTCAAAATACCATTGTGTCTTTATTTTTATAAAAAGATCATTTTCAAATTGAACTATCCAGCCTTCTTTATCTTCAACAGATTGAGCCAATTCTATTAACCCATCTAATGTATCAACTTCTGAAGGTGCTATTTTTATAGATCCTATTTTATCTGAATAGTTAGATAGATCTAAGTATTCACCAGTTTTGTTATCTCTTAATCTTAATAATATTAATTCTTCGTTAGAGTATCTTAAAACTATTCTATTTTGTGGTGAAACATATTCAAATATTGCTATCAAATCATTATCTAAAGTCCAGTTAACAAAATCTCTTAATTCACTATTGGAATTATAAAGTCGCATCATACCAACTGCTTGATCTGATTCAAAGGACATTTTAGATTTAGCAATTACTCTACCATTTGGTAATCTTATAAAAGATGCAACTGATCCATCCTCTTTATTATATACAGATTTTATTTTCAAATATTTTATAAGAGAATATTGTGTTTCTTCAACTTGATTTAAGTTAAAGAATTTATGAAGGAGTAAATATCTTTTATAGAGTGTTCCATCTGTGTTAAAAACATATGTTAATCCTCTAACTTCAAAAGCTGAGTTATCTCTGAAATCTGAGTATTGTGCAAGTCTATAATTGAATATAGATATATTAAACCCATCAACTATAAATTTTGATTCATAGAAAGTATCTTCACTATATTTAGTAAGATCTAAAGCTTGTTCATATGTTATCAAATTATTCATTATACAAAGATATAAAAAAACCTCTGAATTATCAGAGGTTTTTTAATTTAGTTTTACTTTTTATCGTTTTTTAATTCACGATTTTCTCTTTTCTCTTCTTTTCTTTCTTGTCTAGCTTCTTTCTTTTCTAACTTTTCAGCCTTCTTTTCCAATTTTTCAGCCTTCTTTTCTTTCTTCTCAGCTTTCTTTTCTTGTTTTAATTCTTTTTTCACTTCTTTTTTCACTTTTGTGCTATCTTGTGAAAAAACATTCATTGATGTTAACATCAACATTGCTAAAATTAACTTTTTCATATAATTTTTATTTTTTAATGTATTGATTAATTTCAATACTGTATATAAGACAAAATAAAAATAGAAAGGTTTAAAGTGATTTATTTTTTATTTTCAGTTTTATATCTTTCAATAACTCTACCTCTGAGCTCAGTAGTTGAAAATGAATGTTTTCTTGAATTATAATACATTTCAATATGTGTCAAATCTTTACCTGTAAAATCTTTATCCCTATATTCTTCACCAACCACTCTTATATTAATTGGATATGAGTATAAAATATCTAGCAGATCTTTTTCTGTAGCATAAACAACTATTTCATCGACATATTTACATGATTCTAATTGAATAAATCTTTCAACGACGCTTTGTATTGGTTTATTTTTTTCAGGTCTATCAATAGTAGGATCTGTTTGTAAACCTACAATTAAGTAGTCACAAACAGATTTTGCCTCTTTAAGCATCATTATATGCCCAGCGTGAAATAAATCAAAGCATGAGCATGTAAATCCTACTTTTTTCATAAGATGTTTCTGAAATTTTCTGGAATTTCATCTAATGAAATTTCTAATTCTTTTGTACCATTTTTTGTATTTTTAACTAAAATGAATACAAATTCTGTTTTATCGGAATATTTTCTCCTAGCTTGGTAATAATCATCTATACAATAAAGTCCGTGTATAGTTCCGATGTGTTTTCTATCTTCTATATAATTTGTTTTCATAATCAATTATATATTCGATACTTAAAAATGTTTTTATTCCATCGAAGATTTTGCAGCTTCATATTGTTTTTCAGAAAGAACTTTAACAGATTTACCGTTAAAATCTTCTTTTGTTAAATATTTGCTTGTCTTTAATTGTTTTTGAAGAGAAATTACAAATGGATTAGTTCCTTCGTATTTTTTTATCTTTTTATTTAGATCAATTTTTTCTTCTATTGTCATGATAATTTTATTTTTGTAAATATAATGATAGTTCTGTATTTTCCAAAATATTTTCTAGTTTATTAATATTCCATGTAATCCAATTTTTGTTTTCAGGGAAATAAACTCTAACCATGACGAATCCTAATTCACTAATATGAATATCTTCTATAAGACCTATTCCATTTGGTGTTTTTATTTTATGAATTCTATTTTTCATTTTTTGATTTTTTTGTGTATATATTAAAAATAAACTTTATAAAGTTATAATTCTATAATAAAGAAAATTATATTTATAAATATGAAAATAAAAGTTTTACCCGAGGATCTTGTGAAGAGGTGCTTATGGGATTCATATGTGTATTACATATTAGGATCCGATAAAGAAGGTGATAGAATACTTCGAGAGAATAATGAAATTGATTTATCAGAAAAAGACGCACTAATAATAGGTCTTTTAAAAGTTATTGAAACTGATAACTTAATTTTTAAATTTAACACTTATGTTGTTGAACTCCTAACAAATAAATCTTCTAAAGTAAATGAATATCTTTTAATTAGAAAGAAAACTATGGACTCTGCAATAGATAAGTTTTTGGATAAATTTCCAGACTATTGGACACCCAACTCATTTTATATTAAAGCATTAAAAGATTTAGTTGAATATATAGATACTTTTAAAGTAGAAGTAGAAAAATTAGAAATACATAAAGTTGTTGATAAAAATATCACATATGAGTTTTATAACTCAGCAACAATAAAGAAAATGTTAAAATTTAATTATTAATTATGGCAAAGAAAGAAAAAAAAGAGAAAGATCTTACAGTTGAAAATAGTGTTGATGTTAGTGTTGAAGAAACCGCATCGCCAGTTGATGAGCTTAATAAAAAATTAGAAGAAGCAAATAATAAATATATGCTTCTTTATGCTGACTTTGAGAATTATAAAAGAAGAGTTCAAAAGGACAAAGAAGAATTAAAAAACAATACAAAAGTTTCTATGATTACCTCTATTCTTGATATGGATAATGATATTGCATTAGCAATTAAAAACATTAAAGATGAAGGTGCTAAAGAAGGAGTTCAATTAATTGCAAATAAAATTGAAACTTTTTTAAAAGGACAAGGAATTGAACCGATTCAAACAAATACTTATGATGAAGATTTACATGAAGTTATTTCTATTTTACCGATTGGTGAAAAGAAAGTAGTTGATGTAGTTAGTAAAGGATATACAATTGATGGAAAACCATTTAGATATCCAAAAATTATTTTAGGTGAATAATGATTAAAAATTTCAATGATATACCACTTAGTGAAAAATTAGATAATCAATTATTTAGAAATGGTTTGATAAAGACCATGTTAGCCGGAATAACTGATAGTGATTTAAAATCTAAATTTGAAGTTGAGATAAATTATATTATTGATAATAAAAGAGAGATTTTCAAAAATGATTTAATAATTGGAACATTTTATGAAAATGATGATAAGATAGAAGATTTAATAATACCATCAGTAAAGAGAGCTTGGTCTATGATTTTTATAAATCCACCAAGCCTTTTTACTTTAAATGATAGATATAATAGAATTGAACTATTTAAACTATTGTGGGATATTGATGAATTTATTGATTATGTTTTAGATATTTTACCTAAAGTAAAACATAGTCTAGATAGTTTTGAAAATCTTGATAGATCTTCACAAACTTTAGAACTTATCGTTCAAAACTATATAAATGGATTAATAGAGAAGTGTAGAAATAAAGGACCAGAGCAAATAAAAATAGAGATTAGAGATTTAAAGATTAAAAAAACATTAAAATGAACTGGTATATAGAAAGTGTTAGAAACGATGAATCTTATTTGAAAAAAGTTGAATCTACAGTTGAAGAAGTAATGGATTGGTTTTGTAATGAGATTTCAAATCTAAACGAAGAAGAATTTAATGAAGAAAGAATAATTTCTCTCTGTAAAGAAATTTTTGATCAACTACCTATTTTAAGATTTGTTAGAAAATCAGATCTTAAATGGTCCAATTTTGATGAATGTTTTTGGATCAAATATAATAGTCAAACTATTATTAGATTTAATGATCCCTTAAAATCAATTAAAAGGGATATTATGATTAATAATATATTAAATGGAAAATAAAAAATATTAAATGAGTATGTCAAAAGATTTATACAACGTTTTAGAAGTTGATAGAAATGCAACTCCAGATGAAATAAAGAAGTCTTATAGAAGATTATCTAAGAAATTTCATCCAGATGTAAATAAGGATCCTAGCGCAGAATCTAAATTTAAAGAGATATCTAGTGCTTATGAAACATTAAGTGATCCACAAAAGAAATCTAATTATGATAGATTTGGTGATGCTAACGGAGGGGGTAATCCATTTGGTGGTGGAGGTAATCCATTTGGTGGAGGTAACCCATTCGGTGGAGGATTCGGTGATATCTTCAGTCAATTTGGAGACTTCTTTGGTGGGAATCCACATGGAAATGCTGGTAGAACTAAAGGTGGTGATTTAAGAATGAAAGTTGTTGTAAACATAAAAGAAATACTTGAAGGGTGTGTTAAAAAATTAAAATACAAAAGACAAACAACATGTAATGGTTGTGGTGGAAAAGGTGGTAGTGAATCAAGAACTTGTATACCATGTAATGGATCTGGTGTTAGAAGTGTTATACAAAACACACCATTTGGTCAAATTAGAACACAAACAACTTGTCCAGATTGTAGTGGTAGTGGTCAACAAATTAAAAATAAATGTGGTCAATGTCACGGAGAAGGAACTCAATTAAAAGAAGAAACAATTGATGTTAATATTCCAAAAGGAGTTTCAACTGGAATGCAATTAAGAATGCAAAGTTGGGGAAATCACATAAGAAATGGTGTTCCAGGGGATTTATTTATAATCATCGAAGAGAAACAAGATTTTTCATATAAAAGAGATGGTAATAATATAATTGTTGAAAAAAATATATCTGTTATAGATGCTATGTGTGGTGCCAATGTTGATGTTGAAGCACCAAGTGGTAAAGTAAATATTTGGGTTGAAGCTGGGACAGAACATGGTAAAATGCATAGAATAAATGGTAAAGGTATACCTGATGTTAATTATGGTCTTGGTGATCTTTATATTAAATTGAATATTAAAATACCAAAGAATATTCCAGTTGAAGAGAAACTAATACTAGAGAAACTGAAAAATTCAAATACATTCAAAGTATGAAAGATAAATTAGAAATATTAGATTTAACTTTAAAAACTGATACAGAGCCATTTTTATCAAAGGATTGGCTTATTAAAAAAGTTTTAAAATTAAATAATAATGAGGTTAGAATGTATAAAATGAAGAAAATATGGGAGATAAAATAATATTAAAAGATGAATTTTTGAAGTTTGATACAAATAGAAATAGAAGTAGAATGTATCTAACAGACGAAGAATGGTTTAATTGTATTAAAAATATAATCAGAAAAAAGAAAATAAAAAACCTGTTCAAAT